>Ga0209555_10003609_pt1 | contig 10225 bp, 6 predicted proteins | sample SaaInl85LU_5_DNA_FD_184643 | JGI IMG/M metagenome (GOLD analysis project Ga0209555, IMG submission 184643) | Marine microbial communities from expanding oxygen minimum zones in the Saanich Inlet - ESP_85LU_5_DNA (SPAdes) (version 2) | ecosystem: Environmental > Aquatic > Marine > Intertidal zone... | reverse complement strand
AAACTTTGTCAAGGTCAGCACGAGTTTTGTGGAATTCTTAAAAAAGCAAAGAACCCAATGATTATCTTCGGTGGTAGTTTTTTAAACTTGTTTGAAGAATCAACTGCTCGTCTCGCATTAAGTTTTATAACAAAGAACATCAAGATTGATTCTGAAAGTTGGAATGGAATGAATTTTTTGAGCTCAGAAGCTAGTCAGGTTGGTTGTTCAACTATTGGGTTGAATGCAAATGCTTCGAAGAAAAGTCCAAAATTTATATATGCTGTTGGTGATGCTATGATAGAAAGCAATTCAGACGACTGTTTTATAGTATATCAAGGGCATCAAGGTAATTCAAATGCATTAAAAGCGGATTTGATACTACCGGGTTCTGCCTATACAGAGAAAGAAGCTACATTCATTAATACAGAGGGGCGATCTCAAAGAACTCAAAAAGTTTTGTTAGCTCCTGGAAAAGCAAAAGAAGATTCTTCTATTCTGTCTGCAGTAATGAAATTATTGAATCAATCAAACATCGATTCAGCAGCTAATCTTGTTGACGTAGAAGAATATAACGTTGTTAATGATAGTTTTTTTGTTAGTAATTATTCTTGTTCTTTTGGTTGGAGTGCCATTGAAAATAAGTTCATAGTTTCAAGTAATGTTAATAACTTTTATTTAGCAGATCCGATAAGCAAAGCTTCTCCAACAATGGCAAAATGTTCTAAACAACTGTTAACAAAGAATCCATTTCTTGTTTAAGAGTAAAGCAAATATTATGCTTTATTAAAAAAACGATTATATATATATTTCGACGATATTTAAATATTTGATAAAAGAGTTTGATCCTGGCTCAGAATGAACGCTATCTATTTGCTTAACACATGCTAGTCGAACGCGTCAAAGACGAGTGGCGAACGGGTGAGTAAAACAAAGGAATCTACCTCATAGTTTGGTTAAATGCCTTATATTCAAAGAATTTTCGCTATGAAATGAGCCTTTGTAGGATTAGGTAGTTGGTGAGATAATAGCTTACCAAGCCGATGATCCTTAATTGGTCTGAGAGGATGTACAATCACACTAGAACTGAGACAAGGTCTAGACATCTACGGATGGCAGCAGTGGGGAATCTTGAACAATGGGCGAAAGCCTGATTCAGCGATATAGAGTGAATGATGACAGCCATTTGGTTGTAAAGTTCTTTTACCAAGGAAGATTTTGACATTACTTGGAGAAAAAGCCCTGGCAAATTTCGTGCCAGCAGCCGCGGTGATACGAAAAGGGCTAGTGTTATTCGGAATAATTGGGCGTAAAGGGTGAGTAGGCTGTAATCATAGTTAATTTTTAAATCTTAGTAGTAATTACTAAATCAATTTTTAATAACAAGTTACTAGAGTAAAAGAGAGGATTGTAGAATTTCAAGTGGAGAAATAAAATTCGTAGATTTTTGAAGGAATATCGAAAGCGAAGGCAACAATCTGGCTTTATACTGACGCTGATTCACGAAAGCCTAGGTAGCAACCAGGATTAGAGACCCTGTTAGTCTAGGCTGTAAACGATGAGCACTCATTTTTGGATAGAATGTATTCAGAAATTTAGCTAACGCGTTAAGTGCTCCGCCTGAGAAGTACAGTGGCAACACTGAAACTCAAAGGAATTGACGGGGATTTATACAATTCGTGGAACATGTGGTTTAATTCGTAAATACACGCAAAACCTTACCAACCTTTGAATAGTTTTGTATTCTAATGAAGAAATTCGTTATGTTAAAAACTACAGGTGCTGCATGGCTGTCGTCAGCTCGTGTCTTGAGATGTTAGGTTAAGTCCAGTAACGAGCGAAACCCTTCTTCTTTGTTGCAAAAAATTACTTATTTGATTGTATTAATCTAAATTGTGTTTATGTACTTAAAGAGTATTGCCTATGATATATAGGATGAAAGAAAGGATGACGTCAAGTCTTCATGGCCCTTATGGGTTGGGCTACACATGTGTTACAAGGGTAACTACAATAAGTTGCATTAATGAAAATTGAAGCAAATCTGTAAAAGCTGCCTCAGTTCGGATTGTTTTCTGTAACTCGAAAACATGAAGTTGGAATGAATAGTAATCGTTTATCAGCAAGGAACGGTGAATTTTGTACCTAAATCTTGTACATACCGCCCGTCACATCAAGAGAGTTTGCTTAATTTAAAGATATTGTCGATTTTATAAGTTTTATCTATCTTGAATCTTTATATTAGATTTATTAAATAAAAGTTTAAAGTTGAAAATGTTTAGAATTGGGAAGATTATTTTGATGAAGTCGTAACAAGGTAACGGTAGGGGAACCTGTCGTTGGAAAATTTCCTTTAAATTTAATTATATTATAATCGTTTTTTTAATCAAGCCGCTGTTAATAAGTTAATAACTCAACAATAATTGTAATTTTGAAAACAAGATCCCATTTCGAACTCTTTGTATAGTTAAACTAGATTACGCTAAGAATACTTGTATAAAAAGGGAAGATTAGTTTTGTTGGGTTATTAAGTTATTGATAAGTATGAAAGAATTAGTTTTGAAGTTTGAAAAATATAAAGTGTTGTTTTTTGGGTATCAAAGGAAAACCTAGGCATAGAATAAAAAGACGTAGCGTTATACGAAAAGCCATGATGAGAACGCATATCTATGACTCATGGGTATCTTTTATAGTGAAAACTATCTTGTTTTGACCAAGTATACTGAGTGAATTGAAACATCTTATTAGCTCAAGGAAAAAAAATCAACCGAGATTTCGTTAGTAGTGGTGAGCGAAAGCGAATTAGAGTAAAAGATAGAAATAAAGTAAAAAGTTTGAAAAAGCTTACCAGAGAAGGTTATAGTCCTGTTAAATTTTTGATTTATCTAGAATAGTAAGAAAGAACATGTAATTCTTTTTGAATATTGGGGAACCATTCCTCGAACTCTAAATATAATTTTATGACCGATAGCAAAAAGTACTGTGAAGGAAAGGTGAAAAGAATCCTTGGATGGAAGTGAAAAGATCTTGAATTTTGTTACCTACAACCAATCGAAGTTTTGTTTATACAAAGTAACGGTGTGCCTTTTGTATCATGCATTAGCGACTTTATCATCATAGCAAGCTTAAGTTATTAAATGAAAGCGTAGTAAAAGCAAGTTTGAATAGAACAAATTATTTAGTTATGGTGATAAGACCCGAATCTAAGTGATCTAGTCATGAGCAGGCTGAAAGTATGTGAGAATATATGGGAGGGCCGAACTCGTAGCTGTTGCAAAAGCTTGAGAAGACTTGTGATTGGGAGTGAAAGGCCAATCAAACTTAGTGATAGCTGGTTCTTTGCGAAAAATATGTAGGTATTGCACAAAACATTAGTAATAAGGGGTAGAGCACTTTTTAGACTAGGGAGGCTAATACCCTTACTGAATCTTGGAAAACTTCGAATACTTATTATATAGTTTTGTAGTCAGACTTTGGGTGCTAAGGTCCATAGTCAAGAGGGAAACAGCCCAGATTATTAGTTAAGGCCCCTAAAAGATATCCTAAGTGAGAAAGAAAGTAAAAAAGTTTTGATAATTAGAAGGTAGGCTTGGAATCAGCCATTCTTTAAAAAATGCGTAATAGCATACTAATTGAGAACGTTTGTTCAAGTTTTTTTGCGTCGAAAATTCAGAAGGACTCAAGGTATCTGCCGAAACTATAAACTCTTATGAGTGGTAGCAAAGCGTTTTTAAAGTCACAGAAGGTAATTTGTAAAAATTACTGGAGATAAAAAAGTGAGAATGCTAATATGAGTAGCGAAAAACAATGTAAAAACCATTGTAGCCGAAAAATTTGAGGTTTTCTACATAAAGTTAATCTGTGTAGAGTTAGTCGGTCTCTAAGATGTTGATACGAAAGTACAACTCGATGAGGTTTTTTAATAAAAACAAGACGCAAAATGACAGGTTTTGATAATTAATGTGTAATTATATGGATTTTCTCATTAATAAAGTAACCTCAAGAAAAATTTTGTAGTTGATAATACCGTACTTAGCCAACAAAGGAAAATAGATTTAAAGATCAAGGCTTTTGGGTGAATCATTCTTAAGGAACTCGGCAAAATAATTCTGTAACTTCGGGAGAAAGAATGCCTCTTTGATTAGAGGTGACACAAAAATGGGGATAGCGACAGTTTACTAAAAACTCAAGACTTTGCTAATTTGTAAAAAGATGTATAAGGTTTGATGCTTGCCCAATGCTGTAATGTTAAGTGGAGATGTAAACGCATCGAAATTAAGCTTCAGTGAATGGCAGTCGTAACTCTAACGATTCAAAGGTAGCGAAATTCCTAGCCAATTAATTGTTGGCCCGCATGAATAGCATAACGACTTTCCCACTGTCTCAAGAGTGAACCCAGCGAAATTAGAGTCTGCGTGAAGATACGCAGTAGTAAAAGTAAGACGGAAAGACCCTATAAACCTTTACTATAGTTTTGTATTGTTATGATTTATTTTTTGTGTAGCCTAGGTGGGAGCTGTTATTAAGCCTTAACGCTAGTTAATTGCTGAAGCATTCGTGAAATACCACTCTAAAAATAGAATCTAACTAATTTTTTAAAAAGAAAATGCAAAATGTTTAGTTTAACTGGGGCGGTAGTCTTCTAAAAAGTAACGAAGATCTGCAAAGGTAAGTTCAAATTCAGTAGAAACGAATTTTAGGGTATAATCGCATAAACTTGCTTGACTGGAAGAAACACAATTCGACCAGGGACGAAAGTCGGCGATAGTGATCCGGAAACTTTTTATGGAAAAGTTTCCGCTCAAGGAATAAAAGGTACTTTAGGGATAACAGGCTAATGACTCTCAAGAGCTCCTATCGACAGAGTCTTTTGGCACCTCGATGTCGACTCTTCACATCCTGAAGCTGAAGAAGGTTTCAAGGGTACGGCTGTTCGCCGTTTAAAGTGGAACGTGAGTTGGGTTTAGAACGTTGTAAAACAGTTTGGTCCCTATCTGCTTTTACTGTTTGAAAATTGAAAAGATTTGCTTTTAGTACGAGAGGACCAAAGCAAGATAACCTATTGTTTGTCAGTTGTTTACCAAAAGCAGGCTGATTTGCTACGTTATTTTTATATAACTACTGAAAGCATCAATGTAGGAAGATAACTTTAAAACAAGTTTTCATAAATTAGTGTTAGACTAACACTTTTATAGGCGATTTGTTATTAGTGGTAACACTATTGCTAAATTGTACTAATTTTTCAAAACAAAATTATTAAAAATAAATATAATAAGATTTTTATTTAGATTAATTTTATTACTATTTGATTTACTTTAAAATATATAAAAACTTTAGATTATGCCTCAACTCGATTTAATGCATTTTTTTACGCAATTTTTTTGGTTTTCTATAGGGTTTACTTTTTTGTATGCTTATCTTTTACATAATGTTGTGCCAACGATTGCTAAAAACCTAAAATTTCGACAAAAGAAATTAGAACTGTTAGCAAAAGATATAAATAAAGGAAAAGATGGCGTTTCAAACTTACTTGGTATTTATGATAATCTTATTCTTCGATCTTTTCAGTTATGGAAATCAAATATTTCGAATTTAACAGAGCACGGGAATGATTGGCTTAGCACAAATATCAAAAATTTAAATAGTTCAAATTTTAGTGGTGCAAATAAAGAGTATTTAAAGACTATTGGGGAGCAGCATTATAGAAATTTAGTCGTAAAGTCATTTGTTTCAAAAAAATAATAGATAGAATAAGAAATTATGAGTTCAAAGTATTTATATGGAATTTTATTAGTCTTAGTTATGCTTTCAAAAGAGTTTTTAGTTTTTAATGAAGAAGTTTTAGTCTTACTTGCTTTCGGTATTTTTATCTACTTGCTCGTTAATTACGGCGGGGAAATGATTGCTGGAGAATTGGATTCTAGAAAAGAAAAAATCAAGGAAGAATTTGATCTTTACAAAAATTTACAGGAAAAAACTTTTACACACTTGATTAGCTATCACCAGAAACAGAAGTTGTTGAGTTCAGAAATAAAAGAAATATTCGAAATTTCAAAGTCAGAAATCGCTAATATTGAAAAATATTATGAGAATTCATTACAAAACTATCTTATCTCTAATTTTGAAGAGCGATTGAAGCGAGTAGCCGCAAGCGAAAACAAAACTAATGCAGCTTTACAAAAAGAGATTTTTGTTGATTTAAGAACTTATCTTATGGAGTCTTATTCGATTGAAAATGGCAAGATGAGTAAAAAGAATAGAAAGCAGTTATTAAAGAATTGTGTTGAGCAATTAAAGAGTTGTTATTAACACTATGGTGTTTTGTTTCACACACAAGTGTGAAATGAGTGTATAGCTCAGCGGTAGAGCATTTGGCTTTTAACTAAATGGCCGTAGGTTCGAATCCTACTACACTTATCCCATATATCAAATGATATTCTGATGTATTGAATCTCATTCTAAGATCTCTAGTAGCTTAGCGGTAAAGCGTTTGGCTGTTAACCAAAAAATCATAGGTTCAAATCCTATCTAGAGAGAATTGATTATTTGCGAATAAGTTGTTTGATTCTAAATTTTGCGCTGATAGTTTAGTGGATAAAACTTTTGCCTTCTAAGCAAAAAATCGTAGGTTCAAATCCTGCTTAGCGTTCAATATTTGCGAGTATAAATTAATGGTAAATTGGTTGCCTTCCAAGCAATTTATATGAGTTCAAGTCTCATTACTCGCTAGTTATATTAGTAGCCTACTTGGTGGAATTGGTAGACACGAGAGACTTAAAATCTCTTTCTTATTTTAGAGTATTGGTTCAACTCCAATAGTAGGTAATAAACATTAAAAAGCACAAGAATGACTAAGCGTTCGCAATCTAAATTTCATATCTGTCGAAAATTGAACAAAAATTACAATAATTTGTGGGGTTTACCAAAAGGTGAGTCTTTGAGGTCTGTCAAAAATGAAAAAAATAAAAAGAAAAAAGTTTCAGTTTATGGAAAATTGCTAAGTGTAAAACAATCTTTAAAATTTTTCTATTCCAACATAGGTGAGAGATCTTTCAAGAGGCTTTTAAAGAAGTCTGTTAAATCACCGCTGACTACTCTTGATCGTTTTGTAAGTTTTTTAGAAAGTAGGTTAGATGTAGTATTGTTTCGAAGTTGTTTTACTTCTTCAGTACACAAAGCTAGACAGATCATCAACCATGGTGCTATTTTGGTTAATGGAAAAAGAGTTCGAGACCCAAGTACTCGAATTTCTCAGCTAGACTTGATAGAAATTGATAGTAATTGGTTAAATGAAGATCTCGAGAAGAGCGTCATTTTAAAAAATGTTGAAAGAAATTTCAATTCTCGGTTTTTGCCACCGCATTTAGAGATAGATTATAAAACTTTAACTATCATCTTTTTGTGGGACCCGAACTATAAGAATACTTATTACCCTATAAAATCTAATTACGGCGTTATTCAAAGATTTTACAAATAGATACTGAATTTGAATCGTATACTAACCCTACTCCTATTACAATAATAATAAAAAATTTTCTATGAACAATCAAATCATGTTACAAAGTGCTAAGCAAATTGGTGCTGGTTTAGCGACAATTGGTCTCGCTGGTGTTGGTGCAGGTATTGGTATTGTTTTCGCTGCTTTAGTTAATTCTTTTGCTCGAAACCCATCTTTAAGACAACAATTATTTGGATTTACTATTTTAGGTTTTGCACTTACTGAAGCTATTGGTTTATTTGCTCTTATGATGGCATTTCTTATCTTATTTGGATAGATTGTTACATTTGTACTCTTTGCCGTATGCTAAGAGTACAAATTCATAAAGAGGATGGCTGAGTGGTCAAAAGCGATAGGCTGTAAACTTATTGATTATTATCTTCGTAGGTTCAAATCCTACTCCTCTTATGAATCTCGCGGATATGATGAAATTGGTAGACATGCCAAGTTTAGGGCTTGGTTTTTTATATATTAGTAGTGGTTCAAATCCACTTATCCGTAAGATTGCGAGGTAGAGCAGTTCGGTTCAGCTCATCAGGCTCATAATTTGAAAATCGTAGGTTCAAATCCTACTCTCGCAAAAGGTTTACAGGGTAAATGACCGAGTGGTTTAAGGTGTCAGTCTTGAAAACTGAACTATTTATTAAGAATAGCATGAGTTCGAATCTCATTTTGCCCTAATGAAAAAGTTATTGATATGTTAGTCATTGTGAATCATTGGTATGAAATACGAATTAGGTTTTTTTACACAATTTTTTCTTTTGTATGTACTTTTGTAGTTTCATACGGATTTTCTGATATATTGATGTATTTGTATGTTTTTCCATTTCTTGATAAGTTGAATGATAAGAAGTTTATATTTACTGATTTGTCTGAAGCATTCACTAGTTGTCTATTAGTTAGTTTCCATACTGCTTTTGTCCCAACATGTATCTTGTTTGTTTATACATTATTTTGTTTTTTAAAGCCAGGTTTGTATAAAAAAGAATTGTGCACTTTAAAGTTTACTTTTAGATTACTAATTTTCTGTCTTTTAGTTTCTATTATACTTATTTATGAGTTTATACTACCTAGTGTGATTGGTTTTTTTGTTAATTTCGAATCTTCACGGCTATTTGAGTTAACTTTAGAAGCTAAGATTTTAGATTATTTAGACTTGATTTTGAGGTGTGTTTTTTGGGTTTGTATATTTTTTCAAGTGCCAACATTACTTTTTTTGTCCATTTATTTTCAATTAGTTAAGGTTGAAACACTTATTGATAAAAGAAGAGAATACATTATTGTTTGTTTTATTTTCGGAGCAATACTTTCCCCACCTGATGTTTTAACCCAGTTATTAATTGCAGTTCCATTATGGATTCTATCCGAAATAGCGATTTTGTGTTTTATTGTTCTTAATGAATACGATTTAGTGACCGTGGAGAGTTGCTCGAATGGTAAGAGGTGAGTTTGCTAAACTCAAGCCTGCAAATATGCAGAATAGGTTCAATTCCTATACTCTCCATGTTAAAAAAAGATAATTATGAGTTTTGAAAATCAGATCGCTGAAACTAAGCATTTGAAGAATTTTACTGTTAATTTTGGGCCACAGCATCCGGCGGCTCATGGGGTATTACGGTTGGTTTTAGAGTTAAATGGAGAAGTTGTTGAAAGAGCAGACCCTCATATTGGATTGCTTCATAGAGGAACAGAGAAATTGATCGAAAACAAGACATATTTACAAGCTTTGCCGTACTTTGATCGTTTAGACTATGTTTCAATGATGGTTAACGAACATGCATATTCTTTAGCTGTTGAGAAAATCTTGCAATGTGAGGTTCCAATAAGAGCTCAATATATAAGAGTTTTATTTGCAGAAATCACGCGGATTTTGAATCATTTATTAGCTATTTGTTGCCACGCAATGGATGTTGGTGCGCTTACACCTATTTTGTGGGGTTTTGAAGAAAGAGAAAAATTGATGGAGTTTTATGAACGGGTCTCGGGTGCTCGTATGCACGCAGCATATGTCCGACCTGGTGGTGTTGCTCAGGATATTCCTCTCGGTTTGTGTGAAGACATTTACAAATTTGCAGAACAATTCAGTTCTCGGATCGATGAATTGGAAGAATTATTAAGTGAAAATCGAATCTGGAAACAAAGACTTGTGGGTGTTGGCGTAATCACTCATGAACAAGCTCTTGATTGGGGTTTAACTGGACCTCTATTACGAAGTACTGGCTCGGCTTGGGACCTTCGAAAAGTTCAGCCTTATGATGTATACGATCAGTTAGATTTTGAGATCCCAGTTGGGACAAAAGGAGATTGTTATGATCGATACTGTATTCGAGTTCAAGAAATGCGAGAAAGCTTAAGGATCATTCTACAATGCATAAACCAGATGCCAGAAGGAAGTATCAAATCAGACGATAGAAAAATATCGCCACCGTCTCGTGTTGATATGAAAAATTCTATGGAAGCTCTTATACACCATTTTAAGCTTTATAGTGAAGGTTATTATGTTCCAAAAGGTGAAGCATACAGTGGTGTTGAGCATCCAAAAGGAGAATTTGGTGTTTCTATAGTTTCTGATGGTTCAAACAAACCTTATCGATGTAAAATTAAGGCGCCTGGTTTCATTCACTTACAAGCCTTAGATTTTATGGCTAGAGGTCATTTGTTAGCAGATGTTGTTACAATTATTGGTACATTGGATATTGTTTTTGGGGAGATTGACAGATAGCCTTAACAAATGAAGGAAAAAAATTTTTC
>Ga0209555_10003604_pt1 | contig 10231 bp, 14 predicted proteins | sample SaaInl85LU_5_DNA_FD_184643 | JGI IMG/M metagenome (GOLD analysis project Ga0209555, IMG submission 184643) | Marine microbial communities from expanding oxygen minimum zones in the Saanich Inlet - ESP_85LU_5_DNA (SPAdes) (version 2) | ecosystem: Environmental > Aquatic > Marine > Intertidal... | reverse complement strand
TCCTTCTGTGCCTTGATTAGATCACGGTCGTCAACCCCAATTACAAACTTAATGTCGTCAGCCATTCGCTATCCCCATATAAACTGTATCAATACGCTTAATCGCATCCACTTCCCAAGGAGCAATAGGTGTATCGGTCAGTTCCTTCCATGCTTTAATTTGTTCGTATGTTATCGGGTTAGGGCCAGAGAAGCCTTGAGTTCTACTGTTGCTTAAACGACAATAGGCAGACCAGACATGAGACATAAGCTGAGGAAATACTGTCGGGGGTTCCAATGCTTCTGGTCTGCGTCCAATCTGCCTTTCTACTTGTTCAAGGTGTTCACGTTCTGTAATGCCATCCTTGTCAGGTAAGTTGAGTTTGAACTGGTGTTCAGCCCAATCACACAACTGACAAGTTAGGCTTTCGTAAAATCCAGAGAGTCAGCCAATGCTCCCTCAATCTGGTCTTTAATCCAGAACACTTCGTCGTATATTTCTTTAGCCTTAGCGACAGTGAGTTTAGGTGTCTCACCACCATACGTGATATTCCATTCCACAGTGATCTTAGAGAGAAGAGCTAGAGTAGCTTCCTCAATATCCTGTGCTGTAAACTCTTGCTTCTTACCTGACTGCATAGCCTTGAGACGTTTGTTAGTCTGTTCGTGCATTACAGCCTTATGCTCTTTAGAATGACTTGCGTAGACTGTAATAGTCATGTCAGTTTTGTCGTCATTCTTGAGGGTAGCGCCAGTGTTAGGGTGTACCAGTGTAACTTCAACAGTGTCGCTGGTAGGCTTAAGGTTCATTAAATCCATTGTCGAGTTTCCTTATCGGGGTTAGTGTCGGGTTGATATGTTAGTGTGTGAAAGCCTGTTGGCTTGAATGTGTGGGGTGAACTCAATATAACGACCCGACTCATTAAGTCAAGCCCACCCCACGTACCTAGCTAGGTATCAGTTATGCTGGGCGTGTGATCTTAAGGTTAGTGCCTTCTGTGCTGTCATAGAGGGCGACAAAGGACATAGAGATCATACGGCTAGTTGGGCCATCGACACCAACATCAGCAGAGTTAATCTTGACCCGTGGGAATAGGAAGGTGTATGAGTTACCACCTGTAGGGTCGTCTACAGACACTTCAATCTCAGTCTCAGTCTCGTTAAGGAAACGGTTGATGAGAGAAGCATCTTCGAAGTAAGCTGTGAGTGTACCCTCAACTTCTGCACGACCATACTCAAGTGATGGTGCGCTGTCGTCACCAATAACGAATGTAGGGGCGAAGGAGTTAGTCAGTGTGAAGTCCAAGCCAGTTACGATAGCTACAGCAGAACCTGCACCTACGTTACCGATGGAAATGTCGCCTGAGTAAGCATCGAAGGGTGCAGCACCAGAAGCAGCATCTTGTGTCTTTTCTGTACCACTGATGGTCATATCTTTACCGACCATACCGAAAGTAGTTGTTACCATCTGGTTAGGGGCGAGAGAGATAGCCATAGAGGAAACTGACATACCTGTGAACACACGAGCTTGGTCGATGTCAGCAGCGTAATCTTCGATAGAGAAGAACTTAGGTGTAGTACCAACCTTAAGTACATTAGTTGCCCAAGTGTTCAACATAGCTGATTCAAGGAAAGCATCGTAGTCAGCATCACGTAGGTCAACTACAATGTCGCCACCTACTTGACGGTTGCCGTGACGGTCTACACGAGGCATACGGTCAGCTTGGATGTCGTTACCAGCTACACGATCTTTAGTGAGGTTCAAAGAGTGAGTGCTGAAGGGAAGGTTAGTAAAGTTACCAGCAGGTGTCGTACCGAATGTTGATTCTACGATGAACGACAAGCTGGAGCGTGAGCCTTGTGCGAAAGCCATATTGTTTCTCCTAGGGGAAGTTATGAAAAGATGTACCAGCCGATGTCAACACGAACGTAGTACCAAGGGCTGTCCAAGAAACCTTGCTGACGTTCAGCATAGTCAATGGACACGTTAATAGTTTCAGCATCAGAGTTAGTAAAGGAGATGTCTGTGGTAGCTTCAAATGCCTCTATGATAGAGTTAGCATAGTCATCAGCTTCCTTCGGGCCTTTGCCTTCTGGTGTGTAAGAGATAACAGAGAACACACCCTGATACCGTTGTTGTGGATTTAAGCCCCGTACAGCAGGTCTACGTTCAGTAGGGATATACAGAACCTTCAAGTAGCTAGTGCCAGTCGTAGGGTCAAATGAGACGTTCTCATAGGCTACTGAGGGGAGACCTGACACACTGGCAAGGTGGCTCTCAAGTGCAGCCCTAATGTCGTTATAGATACTAGCCATAGAGGTTCCTTAACTTTGCGAATACACTGTAGCCGTGCTTGGTTTCTACTGCCTCTGCATGAGGGGATGCATTTCTCAAGGTAATTCTGGTAGTACCCTTTAGCTCACCTAGCTTTGTAATGTCTGACATTAGGTTAGCTAAACCCTCGTCCCGTTTACTGTTAGGGTTCTGGTTTCTTGGCTTGTTCGCTGAGGACTTACCTCTTGGACGACCAGCCCCGACAGAATAAGAGAAGGATGTTACATAAGCACCAGTGTCAACAGGGGAGTGCCTTACAGCAGTCTGTGCTATGTCTACAAGCCTGTCTTTAACTGCATCTTCTGCAAGCTGTTCGATCTGTTGCATCTTGTTCTTGTAAGAAGCATTAACCTTGAGTGTTGCCTTCATGTCACTCCCTCACGTCACATAGGTAACAGACAGGGGTTCCATTAGAGAAGATAGTTACGACAGAAATGACTTGTACGTTATCGCCATTACCGATGATCGTATCGTCAGTCTCAGGTTCTACCGCAAAGCCAAGTGCAGGGATAACACACTTACGGACACCCCTAACAATACTATCAAAGTTACCTGAGATGCCAGTGTCGTAGTTATAGAAATAACCTGTGGTAACATAGTCTGTAGTAGATGAACCATCCACTTCACCCGTAGCAGGGTTGTAAGAACCCGCAGTTGTTGTCTTGCGTAGGGTAAGTTCCTCACCAAAGTCTCTTACGAGGTTTAGTAAGTCAAAGGAGCGAAAAGACATATCCTACTCCTTATTCATACTCAGGTGTTTGGTAGCTAGGAGGGTTCTTAAAGCGGTCACGGCGGAAAGAGCCTTCGATACGGTTAGTATTTGCTCGTACAGCCTCTACACGGGACTTCGTGATGCCACCTGCGAGGATACCTACCGCAGCACCAGAAGTCTTACCTTGGTACTCTAGGCTATCCGCCAGTGAACGGTACTGCTTGGCTAAGTCACTGTAGTCTGCCTTCAAAGCACCATCTAGGCTTGTTGTAACCTGACGTGAGTACTTAGAGGAGATAGCTCGTGCAGCCCAAGCAGCAGCATAGTAAACATTGTCGCCACTCTCGCCTAAAGCGAATGTGATTTCTTCGTTCTGTACCTGTTGGTCAGCGGTGTCGGTATCACCAACCAAAAGGCGAACAGTGTTGAGACGACCAGAAGCCGTTGTGGTATTCAAATCTGATGAATCATATGACCAACTCATAGTCGCCCCTTTGGATATTAATCTCCGAGAATGTCGTCTCGAATACGGTAAAAGTCTTCTGAAATCCATGCGCTGTTGTTCAAGAAGCGGCGGATCAGACCACGTTGCTTATCATCAATCTTTGACTTTTTGCATTTCTTGATGTTGAACTCGTTAGCACTTGAAGTTCGATCTTTGACGATAGCGTTCAGCAAGGTAACTAGCGTATCTAGTTGCTTACCTGAGAACTCCGACAGTCGATCACCGACCTTATTCTGTACTTCTAATTCTTTGTTATGGTAAAGATAACCAGTGGCGTAAAGGATAGCTACTTTATCTTGGTCGATACTTTGTTCTAACCAGTTAAAGTGTTCTCCACGTTTCCACTTCTTACCATTTGCCTCGACAGGCATCTTAATAAAGACAGGCCAATCGACCTGCCATCCCAAATATGATGGGTGCATAGGACTACTCCATTTGTAAGGATACTGTTATGTTCTTTTATAGTTGGGTTGAACCCCAAGCCTAAGCTCAGGGTCCACCAGTAGTTCTAAGTAGCTTAGGCTACAACGTCTTCGAAGAAGTAACCAAGGTCAGCACCGACGACTTTCATGTCGTAGGACATTTTCACTTGGATATGCTCTGCAACTTGCTGACGCTTGAGTGCATCGTCTGAGAAGCTCTCAACTGTAACACCGAGGTTGTTGACGCCTGGAATGTTGTTCCATGCGAATGTCAAACCAGCAGCAGGTGTCATAAGACCAGCAGATGATGGTGTGTGTACCAACAGTGCGTTCTTACCACCGATGAAAGCGTTAGCTTCTGCAAGACCTTCGGCAGCACCGTTCTTGACAGCTTCCATGACGTAGAAGTTTTCTACTTCAAAGATTTCTGCAAGTTTAGCGTCTGTGATAAGCGCAGTGTTTGTGACTGTTGCGCCACCGTTCAAACGTGCAAGCACATCTGGGTGGTTGACAAGGATGTCACGTACTTCTTTACCGACAACCATTGTGTTTGGCTTGAAGCCGCCAGAACCCAGTTGCATTGTACGACGTGCAGTTGTTACGTCTGTCAATGGTGTTGAGTTGGTGTAGTCTGACCAAAGGTTAGTTGGTGTAGCGTCTGTACCCCAGATACCAGCGGAGAAGAATGATGCAGCAAAACGCTCTTCACGGTCAATCATGACACGGTTCATAAGTGTTTGTGCGCCAGCAGCACGGATTTCCAGCATTGCATCTTCGTTAGCAAGTGTTTGCTCATCGAAGTCCATGCCGAGGCCAAATACGTCAGCGAAGTAGCTGTCGTTAGAGATAGCCATACCGATGCGGTTTACTTCGGTGCGTGGTGCAAGTTTCTTAACATCACCCGAACGGTTCATGTTCGCACGGTCGTAGATGTAGTACTTGTCTGACTGACGCTGTACACCTACAGTTGGGAATACTTTGTCAGCAATGAAGTTAGTTTGTTCTTGTGCATATGCCAGCGTCAGGTTAGACAACGGCTGGTCGATATGTACTGCGGAGGGAGTCAAAAGAGGCATTATATTATTCCTTTATATGCTAGGGTTAGGCAGCTACGTTGCCACCTTGGATGAGTTCGATCTCAATGATCTGTCCATCCACACCAGCTTCACGGGCGTAGCCCATTACAACGTCACCAGCGGCAGCAGCTTCTGCTTTACCGTCAGCACCAGTTTGTACAGCAGCACCAGCAGCGATTGTGCCACCAGCTTCGACCATAACAGAACCTGAGACGCATACGGTTACGGCTGCACCAGCAGCACCACCTACGAGGCAAACACCGATAGTGTTTTCGCCACCAGCATCAGCAAGGTCAACTTGACCGTCTGCTTCAAGAGTTACGAATTTGAATTGTGCTGCGGAAAGGTCTTCCCCAGCGATAAATGTGCGGTTATCACGAGATTGCATGACGGCCATGATTATTCCCCTTTATAGGATTTGTTGATGAGTGACTTACCTTCGTCGGTTTTGGCTACAGCAGCATAGGCTTTAGCATACTCACTCTTTTTCAGTTGGTTGTCGTCCATGTAGGACTTCACGAGAGCATCCAGTTTGTCGGCAGAGGTAGCGAACTCACCGTCTACATCGGACTTACCAAATTCTTGCATAGAGGCTTCAAAGGCAGCGTCAGCAGCTTTCAATGCTTCCATAATAGCTTCTTCTTCTGCAAACTTAGCAACCAGAGATTTAGCTACAGAGATGTCGAAGTGAGGCAGTGCTTCACCAGCACGTTTAGTCAGTTCAACGTCAGCTTTCTCAACAGCAGCAGCTTCCAGAGCTTTAAGGACTGGGGCAGGGATGTCAGACTTAACGACCATCTCGCCTTCAATGTCCATCATCTCGACTTCTGCTTTCTTTTCGATAGCGTCTGACTTGATGATATAACCGTTGTCAATGAGACCTTTGCGAAGGCGCTCGTTCTCAGCTTTGAGTGTTTCTACATCAGCCTTAAGAGTATCTAGGTCGATCTCCTCAGCAGTAGCTTCCTCAGCTTTGTCTACTTCTTCGGCAGTAACTTCTTCTTCCGTTACTTCCTCAGCAGCTTTTTCCATGTCGTAACCAAGAGCCTTCATAGCTTCTTCTTTACCACACGCTTTTTCTTCCATGTACGCCTTAACTTTGGCTTCCATTTCATCTGTCATTTTATTGATGTCCTCAACAGAATTGTCACGCTTGAAGAGGCTAACCATTGCCTGTGCATTGGCTGGGCGATCCACTAGGGAAAGTTCCTCAAGGTGCAAGTTTTTTAGGAGGTTAGGCAAGATTAAATCTCCTCTTTCATAGCACGTCCACCAATTGAGAACGCAGCGAGTTCACCAGACTTAACCATATTCCAGATAGCATCATCGAATACTTTATAAGCAACGACCCATCCTTCACGGTCAGACTGGATACCTAGAGCTTCACCAATCTCTTTGGTGACTGGGAGTGAGTGTACTACTGTACCCACTTGATCCCCTGTATGCATGGCCTTACCTACACGCAAATGCTCCATAAATTCGTTTACAGCTTTCACCAAAGTGTCAGCTTCGATAACATCACCTTGGCGGTCTACTACAGGTTCACCCTTTTCGGTTACTACTGAGGCCCAGCCATAGACCATACGTTGTTCGTCGTCGGTCTTAAGGATTTTACCTTCGATACTCTTAGTCATATCACTCACAGAAGTATCTGCCTCCCACATACGGCATGACCAGTAGCCAGCCTTTGTTTTGTCTTTCTTAGTATCGCATGAATGACGGGAGCGGAAATTAGCACGAGCCTTTGGATCATCACGACGGATTTCCATGTTAGGGTCACCGAAGGTAACTCGTTTAACCTTGTCACCGTCCATGACAAACACTTCAAACTTCTTGTTGCCACCTTTGATGCGACGAGGCTTGTTAAGTGTGACTTTCTCACCTTGATACTCAGCTTTAGTGAAGTCTTCCTTGAGTACCTCAGCTACGATAGCCCTGAGAGCCTCTATACGGTCCACTGAGGGGTCTTCTTGCTCTTCTGTGGCCTCACCCTGCTGATAATGCTCTAGGTAGGCTGTATGGCTCTCTGCTGGCATATACACAGCTTGACCATCATAGTCGTGAACGTGTATCTTGCCCTCAAGTCCCATGTCCATGCTACGAGAGCGAGCTTCCATCTCAGTGGTAAAGATGTCGTTGGCGTATTGTGCCTTAGCGACAGACTTCTTAGTTGAGGATGGGTGGGACGAGGGTAACAGGTCTTTGTCGTGGTTAGGCTTCTTAGAGCCGCTTACGATCTTAAGGAAGCTATTGACACGAGCCATAGCCCATTGCTCAGGTGACTTAACATTAGGACGAACACTTGAGGGGTTAGTCTTATAAGCACCAACACCACGGTCATAGACAGCTTGAAGCATACGCATAGTTACTTTATGCTTAGACTTCTTGTTGTGGGCTTCCATCTTGTTCTTGAGGCCAGTCTTTGACATTATCCGATAACCTTTGCTAGATACCCTTTGAAACTTCCAAATACGACAGCACCTTGTGTAGAGGTCTCGCAAGTAACTCGTACGTCAGCGTTCTTGGGAATGATAATACAGGGGTCTAGGTTGAGGTCCCATGAACCACCAGTAGAGCTTGCGCTAACAGCAGCGCCTTGACGGAAGACCTTACCTGCGGTCCTTACCTCAAGGTAGAAGTCAACGCTTGCAGCTTGTTTGTTAGATACAGAACCAAACCCACCTGTTAGAACGTAGTAGTCTTGGTCACTAAAGGTTGTTGCAGCCTTGAACGACTGTTGGAAGCCTTGAGGAATGTACTCATGCACCTTGGTGCTATCTTGAGGGACACCACTGGTTATAGCTGTGTCTTCATAGACGTAAACTGCACCTGCAAGCTCTGTACCATTGTTGTTGTAGACTGTAGAAACACGAGCTACAGGGGTTGGCAGAGGAACCCTATTCTGACCGTCCAGTGTAACAACCTGTGTCATAAAGGTGAACTTTTGGTCTGTACCTGTACCTTCTACAGTGTGACACTCAAGATAAATCTCTTCGTTATCAGCAGCATTAGAAGAAGAGATACTGTCGATTAAGTTACCTTGCACATATGTCTCATGTCCACCGAAAGCCCAAATGGTTTCCATCGTATCAGCAGATAACTCAGCGGACTTACCAAACTTGAGTAGGCTCTTAGCTTTCTTGTCGATAGAGACGACATCACCAAAGGTAGCCTGTATCTCACGTTCAGCTTGGACGAGGCGACCATCAGGGACCTCATATATTCGTCTGTTCCATCCACCAAACATCTGCTGAATTTCCTCAATCTCTTGTTTTACAATATAGTTAGGGTCATCAGCAGTCCCGACTACAGGAGACCTAGTTCTGATCTTGTTGGCTGATAGTACGTGGGTCTGACTTAGTGCAGCTTCGCTTACCTCTACGACACCCGTTACAATAGGTGTTGCAAGTGCTGTCTCTTCCTCAGACATACTTGCGGAGGAGACTTCTGGAGAAGTAGTGGCAATGCCGTTAGCAGATAACGTGTGATCTTGTACAAGAGCCAGAGAAGGGACACTTGGGCTACCCGAAGCTATACCAGAAGGTAATAGATCGTGGTCTTGCGTCAAAGACGCTGTACCTACAAGGGGCAGTCCAGTCGTAATATCTAAGACTGTCGCTACATGAACCTGAGTGATAGAGCTAGATTGGACTTCGGAGGGGCCTGTAGAAAAACCATCCGCACCAATAAAGTTGTCGTTGACTAGAGGCTCATTAGCTTCCGTAAGGAGTAGGCTGTTATCCTCTTGTAAAATCCTACTGGACATAGCCTAGAACCTCTATTATACAGGATCAGGAATACCAATAGTAAACGACCCTAACGAGAATGTGTTGCCAGAGGCTACAGATTGACTTGTAGTTAGAGAGCCTGTCGCAAGCAAGCGAGTATTAACCGTGTCAACAATCGCATAGTGAGTTGCTGTACCCGTACCTGTAACTGAACCGTCTGAGATAGCAGCTACAACAACCTCACGACCACCACCAGTACGGTCTGAAGGGGCAGCAATACTTAGCGAAGTAGAGTTTCCTAAAGCTGAGGTTGAGTTAGCATCTGTGTAATCTACTGCCTCTTGAGAGGTAATGAGGATTTTGTTAGCTTCTGTATCAAGGACAGACAAACCATTGTCATAAACCCTATTACTTAGTGTAGCCATTACTCTTGCTCCTCATCATCTGTGGTAGCTTGTGTGCCAACCTCTGGATCATAGTCAAGTTCAGCAATGTCCATGAGGTCTTGAATAACCTCTGGGTGACTACTAACGTCAATGTTTGCACCATTGAGGTTACGCAGGAAGGCTGCAATCTCACGAAGATCGTGCGGAGCGACATCACCAGCTTCAATAGTTGGCATCAGGTCATAGCTCAGACCGTTCAACTCCCACAGACGCTCGACCAACTGTTTGTTGAGAACATCTACGATTGCTTGGATGTAGCTCTCAAGCGCACGGAGGAACAGGTCTGTCTTCGACTTGGACAGAGCGTATGAACCACCCTGCGAACCAAGTAGAAGGAACTCAGAAAGCATAGAACGAGCAATATCATGCTGATAGCGACGAACAATAGGATCAATGTTAATGTTGCGACTACCACTTGACGACATAAGCTCAATGTCAACGAGTTTCTGACTTGTAGGCGCACCATCTTTGTCAGGGTAGGTATCTGACGGAAGAACGATGTAACCTTGCTCGTTGAACTTAACATCACGTAGAATCTGCTGTAGGTTAGCTACGAAGCCTGACTGTGCTGCGGAAGCATCACCTGAGAGGTACTCAGCAGGAATACGAGCAACTGGAATACCAGCAAGCTCACGTTCAACTGCGATAGCCTCAATAGACTGTAGGTTATTAAGGTACTCGTAAGACGTATAGGCATTACGAAGGATAGAACGACCAGATGGGTCACCATTAAGGCTGGTAGTGCGGTAGTACAAAGACTTGTTCGTAGGGATGTAGTTCTTACCACCCATGAACCCAACTTCTTGCTCAACACCTAAGACCTCACCAGTCTTCTGGTCAACGTCGAACTTAGAGATAGTCCAAGGCGCACGAGCGGCAATCTTACGGACACCAATACGACCATCTGTGTACTTAGACCGTTTCTTAGGTGATCTCTCAGTAGGACCAACACGACGCTTGTAAACGACCTCGTTCCAGCTAAAGCCATACGACAAGTTGGAGATAGCCTCAGCGATATGGTCATCAAGC
>Ga0209555_10003600_pt1 | contig 10244 bp, 10 predicted proteins | sample SaaInl85LU_5_DNA_FD_184643 | JGI IMG/M metagenome (GOLD analysis project Ga0209555, IMG submission 184643) | Marine microbial communities from expanding oxygen minimum zones in the Saanich Inlet - ESP_85LU_5_DNA (SPAdes) (version 2) | ecosystem: Environmental > Aquatic > Marine > Intertidal... | reverse complement strand
TCATTTCTCATTATAGCAAAAAATCAAAAAATTTGTTAAAATTACTTGAAAAAATTTAGATATAATATCCTACAAATGTATGATTTTCGTTATTTTTGACAAAGGATGAATTATTTAGATTTTGTTTAGCATGTATTGTGGGGGCAAACTCAATTGCAGAAGAACTTGCTCTTCTGAAGATTTTAGGAGGCATATTTACATTACCATATCTAGTATAACCAATTTTAGGTAATCTTTGAAAATTTATTGGTTTGTTCTCAACAAATTGTTGAGGATAGACATATTGCTGATTTGGTGCATTATTGTTGTAGTTATGTTGTTGATATGTTAGATTTTCGTTTATATTCTGTTGATATGGATATGAAGTTTCCTGTTTGTTATTTTCAGAGTACATCAAGGGAAATAACGAAATGTTCTCAGAAAGGTCAAAATTTGTGCTTAGACAAGGATATTGTTTGTATCCTTTTTTTATTAATTCCTTTCTAACAGTATTGATTAAAGAAAATACATTATGAATTTTTTCAGGTTTGTTTTTCAGAGTATTCAAAATACAAGCAGATAACGCCCCTACGTGTTTACCGTCGTTTAATAAATTATAAGCGTCTGCTGATGTCTGATTATCTTTACAACCAGAAATTAATATGGTCTGAGATTTTAATTCACACGAACGATTTTCAATATGACATTGTTTATTTGATTGCCAAGAATATTTTAAATCCAATATACTTCCACTGTGACAAGCATCACATATAAAAATTATTTTTGTTTTGGGATTGAAGAGAGAAAGAATTTTGTAAAGTATATCATCAATTATTATTCCTTTTGTTTCAAAATCAGAAGGGACTAGTCCTTCGTCCATACCATCTACTTCGTCACCAGAAGTATCTTTTTTGCTACTACCGTGTCCACTATAATGTATCCACACATAATCAAGATTAAGATTATATGTATCTCTTGATAATTTACTCAAAACCTCTATAATCCCATTGTAAGATGTATTTGTCTTGTCTACGTCATCAGTGTATACTTCAACAGGCATACCAAACATAGATTGTAAGTATTTTGTCATTGCATATACATCATTGATACATCCATTCAATTTTCCTTGTTTACAATGTGCATAATTTAGTCCAAATAAAACTGCTTTTCCCTTCATAGTTTACTTTTATCCAACAAAATTTTTGAACACGTGTGAAAATTTATGCGTAATATGGAAACCTTGATTCCAATAATGGATTTTTTGTATCTACGGATGTCCAACCGCACTACAGTGACTTTTCTTGAGAATTTCAAAGATATAGTTGATGTTTCAAAGTCATATTCGTTGAAAGAATTAAATAAAATTTTGTCAAATGCTTATCGTAACACTAATGAAAACCGAAATATTATTGATATTTTCAAATCCTTTTCACTAAATGACTCAAACAACGATATAAGAACTCCAAATGTTAATATTCGAGGAGGTATGTCTCAAACCACTCTCAATTCTAGTATTACAGAACTTTTTCCATGTATTGCATTTGAAAAACGCTTTTTGCCAAAAAATATTGAAGAATTTCAAAACTTTATATTGTCTGTAGATGTTGAAAAACTTAAATGTATTAATGAACAGGACATTATGAAAACAAAAGAAACAATCAACAAAGCACATACTTCTACAAAGTTTAATGAAAAGATGGAAAATGCTATTGCTATAGTTGAATATCTAAATAATAAAAACATTGAAAAAAAGATTACAGATGTGCGATGGGGATATCGTTCAAAACCATTTGGCATATCTTCAAAACATACTGGGGATATATTTATTAAATATGATGACGGTAATGTTGTAGGTTTAAGTCTAAAAACAGGTGGTAATAACACATCAGAACCACAACTCAATACGTATGTTAGTACAGTTTTTGCTGCCTTTGATGAAAACAAGATGCTGGATAGTATACGTTCAGATGCATATGAAAAAGTGTATTCAAAAATTGAGGGTATACCACCAATTGATAATTTTGATGGTGGTAAGAATGGTAGACACAGCGATAAGAAACAAACAGAAAACGCCTTGTTCAACTACAATAAAGAAAATAATAGTTTATATGAAAAAGATTACAATACTATGTTGGATATTGTAAGATCTGGTGTTGTTGATCTTTTCAATAAAAATAAAGACAAAACATTGATGTATATTCGCAAAGAAATTATGAGACAAGATCCTGAAATACCAACAATTGTATTAAAGGTAGTTTCGAATACAACGAAAGAAATAACTGATACACACGAACTAGACAAAATATTTCCATATGTAAAAAATGTATCTGCTTATATTTCAAAAACATCAAAACAAGATTGGTTTGTGAGATTGGATTCTGATAACAATACTGTTGTAATGAAGATGTCTATTCGCACTAATAAACCAGGAAATGCAGGTCAAAAGAAATTAGGACAATTTCCTAGTAAACTTGCTATTAAATACAATGGATTGGTTAAATCATAAAAAACAAAAACTACAAGTTTCTGCCGATATATCTTTCAAATTTATGTAGATGTATCTTTTAAGAATATTTTATTTTTCTTCTTCAAACATTTCTTTCAATGACATTTGGAAAGTCTGTACAGAATACATGATATCATCAACTTCGATTTCGAATATCTCTTGAAAAATAAGATCTTCTTCGTTGTCCATTTTCTTTTATGTTTTAGACTTGAATAAAATTTCTATCAATTTTTTCTTCACACATTGACAATTTAAATATTTTTTATATCGTGTCCATGTACGAAGAAAATTAGAAAAGTTGTAATTCGAAACTTCCCATAAGATCACTATCCATGTGAATTTAAAAAATACAAAAAACAGATTCTTTTATATTTTTTAATATTTTGATCTGTACTTGATTTTTCGTATCTCTGGTTTTGTACATTCGGTTGATGTATATTCTATGTCTTGTTGAATCTTTGGTCTATATGTTTGTAAATAATCTATTCCTTGTTTCCCATGATGTTCATGAATATTATTTGAAGGAATTTCATGTTTTGATGAAAAATCATTTTTTATATCTTTATAAAGTTCCATATGTACTTCCTCTATTTTTGATATTATCATCTTCTCTTTACTATTCCAGTTTCTTGCTACATCTTTTTTGCATATATAAACCATTACCAATCCAGTAACCCATAATAATCCAATTCTTTGTTGTTTAATTTTCTTTTTATATTCATGTGAAAATAAATAATAAACCATATCAATTTCTTCATTGTTAAACAGAACAGAAATTAAACCCCACAAGAACCAAATAGAATCTGTATCTGTAGGATAGAATGATGTTTCAAATATGAATTTTTTCCTTACTATGTAATCAAGAAAATGACGCAACTTGTTAGCAGTGTCTGACAATTCATCAAAATCATCATCTGCAGATCTCATCTCGATAGTTTTTTTAGTTTCAACAAATGATGATATTATTTGAAGTGCTAATTGAAACGTAGGACTTTCAAATGGTGGTAAAATTTCTTTGAATTTCGATAATCCAGAATCCGTAAGAGAACAATTATTATTTTCAAATAATCCAATTACCTTTGATCGTAATGTTTTTACAGGTATTATACCAACTCTCGAAACAGGGTGAGATTTAAATATATCACATAAAATACACATTTTTGTGATAACAATATATAAGTTTTTTATAATAATTTGGTCATCATTAATAGACAAAGTTGTATAATTAATTATTTCTAAAAAGAGTTTAATTTCACATAAGGATACAAATGAACCAATATATGAACATACCGCAATAATTGTGTGATGAATTATGTTCATATTTTTATCAGTATCTTTCAACAAAAGTTCTGTTGCTATATAAAGACTTTTTTCAATATTAGCATCAATTATATTGGTAAATAACGAATTATCCATCTTATTTATTAAAATGCAAATAATATTTGTCAAGACAACACAAATCTTCTAAATTGTACTTAAAACCTTTGCATGTTTTGGAGTATAATTTTTGCATTGAGGATTTCCTTTTAAAAATGTAAGAAAATCAAATTTGTTCTTGTATTCCAATTGTTTTTCTCTAAAATAAATAACAACTCCTATACATGTTAGTATAAATGTCAAAATTACGATGAATGAACGTACATTATTTATTGTTTCTATGTATTTTTTTTTGATTTCTGCATCTTCAAGTGATGTTTTCTCATATCGTTGTGTATAAATATCAAGTGTAAAAATTGAAACAAGCAAAACGATTACTACAATAGATAATCGAAACGGCATTCTAGTGGTAAGTACAAACCAAAAGTAAGTTAAAATTGTCATGCTTATAACATACAGTATTGGTTTGTTTGAAATATCGCTGTCAGTTAAAACATTAAAAATGAAGAACAGAAACAATCCAATCAAGTGTTTTGCTAACATGTTGCTTTTCAAAAAATGTTGCATCCTACAACCAAATAATTCGAGTAAAATATTTGAAAAAACTAACATGTAAATACTTAGTAATAAAACAGAACTCTTTGATAAAAACAACAAAGGGTCTGTATAGTTCATTTTGGTTTTCTATTATTATGTTTATTTAAAAATTTTCGTTTTGTTATTATTAATGAAATCTTTGTATTTTCCGACAATTTTATAATTTTTTACAATTGTTACTTCGCTTACGTTACAAACTAACGAGAATTGTTTTTTAGTAAATCCAAGATTTTCCATCATTGAATAATAGAACAGAATTCCTGCCGCTGCAGATGTTGGGGAATTGTCACTAAGTATTTCGTTTTTTTCTAGAAATTTTACAAGTTTTTTACATTTATTAATATCATCCATTTTCATTGCTAATTTACTACCAAATCTAGAAATAAAGTCTTCTGGACCAGACGACGACACATTTATTTTCAACAAGGTCTGAAATCGTGCATTACCTCTATTGAGTACAACAGGACTTATATTGAACATTTCAGCAATTTCTTTAGAACTTCTTGGAACATTATTAATCATACACGAGTGATAAATACATGATGCGATCAGACCTTCTTTGTTGTCACCTCTTGATATTTTCTTTTCTGCTGCTCTTTTGTATAACACTTTTGCATCATCTATAACTTTTTGTGGAATTCCATTGTTAGAAGTATTTGAAGTAAGTTTTTCAAAAACATTCCAAAGAGTTCTTTCATAATATGGCATAGAATTCCATAATTGATACATGCGAATTCTTTTAATGTCGATATTGTCATTTTTGCTCCCACCAATCATTGATCCAAGAGATGATTGTGGAAGAAGTGTATTTGTTGGCAATCCACACCTAGAAGGGTCACCATCTCTGTTGTCATCTGCACCATAGTATCTCCATTCTGCCGAACTATCTATAACCCTTCCTATGACAGAATAACATTCTTTGCAAATTTGCATAGTTTCTTCTACAATAATTTCACTAGAACCACAAGAACATACTTCATTATTAATTTCTATGTTGTTTAATTCTTGTTTGAAGTCTTCTAATATGTTCCAACAAGAACTTAAATCATCTTCCATTTCATATGTAGATGAAAAAATAAATCTTAAATCATTTTTTTAATTAAACCACTTAAATCTCATACCACTCGACCCAAAAGCTGATACGAAAACCATCCACATGTTACCATGTGTAGATTTGGTACCGGCGTGTAAAATGTGAGATTGGGATATTGTAATAACTCTGGGGTGCCAAGTATTACCATCCGACCATCTTCCTGATAAAACATATCCTAAAAAATGAACATGCTTGTTATCATCTTTTGTTATAGATAATAATCCACTGTTGTGAAAATTCGTGTTTCCAGAGATAACGTTAGCAGAAATCCAAAATTCGACATTTGAATGAGCATGAACAGGAGATGGGCGAATACTATAATGAGTATGATTGTTTTGTGCCTTCTGGTTCAATTGCGAAATACTTGCTTTGTTATTTAATGTAGATTGAAGATTTATTAATTGTTGTAATTGACCTTTTGAAACTCCATTAACATGTGATGCTGTAATATTTCTTACTGATATATCTGTACTGGTTGTTAAATTGTTTTGTTTTGCATTCAAATTTCTATTTGTAGAATTTAAAGATGCTTGTGTTGCATATCCACTTAAAGATGATTTTGGCGCATAATTGTTCAAAGATGATTTAGTTGCATAATCATTCAAAGATGCTTTGGTTGCATAATTATTCAAAGATGCTTTTGTTGCATATCCACTCAAATTAGGTTGTGACGCAGATATAGTATTATTAGTATTATTTATTGTTATATTAGCACCTGCTGTCAATTTATTTTGTTTTTGGTCTATTTTTTGTAGAATACTCTTCTCTTTTGTTTTTATATCATTATCAACTTTAGTAACTTCCGTTTTTTTGGCATATGGTTCTAAATTAGGATGCAATGCTGATATTTTTCCACTGCTTATGATAATGTTGTCACCTGCTGTTAATGAGTTTTGTTTTTTGTCCAACTCTGCAGATAATCCTGTTATATTTTCATAGGCATGATTATGATTTGACAAAGCATAATCTGCAGGATTAAATCCTTGAATTTCTGTAATATTATGAGTATGAACAGTAGATGCTTTTTCGTCTAATAATTTTTTTAATTCAGTTTCAGCCCAGTTGTCAATTGCTTTCTGACCAGTTATAGGTTTGCCTTCGATCATGTCCCATTTTGTTGGAAATTTATCAGGTTTACTGTCAATTTGGTCCCATGTTGTATCAAATTTATCGGGTTTTCCTTCAACTTGATCCCATGTTGTGTCAAATTTATCGGGTTTTCCTTCAACTTGACCCCATGTTGTGTCAAATTTATCAGGTTTTCCCTGAACTTGACCCCATGTTGTGTCAAATTTATCAGGTTTTCCTTCAACTTGTTTCCATGTTGTGTCAAATTTATCAGGTTTATCTTCAACTTGTCTCCATGTTGTATCAAACTTATCAGGTTTTCCTTCAATTTGTCCCCATGTTGTATCATACTTCAGAGGTTTTCCATGTATCATGTTCCAATTCGTATGATATCTGTCTGGTTTTCCATCTATTTTATTCCAATCTGTTGGATACCTATGAGGTTTCTTTTCAATTTTTTCCCAAGATGTATTGAACAAAGAGGGTACATGATGAAGATTACTCCAATTTCCATCAAACAATAAAGGTTTTCCTATCAGACTGTCATATTGTCCATTAAACAAATCCGGTTTATTGATTAATTTATTATAATCACTCAAATCGTCTCTATTTATATTTGGTTTATTCTTCAATTTCTCATAGTCACCGTCAAATAAAATTGGTTTATTTTTCAAATTATCATAATTACCATCAAATGAGTTTTTTAATGATTCATCAATTCGTGCATGTAATTTTGAATCTTCTTGTATGGACTTCTCAATATCTGCATCGTATTTACTTACAGATACAAATCTATTATTTAAACCATCTTTTTCATCATATTTGGTTGAAGAAGGATTTTGAGCGTTATATATCACAATTGCAACAACCGATACCAAAAATATAACTATAAGAAATATAACTAATGTATATGCATCCATAAAATAGTTTCCCTGTCTATATAATAGTTAGGGAAAAATCATAAAAATATATTTTTAAAACATTGCATATCTGTATTTTGAAATGTTGTTCTGATTATCTTGCAAATCAATGATATCTTTTTGTAACAGTTTTATAACACAATTATTTTTATATATTGTATCTTCATATTGTAAAATTTTGTATCGCAATTTTTGCACATAATAACAAACAAATATAATAGTATAGAAATACGCTAATATAAAACAATAAAGAACTTCAAAGTCATCGAAGCAACTGCTGATAGAAATCATTGAAGTTATTATTTTGATTAGAATCAATTTTTTTATTTTTCAAAGAAACATTTGAAATTATAGTTCTTTTAATATAAAACATTATAATTGATATAATTAATAAATAAATATATTTATTCCAAAATTCGTATTTTATACCTGTTAAACTATATTGAAATCCTACAAGAAATCGATTACGATGCGATGTATTGTCAAATAAGGTTGGACAAATACAATAAGTTTGACAATGAATGAATTTTGAAATATATTCTTCGTAAGTAATAATACCCATATAATCTTCATAATTATCAAGTATTTCTTTCATTGCATTTCTAGTGTAACATATGACATTGAATTGAGAAGGACTATGTAAAATTATATCATTTGTTACTTTTGAATAATTCCAAAAACTTTGGTAAAACAATGAATATCCTAAGCAAAAAATATCCCAATCAATATTATTTTGCATAAATTCAATTGACTTTAATAAGCGTTCTTCTGTAAACCATGAATTTTCAATAAAATCATCTTTAAATATCAATAAAGTGTTTGAGTTATTGTTATATGCAGATTGGATTGCTTGTAATGAACACCATCCATCCAAATCATTTTGGGCATATAAAAACTGAATAGGAATATTGCGTTTTTCAAAATACCTTTGTTTTTCCAAAATATAAGGTGTTTCATTTGAATAAATAAAAACAATATCATCGAATAAATTATATATGTTCATTTATGATATAAAAAGTTTTTAATATGAATAAAAATCATACACGTTATTCTGGTCGTTTATGAATCAAAAAAGTACATGTATGTTACGAAACAAAAATTATTTTATTTTATTTTTAAAATTTAAAAAAATAACAGAAATGTACTTTTTTATTCTGAAGAATTTGAAGAAGACGAATCCGACATCTCTCCGAAATCAATATAACTATCGTTATTATATTCGTTTGTCTTTTCTATAATAACTGGAGTATGATTGTTATAAAAATTACAAAGAATATTAGACAATTTTTCTTCTTGAATCAGAAGATTCACTTGTTCTTGATTATACTTGTGAACAATATCTACTTTTGAATCTTGAAAGTCTCTTTTAGATACAACAACAATATCTCCCGATTCAATAAGAATTCGTTTGTTGAATTTACGAAGTGTTCCTCTAATAATTCCGATAGCATCAATCCCGGAATTTGTGATGAGTTGGACCCTGCAATTTCCCAAAAGTTTTTTCACATATGCATATTCTTCAACTTCTTGATTGATGAAATAATTTTCTGTTCTAACATTATTAAACTTTTTGTGTTTTTTTTTATCTCGAATACTTGATTGATACATATTTCATTCACTCTTTACCTACAAGACGATGTATATCTTTATATACTGCTTTAGTTTTTTAGATATTCATTATCTGTATAAAGATTTTGAAAGAAACGATAAACATTCATGTGGATATCACACGAACTATCATAAATGAAATTTTCAATTTTTTCTTTGGATTCAAAATCACTATGAATCCAATAATGTACCATAAATGAATCATCATAGTTTCCTATTTTGAGTTTTTCAATATCACTTTTACACGTTGGCAGAGATTGTAATTTAGGATCTGAAATAGGATAGAGTAAATCTCTTTTAACAAACTTGCATTTTTCGAAATTATCATCCGACATAATTGATGAAGTAACAATATCAGAACCAAAGCAATTGAATGTATTGAAAATACTGTCTCCATTTTGTTTATATATTTCAACTATTTTTCCTAATGCGGTTTTAGTTATACTGTGATTTGCTGGAATTGCTATGAATGCATTACATAGCATATTTTCCTTATTGAAAATAGATTTTGTTTGTATTGATGGTTCCATTGCAATAAACATATAATCACTTTCCAAATCAATTAGATTGTCAATATTCTTTAAACAAAGGATATCCAAGTCAAAATAAACGCCGCCAAATTTATGTAGAATTGCTAATCTCGCAATATCTGCTTTTTGAACGCCATATTTTGTTTTTTTATAAATTTCATAAAGTTCAGGATATTCTTTTTCTATGAAAATGTCAATATCTGGTGCTCCAGGCGAATGACTCCATAATTTGAATTCAAAATTTGACATCTTTTCTGTATTATGGGTTTGAATTTTACGGAATAATACTGGAAGTTCAGAAGAACGCCATGTTTGGTGAACAATTTTTGGAATCATAATTATATAATTGGACGAGGTAAACTCTTATATAAAATAAATATTTAAGACTTATGAGTATACTATATATACTAACATGAAAATCAGCGAGGATTATTTTCAAACAATTGACAATTGTGAAAAAGCATATTTGTTGGGAAAGATTGTGTTCAATATCAATGAAATAGATACCAATCAAAACGATGAACATATTGCTCTTAAAATTTATGATACACCGGAATTGAATATTG
>Ga0209555_10003597_pt1 | contig 10251 bp, 8 predicted proteins | sample SaaInl85LU_5_DNA_FD_184643 | JGI IMG/M metagenome (GOLD analysis project Ga0209555, IMG submission 184643) | Marine microbial communities from expanding oxygen minimum zones in the Saanich Inlet - ESP_85LU_5_DNA (SPAdes) (version 2) | ecosystem: Environmental > Aquatic > Marine > Intertidal zone... | reverse complement strand
ATTTAAAGGGTTGAAATGTGGTACCTCCAGGAATCGAACCAGGGACACAAGGATTTTCAGTCCTTTGCTCTACCAACTGAGCTAAGGTACCATTGTCTTTTAGAGACTTGCTAATCTTAGCGGATGCAAATATAATACGTTTTTTTACATGTGCTAAAAAAAAATAAAAAAAATCTAATGTATTTTTGAAATCGTTTATACAGATAAAATGAATTTAATAATTGATATAGGAAATACAAATACTAAAGTTGCTGTTTTTGAGAACGATACTCTAGTAGCAAAGAATGTGATCTTGCAAGAAGACTTGTTGGTTTTTTTAAAAAAACTCAAACAAAATTTTAAGATAAAGCAGACGATAGTATCTGCTGTGGCTAAATTTGATACTGCAGAAAGAGAAGCAATTGGAAAATTATTTTGTTTTTTAGAAGTATCAAAGACAACCCAAGTCCCTTTTGTAAATACATACAAAACCCCAAATACTTTAGGGTTAGACAGAATAGCACTTATTGCAAACGCTGTAAAACAATTTCCACAAAAAAACGTTTTAGTAATTGATGCAGGTTCTTGTATAACATATGATTTTGTAAACAACGCATCAGAGTATATCGGAGGTTCAATTTCACCAGGAATTGAAATGCGTTTCAATGCTATGAATCATTTCACAGCAAAATTGCCTTTAGTAGAGAAAAATGACACGGAAAGTTTTACAGGGAAATCGACTACAGAAAGTATGCAAACAGGGGTTGTTTTAGGGGTTGTACATGAGATAGAAGGCTTTGTCGATAAATATAAAGAAAAATACAACCATTTAACAGTAGTTTTAACAGGAGGAGATACAAATTTCTTGTCAAAACAATTAAAAAGTAGCATATTTGCGAATCAAAATTTTCTCCTAGAAGGATTAAATCAGATATTGATATTTAACCAAAGTAAATGATTCAAAAGATTTTAGTATTTTTTTTACTAATTACCTCTTCAATAGTATCCGCTCAAAGAACTAGTTCTTCTCCATACTCAAATTTTGGTATTGGTGATAGAAAAAACAGTAGGACTGTAGAGCAAACCGCAATGGGAGGAACTGGAGTTGCTTTTAGCCATTACAAATATTTAAATTTTATAAATCCCGCAGCATATTCAGATTTACGATTTACGACCTACTCTTTTGGGGTTTCAAATACAAATCTAAACGTAGAAACTAGTAGTGCCAACCAGACGGTAAATACCACTACTCTAGACTATCTAACACTTGCATTTCCTATTGGTAAAAAAGCGGGTCTTGCTATAGGGTTACAACCCTATTCAAATGTGGGGTATTCTTTAGGTAATATTGACGATAGCGGAAAAGAAACCCGTTTTACAGGAAGTGGTGGTGTTAATGAATTTTATGCGAGTTTTGGTATAAAAATGGTTAAAAACTTTTCTTTAGGTATCCAAGCAAGTTATTATTTTGGAACTATAAATAGAGGTCTTTTAATTAATAACCAAACTGATTTGAGTATCTTAGGGACAAATTTTAAAGAAAATTCTGAAATTAGAGGCAAAAGCATATCAATTGGTGCGCAATACAAAAACGTATTAAAAAATAAAATAACTATTTCCGCTGGAATTAAAACTGCTTTACAAAAAAAATTAAATGTTTCTGGTAACAGTACATTGTATTCTACTAGTCTACAACTAGGGGGGTTAACACCAAAAGATACAAGATTTCAAAATGAACTATCAGGAGCCTACATTCTACCATTTAAATCCACCCTCGGAGTTGGAATTGGAAAATTAGACAAGTGGTTTGTAAGTGCAGAATATGAAACTCAAAAGGCTATTTCAACATTAGGAACGGTTACTTTAGATAATGTGAATTTTAAGTACGATGATTCCAATAGAATCAGCCTCGGAGGGTATTATTTACCAAACATAAATTCGATTTCAAGTTACTTTCAAAGAATAACTTATAGAGCAGGAGTATATACAGAAGATTCTGGTATTACAATTAATCATAGCGATACAAACAACAATTTTACAGCTTTAAATACTCTTGGCATATCTTTCGGTTTAGGTTTACCATTAAAGCAAATGTCTTCTCTTAATATTTCTTTAGAATATGGTCAGAGAGGAACTATTATTAATAATTTAATCAAAGAAAACTATTTCAATGTAGGTTTGAGTCTGTCTTTAACAGCTTCAGGTTTTCAGACATGGTTTAGAGAACGAAGAATTGATTAACCATTTAACAACAACGATAACAATGAAAAGAATAACGTTTTTACTTGCTTTTGTGCTTTTAGCATCATCTGTAAAAATTAATGCACAAGAAACACCAGAAGACAAAAAAAGAGAGTGTACCATAAAATACAACTTGTTCAAAGGAGATTTTCAATCAAAAAAATACGAAGAGGCTTATAATAATTGGATTTATTTGATGGATAACTGTCAAGATTTATCTGTAAGTATCTATCAATACGGAGCTACCATTGCAGAAGATGTTAGAAAAGATCCTGTTTTAGCAAAAAGAGTCTATGAGCAAAGATTGAACTACTATCCTAACGAAAACCCAGCAAAAGTACATAGTGATTATGCGGCTTATTTAGCTGAAAATAAATTAGCAAGTGATGATGAAATTTTTAACATCTTAAAGAAAGGGTATAATATAGATCCTACTAAAATGGGAGTTAAGAATTTGTATAGATACTTTCAAGGGGTAACCTCTAGAAATAAAGATACGAATCCACAGTATGTATTTGATACTTATGATGATGTATTAGAAAATGTTGGTTTAAAGTTAGAAACCTATGCAGCTAAGATTAGAGAGCTAACTGCAGACTCAACTAGGGTTTTAGATACTAGAGAAAAAAGATTGTTAAGAGCCTATACGATAAATTCAAGAGCAATTAGTTCGATAGAGCCACTGTTTGATAAAACAATTATAAAAATCGCCAAATGCGAGAATTTAGTACCACTATACCAAAAAGACTTCGAAGCCAACAAAACCAATGAGGTTTGGCTGAAAAGGGCAGTTTCAAGAATGTTTAAAAAAGAGTGTCAATCAGATCCTTTATTTGAAAAGTTGGTAAGAGCCTATGCACAAACTTCCCCATCACCAGAAGCCTACGCTTTTTTGGCGAATGTGTTAGAAGATAATGGAGATGATTCAGGAGCTGAAGCCATGAGACTAAAATCTTTTGAACTTGAAACAGATCCATTAAAAAAAGCAAAGTATAAGTTAAAGTTTGCTCAGGCTGCAAAAAGTAGAGGTCAAAAAAGTAAAGCAAGAAGCTTAGCTTATGAAGCCATTAAGTTCAATCCAAATTCAGGAAGAGCATACATGTTTATTGCAACCTTGTATCAGTCTAGTGTAAACTCTTGTGGTAAAGGAGAGTTTGAAAAAAGAATGGTGTACGTAGCGGCACTAAATAAGGCACAAAAAGCTTTATCTGTAGATCCAGGTATTGCCTCTACTGCTAGAAAATATATCAAAACGTATAAAGCAAACACGCCAAGTAAAAAATTAATTTTTCAAAAAGGAATTGCTCCAGGTAGCTCATATAAAATAGGGTGTTGGATTAACGAAACTGTTAAAATTCCAGTAAAATAACTTCGTGGAAAAATACTTAACAATATTTTTAAAAAGCATTGCTGTTTGTTTAACAACAGTAATGCTTTTTTCGTGTAAAAATGATGCAAATAAAGTAAGAGACTTTCTAAAAAATAGAAATTTACCAATAGGTGTTGCTAAAAATGCAGTGCATGTTCACAAAGATTCAGGAAGAATTACTTCGAGGTTAGTTACTCCTTTAATGCTAGATTTCAGTAATAGAACAACCAATCCTTATAGTAAATTTCCACAGGGAGTAATAATCACAAATTTTTCTAACCAAAAAGACGATTCAGTAACTATAAGAGGAGATTTTGCAATTTCTTATAGTAAAACAAAAGTATCTGAAATAAAAGGGAATGTAGTTGTAACAAATCATAAAGAAAAATCTCAATTAAAAACAACACAACTTTTTTGGGATCAGAACACAAAATATTTTTTTTCTGAGAAATCGTTTCGATTAACAACAGAAAAAGATACTATCTTTGGAGAAGGTTTTGAAAGTAAAGAAGATTTGAGTAAACACGTGTCTAAAAAGACAACAGGTGTTTTAAAAACTATAGAAGAAGTAAATTGAATGAATAAAATTTGGAAATATTTACAATACGGATATTTGATAATTGCAATCATCTGTATTATTGAAGGTGTACTTAAAATAATTCAAAAAGATTGGACTACAGGTAGTATATTGCTAGTCACTGCTATTTTAGTGATCGTTTTGTTTACGGTAAAACGCAGGTTTAGAAAGCGTATTGAAGGAAGACAAAAAAAGTAATCAATAATTTTTTATGGAAATAGAAATTAGTATTATTTGTATATCAATAATATTGTCAGCATTTTTCTCCGGTATGGAAATTGCTTTCGTTTCTGTGAACAAGCTACATATAGAATTAGAGAAGAAGCGGGAAGGTTTTGTTGCCAATGTTCTTAGGAAAATAACTCAAAAATCATCAAAATTTATTACCACTATGCTCGTTGGTAATAATATTTCTTTAGTTGTTTACTCTTTCTATATGGGAGACTTTTTACTGCAATTACTCCCTTTGCAAAATCTTTCAGAATTTTCTAAACTACTAATACAAACCATAATTTCTACACTTGTAATTTTAATTACTGCAGAGTTTTTGCCGAAGGCTATTTTTAGAATTTATGCCAATGAGGTGATTAAATTTTTTGCAGTACCTGCATATTTTTTTTATATTATATTTCATTTTTTTTCGAGCTTTATCACCTTTATATCAGACTTTTTTTTGCGTATTTTTTTTAAAACGAAAGCAGATGAACAGCAAACTGAATTTAGCAAAGAAGAGTTAGGTAATTACATTACAGAACAGCTAGAGACAGGAAATGATGATGATCAAATGGATTCTGAAATACAAATATTTCAAAATGCATTAGAATTTCACAATGTAAAAGCAAGAGAGGTTATGGTACCAAGAACAGAAATTGTTGCTGTGGAACTTCATGAGAAAGTTAGTGTTTTAAAAAAACTTTTTATAGAATCTGGCCTTTCTAAAATTATTGTTTACAAAACATCTTTAGACGATGTAATAGGTTATGTAAACGCTTTTGAGCTATTTAAAAATCCAAAAACGATCAAATCTATTTTATTACCTCTAGAACTTGTTCCAGAGTCTATGATGATTAATGATATTTTAAATACATTAATGAAAAAAAGAAAAAGCGTGGCAGTCGTAGTTGATGAGTATGGAGGTACATCTGGAATGATTACTGTAGAGGATATTGTAGAAGAGTTATTCGGAGAGATAGAGGATGAGCATGATCAACAAATCTTTTTAGAAGAAAAAATATCAGAAGATGCATTTCTTTTTTCTGCTCGGATAGAAGTAGATTACATTAATGAAGCCTATGGGTTAAATATTCTAAAATCAGAAGCCTACGAAACTTTAGGAGGGTTTATTATAGAGCATACAGAAAGTATTCCAAACCAAGGAGAAATTTTAACTATTGGAAATTACGAAATAGAAATTCTTAAAATAAATGGCGCTAGAATAGAAGAAGTAAGAGTTAAGATAAAAGAAATAGAGGGCTAAGACTTTTGATGAGAAAAGGTACTTTGAAACATATTTTACCAAAACAACCAACTTCATTACGATGATAAATTTTATTCTTTCTTAATTAGCTAATTTATTCGTGTTCATATCATTAAATCTATTGGAAAATTAAAACCAAAAATTGTATATTCGCCATCCGTAATAAATTAAAATCAAATGGCAATATTATCTAAAATTAGAGAACGTTCGATGTTCTTAATTGTAATAATTGGTTTAGCGCTTTTTGCGTTCGTATTAGACCCATCAACTTTAACAGATTTTTTTAGTGCTAATAAAGTAAATGAAATAGGTGCTGTAGAAGGAGAACCAATTAGTAGACAAGAATATCTAAATGCATTAGAGGCTTACCAACAACAAACAGGAGGTAGGGTTTCTGAAATGCAAGCAGCTAAAACCGTTTGGAGTAACTTGTTAAGACAAAAAGTGTATGAATACCAGTTAGAACAAGCTGGTATAACAATGGGAGAAAATGATCTCTGGAATGCCATTATCAATACACCTTCTGTTAAAAATAATCCGCAATTTCAAAATGAATTGGGAATGTTTGATGAAAACTTATTCAAAGAGTTTCTAGCAGATACCAAAGAAAACAATGCTGAAATGTGGAGGGCGTGGACAAACTACATGACTCAGCTGGGAGATGGAGCAAAAACCAATGCATATAATAATTTGGTTGCTGCAGGTTTAGGAGCTTCTTTAAAAGAAGGAGAAAAACAATATTTTATAGACAACACTAAGATTAGTGCTCAATATTTGTATATCCCTTATAGCTCAATAGCAGATAGTTTGGTGAACATTAAAAAATCTGAAGTAGCATCTTATATAAAAAGCCATGAAGAAGACTTTAAAGTAGATGCTTCTAGAGGTTTGAGATATGTAAAATTTGAAATAGCACCTTCGGTAGAAGACGAAAAAGCCATAGAGAATGAGGTAGCTCAATTGATTGAAGATACGAATGATAATGGAGTTGTGATCTCTGGATTAAAATCTACAGAAGATTATAATACCTTCCTAAATGAAAATGGTTCTGACATCAATTTAGATCAAAACTTTAAGTTCCATGTCAATGTCAATCAAAAAGTAGCAAACCAAATTTTTGAATTGAATAAAGGAGAAGTCTTTGGCCCTTATAAAGATAACGGTTTCTTTAAGATATCTAAGGTAGTTGAAATTTCTAAAATGCCAGATTCTGTAAGAGCTAGTCATATTTTAATTCCTTTCGTGGGTTCTCAGAGAGCCGCCGCAGAAGTTGTAAGAACAAGAGAGGAAGCTGAAAAATTAGCAGACAGCATTTTAAATGTTGTAAAAAGAAGAAGAAATAAGTTTGGTAAGTTAGCTAAAGAGTTCTCTTCAGATATAGGTTCTGCAGCAAAAAAAGGAGATTTAGATTGGTTTGGATATACTAGAATGGTTCCTGCCTTTAGAGATTTTGCGTTTGCCAATAAAAAAGGAGCTATTGGAATTGTAGAATCACCTTTTGGTTTTCATATCATTAAAATAGACAACCAAAAGAACATTCAAAAAGTACTTAAACTAGCTACTTTTGGTAGAAAAATTACTCCATCTGAAGCTACAGAAAATACAGCATTTAGAAAGGCAGAACAATTTGCTTTAGCGTTATCAAAGAAAGAAAATTTTGAAGAAGTTGCAAAGAAAAGTAATCATGAGGTAAAAGTTGCTGTTGGTTTAAAAATGTTAGACGAAAACGTACCAGGCTTAGGAAATCAAAGACAAATCGTAAGCTGGGCGTTTAGTAAAAGTACAGACGTAAATAGTTTCAAACGTTTCGATTTAGAAGGAAGTTATGTGGTAGCTACAGTTACCGATAAAACCGCAAAAGGATTAATGCCTGTAGCTAAAGCGGTAACTCGTGTAAAACCAATATTAATCAAAGAAAAGAAAGCTATCTTAATATCGGAAAAGTTTACTGGAAACAGTTTACAAGAAATAGCTAAAGCCAATAATACTACGGTAAGAGATGCAGCAAGTATCAATTTAAAAGCGTCTACAATCTCTGGTGCAGGTTCAGAGCCAAATGTTGTAGGAGCTATGTACTATGCAGAGAAAGATAAATTAGTTACCAATATTGTTGGTAATAGAGGTGTTTATGCATTTAAAGTTATCGAAAAATCTGAACCTACTGAATTGCCAAATTACGAAACAGAAAGAAAAAAGATTGCTCAAAATAGAAAACGATTAACGTATAAAATTTATGATGCCGTTAAAGATGCATCAGAAATTGAAGATAATCGAGATGCAATGTACATTTCTGAGTAATCAATTTTTTCAACATATCATTAAAAAATCCGTTTGTATCAAACGGATTTTTTTTAATTTCCTAAATACAAATGCTAAGAGAAATTTGAATACTAAATTGATGAAAAACAACAAACGCTACTATTGTAAAATAGTAGCGTTTGTTGTTGAATTTAAGTGTTTTTAAATTATCCGTTCATAGAAATTAAAAACTCATCATTGTTTTTAGAGAATTTAATTTTTTCATTAATAAATTCCATTGCTTCAATAGGATTCATATCTGCAAGGTATTTTCTTAATATCCACATGCGTTGAACATTTTTATCATCTAATAACAAATCATCTCGTCTTGTCGAAGATTTAATCAAATCAATAGCAGGGTATATTCTTCTGTTAGAAATATTTCTATCTAACTGTAGCTCCATATTACCAGTTCCTTTAAATTCTTCAAAAATTACTTCGTCCATTTTAGAGCCAGTTTCAGTAAGAGCAGTAGCAATAATAGTTAAAGAACCACCACCTTCTATATTTCTTGCTGCTCCAAAAAAGCGTTTTGGTTTGTGTAAAGCATTGGCATCGATACCCCCAGAAAGAATTTTACCAGAAGCTGGTGCAACAGTATTGTAAGCCCTTGCTAAACGAGTAATAGAATCTAAAAGTATAACAACATCATGCCCACACTCTACTAGTCGTTTTGCTTTTTCTAAAACAATATTTGCAACACGTACATGCTTGTCTGCAGGCTCATCAAACGTAGAGGCCACCACTTCACCTCGAACACTTCTTTGCATGTCCGTTACCTCTTCTGGACGTTCATCAATTAACAAAACAATCTGATATACTTCTGGATGATTTTTAGCAATAGCATTAGCAACATCCTTTAGTAGCATTGTTTTACCAGTTTTAGGTTGTGCCACAATCATACCACGCTGTCCTTTTCCAATAGGAGAAAATAAATCAATAATACGTGTAGAAAGTGAACTTCCTTTTTCGGCTAAATTAAACTTCTCTTGAGGAAATAAAGGGGTTAAGTGTTCAAAAGAAACACGATCTCTTACAATATTAGGGTTTAAACCATTTATTTTAGAAACACGTATCAAAGGGAAATATTTTTCACCTTCTTTAGGAGGTCTTACGTTTCCTTTTACAGTGTCACCAGTCTTTAAACCAAACAACTTTATTTGAGATTGAGATACATAAATATCATCCGGAGACGATAAATAATTATAATCTGAAGAACGCAAGAAACCATAACCATCTGGCATCATTTCTAAAACACCTTCACTTTCTATAATACCGTCAAACTCAAAGTCAGGGTCTTTATACCTATTGCCAGATTTATGTCTATTATTTCTGTTTTTGTGGTTTTGGTTATTTTGACCAGTGTTGTGTTGGTTATTGTTTTTCTGAGCTTGTTTTTTCTGATGCTGATTGTTGTTTTTCTTTTCTCTAGTTTTTATATCTTTTTTTACAAGATCACTTTCTTTTTCTTGAGAAGGCGCTATATTTTCAGTAGTTTTTTCTGAAGAATCGTTGTTTTTATTTGTTTCTTCATTTTCTCTACTAACTTTTTTAGTCTTTACAACTCTCTTTCTTTTTGGCTTTTCAGTATTTACAGGTTTTTCAGAATCTGTAGTTGTTTTTTTATTGGCAGCATTACTAGCTTGAGTATCTAAAATTTGATACACCAAATCTAATTTTTTAAGTTGACTGGTTTTAGTCAAGCCAATAGATTTTGCAATAGTCTGTAATTCAGCAATTTTTTTTGCTTTTAGTTCAGAAATTTCGAACATTCTATATGTGTTAGATTAAATTAGGATACCTTAAAAGGAGATTAAGATATTTTATAAATTATTTTTTTTGAATTTGGATTGTATGAATTGAATACAATTACTGGGTAGTTAATATGAAACAAATATATACTTTTTTTTTAATTCTGCAGCTTTCTTTTTAAAAAAGAAAGTTCTACTTTTACGTTCAGAAATTATAACATGATTCAGAGAATACAAACTGTTTATTTATTGTTATCGTCAGTTATTTGCGGCGGTCTAATATTTGTATTTAGCCTGTGGGAAAATTTTGAAAAGAAGGTCTTTGCTCCAGAATTAATTTTTAGAACAACAATTCTTCTTAAGATTATCCCTGTTTTGTTTTTTTTAGCTGCCATAGGAGCATTAGTAACTATTTTTCTGTTTAAAAACAGAAAGTTACAGTTTGCAATTGGTAGACTCCTTATTTTGATAAATCTTTTTTTACTAGGAGTATTAGTATATGTATCGCTAACTTTACCCGGAGAAGTTTCCATTTCAGAGAAGGGTATTGGGATGTTCT
>Ga0209555_10003592_pt1 | contig 10259 bp, 10 predicted proteins | sample SaaInl85LU_5_DNA_FD_184643 | JGI IMG/M metagenome (GOLD analysis project Ga0209555, IMG submission 184643) | Marine microbial communities from expanding oxygen minimum zones in the Saanich Inlet - ESP_85LU_5_DNA (SPAdes) (version 2) | ecosystem: Environmental > Aquatic > Marine > Intertidal... | reverse complement strand
GCAAAAGCATTTAAAAAACATAATGTAAAAATAATGGTTAAGCCTCAAATATGGGTTTGGAGAGGTGAGTTTACAGGAAATATAAAAATGAATTCTGAAGAAAATTGGAAGACCTTAGAAGATTCTTACACTTCATTTATATTAACATATGCAGAGGCAGCTCAAGAAATCAATGCAGAATTGTTTTGTATAGGTACAGAATTAGAAAAATTTGTTTTAAATAGACCAAAATATTGGTTTACACTTATACAAAAAATTAGAAAAATATATAAAGGGAAATTAACCTATGCCTCTAATTGGGATGAGTTTAAAAGAGTTTCTTTTTGGAGTGAATTAGATTTTATTGGTGTTGATGCCTATTTTTCTCTAAGTGGTAAAAAATCTCCATCTGTAAAAGATTTAGAGTTAGGTTGGGCAGCACACAAAGAGCAAATAAAATCTATTCAGCAAAAATTTAAAAAGCCAATCCTATTTACAGAATATGGATATAGAAGTGTACATTTTACTGGACAAAAACCTTGGGATTCTAACAGAGTTGAAGGTGATATAAATTTAGAAGCACAAGTAAATGGAATTCAAGCTATACATAATCAATTTTGGAAAGAAGATTGGTTTGCAGGAGGATTTATTTGGAAATGGTTTCATAAACACGATAATGTTGGAGGAAAAAATAATAACAGATTTACGCCTCAAAACAAACCAGCAGAAGCCCTTTTAACTAAATTGTATGGCTTAAATTAAATTTTAAAACATGATAAAAGTTCTATTTTTAAAATTTTATTGAAGCTATTTTTGATATATTATCAAACTATATAAATCATGAAAAAAATTATTGTACCCGTAGATTTTTCTGAAAATTCTGAAAATGCTTTGCAAGTTGCTGCAATGTTAACTAAAAAACACAACCTTGCTCTGTATCCTTTACATATGTTAGATATTCAAGATGTTTCTATAAACGAAAGTGTTAGTTATCAGCATGAAAGAACTGCATTTTATTTAAAATTAGCAGAAAAGAGATTTAAAGAATTCTTAAAAAAAGATTACTTAAAAGATGTAGAGGTAGTGCCTTTAATAAAACATTACAAAGTTTTTAGTGAGGTAGATAGTATTGCATCAGAAGTAAACGCAGATTTAATTGTAATGGGTTCTCATGGAGCAACTGGTCTTAAAGAATTTTTTGTTGGATCTAATACAGAAAAAGTAGTAAGATATGCTAATTTGCCTGTTTTAGTAGTAAAAAATAATTTACCAAATGTAGATTTTAAAGATGCTGTTGTTGCTACAGACTTCTCTGAAGAAAGTGTAGATGCTTTTAAAAATGTTTTAAAAACTTTAGATATTTTTAATGCTGTTAAACATGTTATTTATGTAAACTTACCTAATGAGAATTTTAAAAGCACAGTAGAAATGCAGCAAATGGCTAATGACTTTTATATGAAAGTAGAAGGTAACACTGATAGAATGATTAGTACTAATTTTATCTGTGACAGGTCTATTGAAGATGGTATTTTAAGCTTTTCTAATTCAATAGGAGCAGATTTGATAACTGTAATTACTCATGGTAGAAAAGGTTTGTCTCACATATTCTCAGGTAGTGTTGCAGAAGATGTAACGAATCATGCAGCCTTACCAATAATGACGTTTAAAATGTAAAATTTCATTGAAAATAAAAGTAGCGTCTTTTCTCTTTTTTTTCTTTTGGCTATTAAATATACATAGTCAACAAAATAAAATTTTAGATGTAAAAATAGTAGGAGTAAAAAAGATGAAAACTACTTTTATAAAAAACTTACTTTACTCTAAAAAAGACGCTGTTTTAGATTCTTCTATTTTAGAAAAAGATATTACTCTGTTGAAAAGATTACCTGCAATTGCTCATGCTTATTATCAGGTTTTCTTTTTACATGATAATTTATACAATGTTTCAATTCAGATAGAAGAGAATGCAACTTTATTGCCAGAAATTAATTTATGGACAACAACTAATAATGTGTTTTCCTACAAGTTAGGGTTGTATGAATATAATTTTTTAGGAAGAAATATCACCTTAGGTGGCTTTTATCAATTTAATGGCTTTGATACCTATGCTGTAAATTTTAGAGCACCCAATTTGTTTTCTAAGAAATGGGGTTTGGCTGTAAATCACCAAAATTGGAAAAGTGAAGAGCCTTTGTATTTTGGTAATCAATCTGCTAATTATGTATACAATAATATTTCTTTTGAGTTGTTAGCCTTACATCAAATCAATTTAAAGAATAGAATAGATTTTGGAGTCAATTTATTTAAAGAAAAATATCAGTATTTATCAGGAGCAATATCAACCTCAATTCCTCAAAACTTAAGTCTAAATAAAGCGCTTTTAAAATTAGTTTATACTTATGATAGTTTAGATTATTATTATCAATATGTAAATGGGTTTAAAAGTATTTTATATGCACAATATGTGTTAACAGAAAACGATTTTCAGAACGATTTTTACATTTTTTGGAACGACTTTTTATACTATAAAAGAATAGGAGAAAAAGGTAATTGGGCAAATAGGTTAAGAGTGGGTTTATCTTCTAATGAAGATACACCCTTTGCACCTTTTGCTTTAGATAATAATGTAAATTTAAGAGGTGTTGGCATTTTAGTAGATAGAGGTACAGGAAGCATTGTATTAAACTCAGAATACAGATATACAATATATGATAAAGATTGGTTAGCCATACAAACAAATATATTCTCAGATATTGGTTCTTGGAGAAATCCTGGAGGTAGTTTAAATGACTTTATAAAAGAAGAAAACATTAGAATCTATTCTGGTTTTGGATTACGATTCATTAGTAAAAAAATATACAATGCAACATTTAGAATTGATTATGGGTTTAGTGTACTTAACACTAAAGGAAATTCTAAAGGAGGATTAGTTTTTGGTATAGGACAGTATTTTTAATCATAAATTAACCTACACAAAGTTATACAAAGAGTTAAAAATTATAATTTAGCTCAAAATTTTTATCATGAGAACTTTTGCAATTGGTGATATTCATGGAGGTTTAAAAGCGTTAATACAAGTATTAAACCAAATTGAAATTACAGAAGAAGATACCTTAATTTTTATGGGCGATTATGTAGATGGTTGGAGTGAGTCTGCTCAAGTTGTTCAATTTTTAATGGAACTATCTCAAAAAATAAACTGTATTTTTATAAAAGGTAATCATGATGTTTGGTGTGAAAATTGGTTAAAAGATAATAATGATGTTAATCCTGCTTGGTTTATGCATGGAGGAAAAGAAACTATAGAAAGTTATGAGAGCTTTACTCCTAAAGAAAAACAACATCACCTAAGCTTTTTTAATAATATGACTATGTATTATTTAGATGACGAAAATAGATTGTTTTTACATGCTGGTTTTACATCTATGCATGGTGTAGAAAAAGAATCTTATCCTCATAAATTTTGTACAGATAGAACTTTGTGGGAAATGGCTTTAGTTATGGATAAAAAGATAGATGTAAGTCATGATTTATATCCTAAAAGATTAAGACATTACAAAGAAATTTACATAGGCCATACACCAACAACAAATTATGGTATACAAGTGCCAATGAATGCTGTTAATATTTGGAATGTAGATACAGGTGCCGCTTTTAAAGGTAAAGTTACAGCTATGAATATAGATACAAAAGCCTTTTTTCAAAGTGATAATTTACCTTATTTATATCCTAATGAAAAAGGAAGAAATGGGTAATTAATTCATCTAAAAAAAGTAAAAATTTCTTATATTTTTTTTGTTTGAGTACGTTCGTAAAACACCTATCTTTGCGCATTACAAGTAGATAGAAATAGGAGAATGAAGAATATTAGAAATTTTTGCATCATTGCACATATAGATCATGGTAAAAGTACACTTGCAGATAGGTTGTTAGATTATACTGGTTCTGTAACTGAACGCGAAAAACAAGATCAGTTATTAGATAACATGGATTTAGAGCGTGAACGTGGAATTACCATAAAATCTCATGCAATTCAAATGGATTATGTTCATGAAGGTGAAGCATATATTCTTAATCTTATTGACACTCCTGGTCACGTAGATTTTTCTTACGAAGTTTCACGTTCTATTGCTGCTTGTGAAGGTGCTTTACTTATTGTTGATGCAGCTCAAAGCATACAAGCGCAGACTATTTCTAATTTGTACTTGGCTTTAGAGAACGATTTAGAAATTATTCCTGTTTTAAATAAAGTTGATTTACCATCTGCAAATCCAGAAGAGGTTACAGATGATATTGTTGATTTATTAGGATGTGACCCAGAAGATGTGATACCTGCAAGTGGTAAAACTGGTTTTGGAGTAGATAATATTTTAAAAGCAATTATTGAAAGAGTTCCTGCACCAAAAGGAAATCCTGATGCTCCTTTAAAAGCATTAATTTTCGATTCTGTTTACAACTCTTATAGAGGTATAGAAACTTATTTTAGAGTGATTGATGGTTCTATAAAAAAGAATCAACAGATAAAATTTATGGCAACAGGTAAACAATATGGTGCTGATGAAGTAGGTACTTTAAAATTATCTCAGGTTGTAAAAAAAGAAATAAAAACAGGTGATGTTGGTTATTTAATAACAGGTATTAAAGCTGCAAAAGAAGTAAAAGTAGGAGATACTATTACAGATTTTAATAATCCAACAGCTACTAGAATCGAAGGATTCGAAGATGTAAAACCAATGGTTTTTGCTGGAATTTATCCTGTAGATACAGAAGATTATGAAGAGTTGCGTAATTCTATGGAAAAACTGCAATTAAATGATGCTTCTTTAGTTTTTCAACCAGAAAGTTCTGCAGCATTAGGTTTTGGATTTCGATGTGGTTTCTTAGGTATGTTGCATATGGAAATTATTCAAGAGCGTCTAGAACGTGAGTTTGATATGACTGTAATTACAACTGTACCAAACGTTTCTTACCATGCTTTTACAAATAAAGAACCAGATACAATTATAGAAGTAAATAACCCATCAGATTTACCTGATCCTTCAAAATTAAATAGAGTAGAAGAACCTTTTATAAAAGCATCTATTATTACAAAATCAGATTTTGTTGGTCAAGTAATGAGTTTGTGTATAGAAAAAAGAGGTCAAATAGTAAATCAAACCTATTTAACAACACAAAGAGTTGAATTAATTTTTGATATGCCTTTAGCTGAAATCGTATTTGATTTTTATGATCGATTAAAAACAGTTTCTAAAGGTTATGCTTCTTTTGATTATCATCCAATTGGCATGCAAAAATCGAAATTAGTAAGGGTAGATATGTTATTAAATGGGCAACCTGTAGATGCACTTTCTGCATTATTACATGCAGATAATGCTTACGGAATTGGAAAGCGTATTTGTGAAAAACTAAAAGAATTAATTCCTAGACAACAATTTGACATTCCTATTCAGGCTGCAATTGGTGCTAAAATCATTGCACGTGAAACTGTAAAAGCACTCAGAAAAGATGTTACAGCAAAATGTTATGGAGGTGATATTTCTCGTAAACGTAAATTATTAGAAAAGCAGAAAAAAGGAAAGAAAAGAATGCGTCAAGTGGGTAATGTAGAAATACCACAGCAAGCATTTATGGCTGTTTTAAAGTTAAATGATTAAATACAATAAAAAAACCTTTCTATTTTTTAAGAAAGGTTTTTTTATAGATTAAAATCAGATTTTATAATTTCTTCCTTTTGTTATTTTAGAAAAAAAATAGATGTAAAATTAATACGAATGTCCACAGAAAAGTTCGTATCCAATTTCTATAGTTTAATTTTTTTAGCATTGATTTTTTTACAATTCCTTCAGAAATTTTAAAGTGAATTGGTGCAAAACCTAAAAAAGTAAATCCCCATAAAAAGACAACTGTCAATAGGTAGATAAAATGAGTAAGAATAGGGTTGTTAAATGTAACCAAGAAACCATAAATTAATTGAATACTCATTAAAGGAACTACAATAATGGCAATTTGTGTTGTATATTTTTGATGCCATTTAATAAGGTTTGATTTTTTATAATAAATAAAACTTGGGTAAATGATAAGTTGGACCATCCAAATTAAAACCACTAATCCAGCATCAATTAAAAGGGAGAATTTTGAAAGAATTTGTAACAAATTTTCCATTTAACTTTCTTTATAAGCATATTTTTCTAAAACTTTTATAGAGGTAAATTGTAAAGACTTTTCATGTGTTGCTTCTAAAATAACAAATGGAGCTTTACCAACTTTCTCTGCTTGTAACCATCTAGAAATGCATAAACACCATTTATCACCAGGCTTTAAACCTGGAAAATTCCAATAAGGTATAGGTGTCATTAAATCATTTCCTTTAGATGCAGAATATTCTAAGAATTCTTTTGTTACAATTGCACAAACTGTATGTGTGCCATAATCATCTTCTCTTGTTCTGCAAAACCCATCCCTGAAGTAACCTGTAGGTGGTGATGTACAACAAGATTCTAATGGTTTTCCTAAAACATTTAATTCCAAAACAAAAGATTTACAGTTTCAATAAAGATACAAAATGAAAGTATTAGAAATAAAAAAATCGCTCATTGAGCGATTTTAAATTATTATTTTAAATAATTTTTAGTCTCTACCTCCTAAAACTTGAAGTCCCCAGTATAAAAGCATAGCTAAAGAACCTAAAGCAGCAACTAAATAGGTTCTAGCAGCCCATTTTAAAGCGTCTGTAGATCCTGCTAGTTCTTCTCTAGAAACCATGTTTTTATTCTTTAACCAAGCTAATGCTCTGTTACTTGCATCATATTCAACAGGTAAAGTAATAAAACTAAATAAAGTAGCTAATGCCATAAAAACTAAACCTGTTATGGCTATGTAAAAACCAATTCCAGAACCACCTGAAGCAGCTCCTAAAATTAGACCACCAATGACCAACCATTGAGAAAATCTTGAAGAAATACTAACAACTGGTACTAACTTAGAACGCATTGTTAACCAATCGTAAGCTGTAGCATGTTGAACAGCATGCCCAACTTCATGAGCAGCAACTGCAGCAGCAGCAGCATTTCTTTGATTATAAACAGCCTCACTTAGATTTACTGTTTTATCTTTTGGGTTGTAATGATCTGTTAAACGACCAGGTGTAGATATTACCTTAACATCAAAAATGCCATTATCAGCTAACATCTTCTCTGCAATTTCAGCACCACTCATTCCATTTCTTAAAGAAACTTTAGAATATTTATCAAATTTTCTTTTTAATGTATTACTAATTAGCCAACTTACTAAAGAAATTACACCAATTAAAATATAAAATCCCATCATAATTTATATTGTTTTAAAATTGTATATCATTTTTGTTTGATAAATTTACAACATAAATTATTCCATTGTAGTTTTTTTAAAATAAAATAACACAGTGTCATAAAAAATGATTGTAATTTAATAGTTTATTAAGAATGAATGTCAAAATGGCAAATAAACCAAACATCCTTATTATTTACACTGGAGGTACTATTGGAATGATAAAAGATTATAAAACTCAGGCTTTAAAAGCTTTTGATTTTAGTCAGATTATTCATAAAATACCTGAAATAGAACAGTTAAATTGTAATCTTAAAACTATCTCTTTTGAAGATCCAATAGATTCTTCTAATATGGATACAAGTTATTATGTAGAAATAGCTGAAATATTAGAGAACAATTATAATAACTTTGATGGATTTGTAGTTTTAACAGGTTCAGATACAATGTCTTATATTTCATCTGCATTAAGTTTTATGTTAGAAAACTTAAGTAAACCTGTTATTTTTACTGGTTCACAATTACCAATAGGAGATTTAAGAACAGATGCAAAAGAAAATCTTATTACCTCAATAGAAATAGCTTGTTCACAAAAAAATGGATTGCCAGTAATTCAAGAAGTTTGTTTGTATTTTGAGTATAAATTATATAGAGCAAATAGAACAACAAAAATTAGTGCAGAACAATTTGAAGCATTTGCCTCTATGAATTATCCACCTTTAGCAGAAAGTGGAGTCAATTTATATTTTAATGATTACTATTTATACCATTCTAAAAAAGAAAGTAAAAATTTAATTGTTAGAAAGAGTTTAGTTACAGATGTTTTAGTTTTAAAACTTTTTCCTGGAATTACAGAAAATACTGTAAAAAGTCTTCTAGCTATAGAGAATTTAAAAGGAGTTGTTCTAGAGAGTTATGGTGCAGGTAATGCACCAAGTAAAGAATGGTTTTTAAATTTATTAAAGAAAGCAATAAAAAAGAATATTAAAATTGTTAACGTAACTCAATGTTCTGGAGGAAGTGTTAAACAAGGCCATTATGAAACAAGTTTCTCTTTAAAAGAAATAGGGGTAATTAGTGGTAAAGATATTACAACAGAATCTGCAGTTGCAAAAATGATGTATTTATTAGCAGAAAATTTAAACGAAACTGAGTTTAAGAATTATTTTGAAATGCCTTTAAGAGGAGAAATGTCAGATTAATTTTCTAAAATAAATGTTAAGTTTCCCTATTGTTAATTTGAAATAAAAAAAAAGTAGTCTATTTTAACGAAATCAACCAAAAAAATTTTTTTATGCTTAACATTTTTTGTTACTTGGCACTCTGAAATTTAAAAGAATAAATTATTCTTCCTAGAATATGTTAGAAAGTATCTCGCATTTTCTTTTTTTGAGTTGAAAATTTATATCTTTAACCCGTTAACTATTAAAATTAATTTATAACAAAGATGAAAAAAGTAGTAAAAGCCTTATCTGTAATAGGATTCATGTTTTTTGGAGCTGTTCAATCTACATTTGCTCAAGAAACTGTAACAGAAGCAAAAACGTTTCACCAAATTTTAAAGCAAAACTTTATAGATGGTGGTCCAGGATTTATGGGAATTGTATTAGTAGCTTTAATCTTAGGTTTAGCTATTGCCATTGAAAGAATTATTTATTTAAACATGGCAACTACAAATACAAAAAAATTATTAGCAAATGTTGATGATGCATTAAGTTCAGGTGGTGTAGAAGCAGCTAAAGAAGTTTGTAGAAATACAAAAGGACCTGTTGCATCTATTTTTTATCAAGGTTTAGATAGAGTTGATGAAGGAGTAGAAGAAGCAGAAAAAGCTGTAGTAGCATATGGTGGTGTACAAATGGGACAATTAGAAAAGAATGTTTCTTGGATATCATTATTTATTGCATTAGCGCCAATGTTAGGTTTCATGGGTACTGTAATTGGTATGATTGGAGCATTTAACGATATTGCTGTAGCAAACGATATTTCACCAGCAGTAGTTGCAGGAGGTATTAAAGTAGCCTTATTAACAACTGTATTTGGTCTTATTGTTGCTATTATTCTACAAATTTTCTATAACTATATTGTTGCAAAAATCGATAGTATCGTAAACAATATGGAAGATGCATCTATCTCTTTAGTAGACTTATTAGTAAAGTATAAAAAATAAAAAACAATATGAAAAGTAATAAAATATTAAATATCTTAATAACCTTAATTGCTGTTGTTGGAGGTATTCTTTTCATAAGAATTTTTATGGAAGATGCTGAAGCACTTAAAACAGATGTAGATTTAGGGAACAGTGTAATTAGTCCTCTAATTTATTATTCTACATGGTTGTTTTATGCAACAGTAATAGTGGCTATCGTACTTTCTTTATGGAGTATGTTTAGAAACCCAGAAAACTTAAAGAAAACCTTAGCAGGTTTAGGAGTATTAGCTGTTCTTTTAGTAGTAGCTTATTTCTTATCAGATACAGCTGCTGTTTATGATGCTAATGGTCTTAAAGTTTTAGAAGGTGGAGAAGAAGGTTCTAGCACAAACAAATGGGTTGGAACTGGAATATGGTACAGTGTAATTTTAGGCGGAATTGCTAGTTTATTCTTTGTTTGGGATTTATTGAAAGGATTAGTTAAATCATAAAACAAGTAAGATGGCAAGAAGAGAAAACCCAGAAATTAATGCAGGTTCAATGGCAGACATTGCCTTTTTATTACTGATTTTCTTTTTAGTGACCACTACTATGAACGTAGACTCAGGTATCTCTAAAAAGTTATCAGAAAAACCACCACCAGATTATGTACCACCAATTATCAAAGAGAAAAACATCTTTGAGGTAAATATCAACAGAAATAATGAGTTGTTGGTAGAAGGTGATAGAATGGAAATAAAAGAACTTAAAGAAGCTGCCAAAAAGTTTATAGACAATGGTGGTGGAATAGGTAAGCCTGGTGAAGATGGTACTCCTGGAAAAC
>Ga0209555_10003588_pt1 | contig 10267 bp, 9 predicted proteins | sample SaaInl85LU_5_DNA_FD_184643 | JGI IMG/M metagenome (GOLD analysis project Ga0209555, IMG submission 184643) | Marine microbial communities from expanding oxygen minimum zones in the Saanich Inlet - ESP_85LU_5_DNA (SPAdes) (version 2) | ecosystem: Environmental > Aquatic > Marine > Intertidal zone... | reverse complement strand
GCACGTATGGGGCTTGTCTGGACAGTGTCTGAAGAGCGTATCGATCAGGTGATGGCGCTGGATGACGCAGCCTTCCTTGAGGAGTTGCAGGGAGCTTTTGGCTTTAGAGCCGGAGCACTGACACGAGTAGGTGAGCGTTTTAGTTACCCACTGAAGCTAATACTCGCTCAAGAGCAGGCGCGAACCGGGTTGGTGGTGCTGGGCAATGCCGCTCACTCCTTACATCCAATTGCTGGTCAAGGTTTCAACCTGGCTATTCGGGGCGTGGCGCAACTGGCTGAGCTAGTTATTGCCCGTAAAAAAGCGGGGCAGGCGCTGGGTGATCTGGCTGCACTGCAAACCTTTGTTGAGCAGCGACGAGCTGATCAACAGCGCACCATTCGATTTGGTGACAGTTCGTTAAAGCTTTTTATGAGCAGAAACCCAGCGGTACGATTGGGCCGATCTTTGGGCTTGCAATTGCTTGACCTAATTCCGCCTGCTCGAACGTTGCTAGCACGCGCGGCTATGGGATTGGATACACCGGCTGCGAGGTTGAACCCAGATGACTGATCGCACTGTGGACCTGTTAGTTGTTGGGGCCGGCATGACCGGTTTAGCCTTGGGTCTTGCGCTGGCCGATGAGGGTTTCAGCGTTGAGTTGATCGAGCCGCAGCAGCCCGATCTGGATACACTTGAACAGCAGTTTGATCAGCTTTGCACAAATCTTCCTGGTGCTCGAGTCAGCGCGCTGACCCTAGCCTCGGAAGAGCTGCTGCGCAAGCTCGAGGTTTGGCAGCGGGTCTCTCAGACTCGCGCTGAAGCCTACACTCGGATGCATGTCTGGGACGGCGAAACCCGAGGCGAGATCAGCTTCGATGCGTTGGAATTGCACGAGCCGTGTCTGGGACATATTGTTGAAAATCGTCTGATTGTAGCGGCGCTGTTAGAACGAGCAACCCAGCACCCTGATGTCCACTGCAGTTTTGGGGTTTCGCTTAGCTCGCTCGAGTTGAGTAGCTCAAGTCAGCGAGTGCTACTGAGTGATGGCTCTGAGCGCCACTGCTCTCTGGTTGTTGGTGCGGATGGGGCAAATTCAGTGACGCGCCGTTTGGCAGGTATGGGTACGCACGAGTGGGATTATGGCCATCATGCACTCGTAGCCACTCTGCGGTTAGAGGGTTCGCATCAGCACTGCTGCTGGCAGCGCTTTACCGAGGACGGTCCTTTGGCGCTGCTGCCGCTCAAGTCTGATGCGAATGACCTTGTGTCACTCGTTTGGTCGACGTCACCGGAGCATGCGCAAACACTGTATGGACTGGATGATAATTTGCTGTGCGAGGCGATTACACGGGGCAGTGACTCCCGTGCGGGGCGCGTTATCGAGGTTCATCACCGAGCCTTAGTGCCGTTGCGTCAACGCCACGCGCAGGAGTACGTCTGCGCCGGTGTCGCCTTAGTCGGCGATGCTGCGCACACCATTCACCCGCTTGCGGGCCAGGGTGTAAACCTTGGCTTTCAGGATGTCGCTGCGCTCGTCGAAATACTCTCTGAAGCGCGCGACGGTTCTGAGGGACTCGGCAGCTTGCGAGTGTTGCGTCGCTATCAGCGTCGCCGAATGCTCACCAATCTGCGCATGAGTGCAGTGATGCAAGGTTTCCGCACGCTCTTTACACCTCAGCCTGCTATTGTGGAGTTGGTGCGCAGTCTCGGTATGCGTGCCGTAGATCAATGTGCGCCAGTTAAACAACATCTAATGTTAGATGCGATGGGTCTGCGCGCAGATCTACCCGAGCTGTTAAAGCGACCGTTGAAAATCTAGTCGTGCTCAAGATTGCGCGCTACACTATCGTCAAATCCTGATTAACCCCGAATAAGGTAAATAGATAATGAGCAACGTACCTAGTGAACTGAAGTATGTCAGCAGCCACGAGTGGATTCGTGAAGAGGGCGATGGCGTAGTCACTATTGGTATCACCGACTATGCGCAGGAGTCGCTCGGTGATGTCGTTTTCGTTGAGACACCGGATGTTGGCGCCGAAGTATCCGCAGGTGACGATGCGGGTGTTGTTGAGTCGGTTAAAGCGGCTTCGGATATCTACGCACCGTTGAGCGGTACGGTTATTGAGGTTAACGAAGAGCTGGAAGATGCGCCAGAGAACGTTAACAACGACCCTTACGGTGATGGCTGGTTCTTTAAGCTGAAATTGAGCGATGCGGCTGAGTTGGATGACCTTCTGAGCGCTGAAGAGTATCAGGAGCAGTGCGAAGAGGAGTAATCTCGTCGTACATCCTGTTTCAAAATATCCCCCGATCTGCCCCAGTCTCGCGCTGGTATTAGCAGTTCGGGGATTTGTTTTTTTAAGAGATTGAGTCAATGAGTGCAAAACCTCTGGTGCTTCGCACCGGTGCCGATAAGCGTCTGCGAGCTGGACATGTGTGGATCTACAGCAATGAGGTCGATACAAAAGCGACGCCGCTAAAGGATTTTGAACCCGGCGAAGAGGTGCAGGTTGTCGACTCTCAGGGGCGTCCACGAGCGGCTGCGTACGTAAACCCAAACACGCTTATTTGTGGTCGAGTTTATAGTCGAGATCCTGAACAGGCCCTGGATCGCTCGTTGATTGTTCACCGCCTCAATATCGCGCTCTCGCTGCGTGAGATGAACTTTCCTGATCCTTGCTACCGATTAGTTTATGGTGACTCAGATGGCCTACCTGGCCTCGTGATCGACCGTTTCTACGACATCTTCGTGGTGCAGATCTCTACGGCGGGGATGGAGCGCGCTCAACACCATATTATTGATGCCCTCAATAAGGTGTTCAAACACTGCGCTATTCTGCTGCGTAACGATGGAAAATTCCGCGCGACCGAAGGTCTCGATACCTACGTTGAAGTGGTTCAAGGTGATATTCCTGACCTTGCGCCGCTGCGTGAAAATGGAGTCGATCTGCTCGCGCCGCTAATGACCGGCCAGAAGACCGGCTGGTTCTATGATCACCGCGAAAACCGCGCTCGCATGCAGCAACTGGTTAAAGGCAAGCGGGTTCTCGACCTATTCAGCTACGTCGGAGGCTGGGGTATCCAGGCGCTGGCCGCCGGTGCTGAAGAGGTGAGCTGTGTTGACGCCTCCGCTGGTGCACTCGAAGTGGCTGTAGAGAATGCACGGCTGAACGGCGCTGAAGCGAAACTGCGTCCACTGCAGGGTGATGCGTTCGATATTTGTAAGGCGTTGGTGGCCGACAAGGAGCGTTTCGATCTGATTGTGGTAGATCCGCCGGCATTCATCATGCGCAAAAAGGATATTCGCAATGGTGAGCGTGCTTACGCGCGTATCAATAACTTCGCGATGCGTCTGCTGAATAAGGGTGGAGTGCTGGTGTCGGCTTCCTGTTCTATGCATCTGGAGACCAGTCGTCTGGTCGATATGCTGCGCCAGAACAGTCGTGAACTGGACCGCCAAGGGCAGATTTTTGCTCAGGGTTACCAAGGCGCGGATCATCCAATCCATCCGGCTATTCCTGAAACCGAGTACCTCAAAGCTTACTTTATGCGCCTGCTGGCCAGCGAGTAGCCTGAGTATTTGTAGATCAAAGATCGAAGTCGCCTTCTTATATGTCTTGGGAGGCGACATCGCCATCCTTGTGCCACACTGAGTTTATAAGAACCGAAAAACTCTGGAGGTACCGATGGAAAGTATTCTTGTTCGCGATGTTATGGACGCTTCAATTGTTCCCCTTCGTCCAGAGACATCTCTCTCCGATGCGGTTGATCGCATCACCAGTTCGCACCATCTTGGCCTGCCTGTGATGGACGAGAATCACGTGCTTATCGGATTTCTCTCCGAACAAGATTGCATAAAGTATGTGATCAGCGGTAGCTACTATGCCGATAGTCTGATTCGAGTCGGCGATATCATGCGTACTGATCCTCTCTCTGTCGGTGCTAATGAGCAGATTCTGTCGTTAGCTGAGAAGATGCAGACCAGCCGTCCCAAAACTTATCCGGTGTGTGAAGATGGAAAGCTAGTCGGCATGGTGACACGCTCGGCGGTTATTCGCGCGCTTAACGATAAGTTGAAAACCACCAAAATTGCTATTTAGGTACAGGCACCCCGCATACCCTCTTTTGACACGCTCAAGCACATCCTTGTGACGCTCCGTATTTGCCATCCATGGCAAATAAGGGTCTAAAGAGGGTATGCGCGGCGCCACGAAACGACAATGTTGATACCTTCTATCCGCGGAGGTCGAGGATTGGCCAGTTTCTCTCGGTCGCGATTGCGCTCAGGCGCTCATCCGGGTTGACGGCGACCGGATGGGTGACGCCATCTAACAGTGGCAGATCGTTGATCGAATCGGAGTAGAAGTAGCTTCCATCCAGCGATTCATTGTTCTCTTCTAACCAACGATTCAAACGTACAACCTTGCCACCCTGGAAGCAGGGGATATCTGTCACCTGACCGGTATATTTACCGTCGACCTGTTCAGGTTCGGTGGCGATAATTACGGGGACGTTGAGGCGTGCAGCGATTGGGCCGGTGACGAATCGGTTGGTGGCGGTAATGATCATCAGCTTATCGCCCGCATCACGGTGTTTTCGCAGTAGCGCTTCGGCTTTGGGTAGCATCATTGGCTCCACGACATCGCTCATGAACTCAGCGTGCCAAGCTGCTAGTTGCTCGTTTGAGTGTTGCGACAGAGGCTTGAGGGCAAAGCTGAGGAACTCAAGAATATCGAGTTTTCCCTCTTGGTAGAGCTGATAAAAGCGATCATTGGCTTCGCGGTACTCCACCTCATCCACCACACCTTTACGGCAGAGAAACTCGCCCCAAGCGTGATCGCTGTCGCCATTTAGCAGGGTATTATCTAAGTCAAATATTGCGAGGGCCATAGTGTCTCCGGTGCCGAGTTTGGGGCGCAATATTACTGCAATTCCCCAGATGACCGAAACACTCATATGTGAAACAATGGAGTTAAGAAAAATTTTTAGTTAAGGATTACTTACGTGATCGATTCTGATGGGTTCAGACCGAATGTCGGTATCATTCTGGTCAATTCGTCGGGTCAGGTGCTTTGGGCGCGTCGTTGCGGCCAAGATGCTTGGCAGTTCCCCCAGGGCGGGATCAAGACAGACGAGTCAGCCGAAGAGGCGATGTACCGAGAACTGCAGGAGGAGGTTGGGTTAGCACCCACCGATGTGGAGGTTCTGGGCGTTACTCGCGGATGGCTGCGTTACCGTTTACCCAAGCGCATGATTCGACGTCACCAGCACCCGATCTGTATTGGCCAGAAGCAGAAATGGTTCATGCTACGCATGCTGAGCCAGGATGATGCGGTAAAGATTGACTGCTGTGATACGCCAGAGTTCGATGGATGGCGCTGGGTCAGTTACTGGTACCCCTTGGGTCAGGTTGTCTCGTTCAAGCGCGAGGTGTACCGCAAAGCGATGCGCGAGCTGTCGCCACGACTGGTTCGTGCGATCAAAGGCAAGTAGTCCAATAAAGAAGATAGAAGCAGTTTAGACCGCAACTTAGGGAGTTGATGGATGAGTGTACTGACCCGTTTGCGTCAGATCGTACAGGAGGTTGCTTCAGCACCTGACTTTGAGTCGGCGCTAGAGCTCTGTGCCGAACGCATTCGAGACACAATGAAGACTGAGGTCTGCTCAATCTATCTGCTCGACACGAACACTCAGCGGTATGTTTTGCGCGCCACTGAGGGCCTTAATAAAGATGCAATCGGTAAGGTAAGTCTCTCACCCACCGAGGGCATTGTTGGCCAGGTCGGTACCCGATCTGAGCCGATTAACCTCGAAGATGCATCGACTCACCCTGCGTTCCTCTATCTGAAGTCTACCGGTGAGGAGCGTTACCACGCTTTCCTCGGTGTACCGATCATCCATCAGCGCACGGTACTCGGGGTTCTAGTTGTACAGCAGCGCGATGTGCGTCGTTTCGATGAGTCGGAAGAGGCGTTCATGGTAACGATCTCCGCTCAGTTGGCGGGCGTTATTGCGCACGCCGAGGCGACAGGATCAATTAACCCCGATAAGAATGTCTCGGATGATCAATCCGGTCGCCCGGCGCGCCACTTTACCGGTGTTGTCGGTAGTCCGGGTGTTGCTATCGGTGAGGTGCGTGTTGTTTCACTAACGGCCGATCTGGGTAGCGTACCGGATAAAGACGCCGAAGATATCGACGCTGAACTCGAGATTCTTGATAAAGCGATCGCAGCGGTACGTGAAGAGATCAGTGAGATCGCCGAGACTCTGGCGACTCGGTTGCGTACCGAAGAGCAGGCACTCTTCCAAGTCTACCTGCGCATGCTCGATGATAATGCGTTAGTTAGTGAAATTCGTGAGCGGATCAAATTGGGTAACTGGGCTCAGGGCGCGCTGCGTGATGTGATTCAGTCACATGTGCGCGAGTTCTCGATGATGGAAGATGCCTATCTGCGCGAGCGCGCCGCGGATATTAGAGATCTGGGGCGTCGTGTCCTGAATTGTCTGCAAGAGGGGGCCTCGGCTAAGCAGCAGGAGTACCCCGCTAACACCATTCTCGTTGCTGACGAACTCTCTCCAGCGATGTTTGGTCTGGTCCCGGAAGAGCAGTTGGCCGGTATGATCTCTATCAGCGGTTCGGGTACGTCGCACGCCGCTATTTTGGCGCGCTCTATGGGTATCCCAACCATTATGGGTGTCGTGGACCTACCTCACACGCGTATTGAGGGGCGCCACGTTATTGTTGATGGTTATTCGGGGCGCGTTTTTGTCGATCCGAAGGATGATCTGCTCTCCGCCTATGGCGATATCCTCAAAGAGGAGAGAGCGATTGCTGCGGGCTTGGATAAGCTAAAGGAGTTACCGGCTGAGACAACCGATGGTCACAGCATGCCGCTGTGGGTGAATACGGGCCTGACGGCTGATGTTGAGCGTTCGCTGGAGCGCGGCGCGGAGGGAATTGGCCTCTACCGTACCGAAATTCCATTCATGATTCGTGACTTCTTCCCTAGTGAACAGGAGCAGACCGAGACCTACCGTCGCCAGCTAGAGTTGTTTGCTCCACGAACAGTAACCATGCGCACGCTGGATATCGGTGGTGATAAGGCGCTGCCATACTTCCCGATAGAGGAGGAGAACCCCTTCCTCGGGTGGCGTGGTATTCGTGTAACCCTAGATCACCCAGAGATTTTCCTGGTTCAGGTGCGTGCTATGTTGCGCGCCTCTCAAGGCCTCAACAACCTGCGGATCATGCTGCCTATGGTGACCAGCGTGCACGAGGTTGAGACGGCGCTGGGGCAGATTGATCAGGCCTACCGTGAATTGTGCGAAGAAGGTCTCGATATCCGCAAGCCGCCGGTCGGTATCATGATTGAGGTACCTGCTGCGGTCTATCAGATTGGTCGGTTTGCAACGTTGATTGATTTTATCTCTGTCGGCTCTAATGACCTGACGCAGTATCTGCTTGCGGTTGACCGTAACAACCCTCGAGTGGCTGGGCTTTATGCCTCTTACCACCCCTCAGTGTTGCACGCGTTGCAGCATATTGCTCAGGAAGCGCAACGGGTGAACAAGCAGGTCTCTATTTGTGGTGAGATGGCCTCTGACCCCGGTGGTGCTCTGCTGTTGATGGCGATGGGCTATGACGTGCTGTCGATGAACTCCAATAACCTGCCGAAGGTTAAACTGGCGATTCGCAGCATCAGTTATAAAGATTCTTTAGCACTACTCGGGCGCGTAATGCGTATGTCAGACACCGCTGAAATCCATGCTGCGCTGCGTGCCGCGCTGCAGGAGAGTGGTCTAACCCAACTGACTCGTCCTGATCTCCCCGGAGAGCATTAATGATCGAAAGCGCAATTCTGTACCTGTTTTTAGGTGCTTTTGCAGGCGTGGGCGCGGGGCTCTTCGGGATTGGCGGCGGATTGATTATCGTTCCGGTCTTGATCTTTACTTTTACGGCTCAAGGTATGCCTCAGGCAGTGGTGACCCATGCCGCCTTGGCAACTTCGCTTGCAACGATCGTACTGACCTCAATATCTTCGGTTATTGCTCATCATCGACGCGGAGGAGTTAGATTTGAAATTCTCAAACCCTTGTCGGTTGGCATCGCACTGGGAGCGACCTCAGGTGCGCTGGTCGCGGATACATTGACCGGACGTACCCTGCAGTTAATGTTGGGTTGCTTTGCCACTGCCATGTCTGTGTATATGGCACTCGATATCAAGCCCAAAAGAGCAACCTCGCTACCCCGGGTCCCGGAGCTATCAGGAGTTGGAGTATTTATCGGTGGTGCATCTTCGCTTTTCGGAATTGGGGGCGGCACATTAACGGTACCCTATCTCACTTACCGTGGGGTTGAGATGCGACAGGCGGTTGGTACCTCGGCTGCTTGTGGATTACCGATCGCATTCTTCGCCGCATCTTCGTACATCTTTGCTGGATTAGACGCCCAGGACATGCCGCAGTACAGTCTGGGCTATATCTACATGCCGGCTTTTATCTTCGTCGGTACGGCTAGTTCCCAATTTGCCAAATTAGGGGCTAAATGGGCTCATAGTCTGCCGCAGAAACGGCTCAAACAGATTTTTGCGCTGTTTCTGCTGGCTATCGGCTCTCGCTTCCTACTGATCAATTTACTAGGAGGATAAGAGTGGTCTGGGTTCATTCAATAGATCCTATCGCGCTGGCGCTTGGGCCGCTGCAGATTCACTGGTACGGCATCATGTACCTGGTCGCCTTCGGTTCGGCTTGGATACTGGGCGGTTATCGTGCTCGCCAACCAAACTCTGGCTGGACGGAACAGCAACTATCGGATCTGATCTTTTATGGCGCCATGGGGGTTATTCTCGGTGGTCGCATGGGCTATGTACTCTTCTACCACTTTGACTATTTCCTTACTGATCCGCTCTGGCTCTTTGCCATCTGGGAGGGCGGTATGTCCTTCCATGGTGGCTTGCTGGGTGTGATTGCAGTGATCGCCTGGTTCGCTCGCAAACAACAGAAATCGTTGTATGAAATTGGAGATTTCGTAGCGCCCTTGGTGCCCCTCGGTCTAGCCGCAGGGCGCATGGGTAACTTCATCGGTGGGGAGCTTTGGGGGCGTGCTACCGATCAGACTTGGGGCGTTGTCTTTCCGCGCGCAGCCGACCAGTTGGCGCGTCATCCCTCGCAGCTCTATGAGGCGCTACTTGAGGGTATCTTGCTGTTCGCGCTGGTCTGGCTCTATTCTGCTAAGCCGCGCAAGCCAGGCGCCGTGGCGGGTCTTTTTCTGCTCGGTTATGGTTTGGCGCGCAGTTTTGTGGAATTCTTCCGAGAGCCAGATGCTCACCTTGGGTTGATCGGTTTCGAGCTGCTGTCGATGGGACAGTTGCTTTCGGTGCCTATGATAGTGGGCGGACTCTTTTTACTTTTTCGCCCGACTGCAAAAAGCTGATGCGGTGGAGTCTAGGCCGTTAAGCTGTTAGCCTCCTCGCTACAAAACAAGTTAAGAGAAGATGTTCGAATGAGACAGTATCTCGATCTCTGTCAGCGCATTGTTGACGAGGGTATCTGGGTTGATAACGCGCGCACGGGCAAGCGCTGTTTGACGGTCATTAATGCCGACCTTACCTACAATGTGGGTGCAGGTGAGTTTCCATTAGTGACCACGCGTAAGAGTTTCTATAAGGCTGCGATCGCTGAGATGATCGGTTATCTGCGTGGCTACGACAACGCAGCAGACTTTCGCGCGTTGGGCACTAAAACTTGGGACGCTAATGCCAATGATAACGCCGACTGGTTGGCTAACCCGCATCGCAAAGGTGATGATGACTGTGGATTTATCTACGGTAAGGTTGCGCGTAATTTTCCCAAACCAGATGGCGGCTCAGTCGATCTGCTACGTAAAATCATTGATGACCTTAGAGCGGGTCGAGATGATCGTGGTGAGATACTCACCTTTTATCACCCGGGCGCTTTTCATATGGGGTGTCTGCGCCCGTGTATGTACTCGCATCACTTCTCGTTTCTCGGTGGCAAACTCTATCTAAACTCAACTCAGCGTAGCTGTGATGTGCCTCTAGGATTAAACTTCAATATGGTGCAGGTCTACTTTTTGCTGGCGATTGTAGCGCAGATTACCGGGCATGAGCCGGGTATGGCGTACCATAAGATTGTGAACGCTCACATCTATGAGGATCAGCTGGAGTTGATGCGCGATGTTCAGCTCAAGCGCGAGCCGTTGACGCCACCGACATTGAAAATTAATCCTGATATTCGCTCGCTCGAGGACCTTGAGACTTGGGTC
>Ga0209555_10003587_pt1 | contig 10268 bp, 1 predicted proteins | sample SaaInl85LU_5_DNA_FD_184643 | JGI IMG/M metagenome (GOLD analysis project Ga0209555, IMG submission 184643) | Marine microbial communities from expanding oxygen minimum zones in the Saanich Inlet - ESP_85LU_5_DNA (SPAdes) (version 2) | ecosystem: Environmental > Aquatic > Marine > Intertidal zone... | reverse complement strand
TTTGGTCAACGGGAGATACCACCCAAACGATTACGGTTAGCCAAACGGGCATTTACTCAGTGTCTACACCATGCTCGAATGCCGACACTATTTCCGTAACGCTTAACTATTGCGATTCTTTAGTAGTAAACATTATACAAAATGATTTATGCAACAGTAATGGTATTATTGAAGTAATTCCACCATTCACTCTATCATCTCCGTATTCCATAGATGTTACCTATCCTAATGGATCGGTTTTAACAGATATATTCACAACTGAAGTTTATGCCCTTTCAGGCTTAAGTGGCGGTCTTTATGAATTTATGGTCTATTCAGGAAATGATACTGCCATCGCCAACATTAATTTACCAGAAGTTGAATTAACTACTAATTTTTTCAGCCCTATTTATGGGGGCTATAATGTTAGTTGTTACGGCGCTTGTGATGCTGAGCTATTCATCAACTTAATTAATCCTGCTGATACTTATACCCTTGAATGGTATAACGATAGTGTAAGTGGTACTCCTTTTTTCACCAGTACAGATGTGAGTTCAAGCCAGAACAACCTTTGCGCTGGCGAATATGCTATATTGTTTACTTCATCTACAGGATGCGAATCAGTAAGAATGTTCACTATTCGTGAGCCCGATAGTTTATATTTTGTTGGCACTACAGGCGAAACGCTTTGCGATCCGGATCCTAATGGATTTATAGAGGTTGATGTCTTTGGGGGCGTTGGTAATGTTATAAACAACTCTACTGGAGCAGTTATTTCTTTTGTGGACTACACTTTCAGTTGGGTAGGTCCTGATGGCTATACCTCTTCGCAAGAAGACATTAGTTCATTAGAGCCGGGCAATTATACCCTAACGGTAGAAGACAATAACGGTTGTACTTATACAGATGATTTTATTGTTGTCGATACTGTTCAGGGCTTAGAATTGATTAGTATAAATGCTATTGGACCTACTTGTAATGGCGATTCAGATGGCAGTTTGGAAGTAGGAACTATTGGAGGGCAAGCGCCTTATGAATACAGAATAGACGGCGGAGCTTGGCAGTTGTCAGGGGCTTTTTCGTCCTTATCGGCAGGGAATTATTCTCTTGAAGTTAGAGATGCAAATGACTGTATAGCATCATTGGAAGTAGAAATAGAAATTACTGAAGTACTCACTTCAGAAACAACGGTTGAGAGTTGTATTTCTTACATTTGGAACGGTGTTGACTACACCTCTAGTGGAACATACGTTTTCCTTACACAAAATGCCAATGGTTGTGACAGTACCGCAACATTATATCTAACGATTAGTCAAAGCGTATCCGCAACAGATATTCAAGAACATTGTGAAGAGTACACTTGGATAGATGGAATTACCTATACAGAAAGTAATGATTCAGCTGTATTTACATTAGTTAACGTAAACGGTTGTGACTCCATAATAACGCTTGATTTAACAATCGTACCAAGTACGTCTTCTGATACTATTATCACATCTTGCGACAGTTATGTCTGGAATCAAACTGAATTAACTCAGAGTGGAGATTACTCTTTCATAACAACAGGCTCTAATGGTTGCGATAGTATTGCTAATTTAAGTTTAACGATATATCAGAGTAATCTAATTGTTGATGTTCAAGAGCATTGTTATGAGTATACTTGGATTGATGGCATTACTTACACAGAAAGTAACACTATTGCAACGTACACTTATACCAATGTATTTGGTTGCGATTCTACTATAGCGTTAGATTTAACCATTCACCAAAGCTCTATTTCAGTTGATGACGTTGTAAGCTGTAACAGTTATTTTTGGAATGGGATTACCTACACAGAAAGCGGAACATATACCTTAAACACCACAAATGTTCATGGCTGCGATTCAACAGCGATACTTAATCTTGAAATTATAGAAGCGCTATCATCATCAGTAACGACTGTTTCGGCTTGTAATAATTACACTTGGAATGGAACAACCTATTTTGAAAGCGGGTTATACATGCTCGTAGTACCAGGTCTAACCGGATGTGATAGTATTTCCTCGCTTTTATTAACGATAAACACGCCAACATCTTCTGAAGAAAATGTTATTGCGTGTGATGAATATGAGTGGAACGGCCAAATATACACGCAAAGCGGAGTATATGAGTTTGATACGGTTGACCAATATGGCTGTGATTCATTAGCAGTACTGAACCTTGATATATGTGACCTTGATGATTTATCCATTACAGGTTCAGATGAGGCGCAAACTGAAACTATTGAAAGTTATTCAGTACAATTTAATCCAACCTCAACTTATCAGTGGTCTGTTTCGAACCTTGGAACGATAGTTTCAGGTCAGGGGACTAATACCATTAGTGTTGAATGGTCAACTATTGAAGGATTATCAACCATATGCGTTAGCGAGACCAACTTATGTCCTGATATTACTTGCCTTGGCGATACTATTTGCATAGATATTGAAGTTGCAAAAGCTGTTGGAGTTAATGAATTCAGCTTTGACAATATAAGTATATATCCAAACCCACTTACAAACGAATCCAAAGTTGAGTTTTCGAATCCAAACAATGATGATATTTACATTAGTATTTTAGATTCAAGAGGAAGGGTAGTCAGAACGTATGACAAGATAAAAACGGATAACCTCATCATTAAAAAAGGAAACCTATCCAATGGGCTTTACTACATAGAACTGAAGGGGAATTCAATAATTACCAGAGAGACAATACTTATAAATTAAGAGATTTAATTTACTATTCTAAAAGAAGTAAATCGCCAGTGGTGTATTGGTTGGCAAACTTTAAAACGTAATAATACTTACCACTCTGACATTTATTGCCTTTAAATGTACCGTCCCATTTTAGTTCTTCATCAGAAAAGAAAATTAGACTACCAAACTTATCAAAAATGCTCAGCTCTAAAGGTTGTCGAGTAAAAGTTGAAGAGATTTCGTAGACATCATTTATTCCGTCGTCATTAGGTGTAAATGCGTCAGGAAAGAAAAAGCAATCATTGTAAACATAAGGAACAAACAATTCCAAAAGGCTAGAGTTACAGCCCGCACTGTCCGAAACAGTTACTCTATAAGTATTTGGAGGAAGGCTATCAATTAAGGCTTCACTTCTTCCGTCTTGCCAATTGTACTCGAATGGAGGATAACCATTGGCAACAAATAGCTCAATACTTCCATCAAAATTCTCAAAACAAGAAGGCTCAAAAAGAGAATAACTTAGTTCAGGAATGTTGGGTGGAATTACTTCAATTTGCCCATTATACAAGCAATTGTTAGCATCGGACATAGTATAAGAGTAATTGCCAACCCCAAAACTTGGGTTGAAAATAGTATCGCCAGTAGTCCAATAAATACTGTAGGGCGCAATGCCACCATAGCCTACTACTGAAACGTCTGAAAGTTCAGAATCTTCACAAATAATTTTTGCCGATTGAACAATTCCCATCTCTTCTGGTTCTTTAATGGTAAGGATGGAGTCAAACTTACAACCTTGATTATTTTCAATTACAAAAGTGTAAACGCCTGCCTCAAGATTATTTAAAAAGGCTGGAGAGATGAGGTTAAAAGTATCAATTGAAAAATCAATAGCGTAAGAGATCTGTCCAGTATTACCACCAAAACAGTCTACATTTTTAGTGCTTAAACTAAAAATGGGGTTTTCAATAGAAATGCTTTCAGAATATGTACAATTATTAGAGTCGCTAACACTTAGAAAGTAATCTCCAACAACCAAATTATTGATAAGCTCTACACCACCGCTATTTACAGCGTTGAATAGGCTTGTGCCAGCATCATCGGTTAAGCCAATTGAAAAGGGCGATACACCACCATTAATAGCGGTTGTAATAGAACCGTCATTTTCATTTTCACAACCAACATGAAGTACTGTATTTGAAGATGAGATTCGGTCTGGTGCAGTAAGGAATAGCGTAGTATCTTCTTGGCAAAAATTGCCGTCAAAAACGATAATCTCTTGAACACCTGAAGGAAGATTTTCATAAAGCGTTTGGGCGCTAACTATACCGTTCCAGTTTACTAAAATACCGCCTGTTCCTCCGCTAGCAAATACTTCAACAAAACCGTCGGTTGAATTGTGGCAACTTAAATTATAAGTAGAGATTGAACTGACGATTACGCTGTCAAAAACTACCTTAGAAGGGTTGTTAACAAACAAACTGTCCACGCTAAATTCGCAGCCATTATTATCAGAAACCAATAAGTCGTAATAGCCAGAACTTAAAAGCGAGATAGAATCTCCAATGAAAATATTAGAGCCATTAGTCCATTGATAGGAGTAATTGGGTTGTCCGCCGTAGGCCGTGGCATTTATAATGCCATCGTTAGCGTTGTGGCATCTAATGTCAAGAACGTTAGTGGTAGCATAAAGCGCAGTTGGAGAACTTATCACCACAGGGTTATTGCTGTAGCACTGTACTTGTCCGCTTGTACTGTCAACCACACAAATATCATAAGTCCCATTAGGTAAATCTGTAAATACAGAATTAGTCGAATACGAAATCCCACCATCAATAGAGTAAGCAAAGTTTGAAGTAGGGGAGTTAATCGTTGAGACGTTGATGGTTCCGGCAGAATCTCCAAAACAAGGATTGTCAGATGCGCTTACGCCATTTATAATTCCTGAAATGATTAAGGAATAATCTTCTGTTTCTCCCCAGCCGTACGTGCCACACGAATAATCATTAGCATTATCCATAGTAGACCAAAGGGTAACTACCCGCATAAGAATAGTATCTTCTACCGCATTGGCAGGCACATTAAGAGTTGTGTTAAATAGAGTTTGGTTAGCCAACAAAGCTGAAGTAGCATTAATGTGATACACCTCTTCGCTAGGCTCAAACGTTTTATTAGCGTTCCAGTCGATGTATACATTTGAAATTTTCGGAGCAGTAAAGCCAGAGCAATTTTCTAAGCCAATAGTTAAGTTGTAGGAAGCATTCAGTTGAAGCGAAGTATAAATATTGGTATAATCAGAATAGTTCGCACAGCCCGAAGAAGCGTTGTTCAAACTACCAATAGCTACTAAAGAAGTAGAGCAAAATGAAGCTGAGGTAGAATTTGAAGAGCAGTATTGCGCATTAACCGTTTGTAAATTGACGAGCAATAACAAACAACTTATGAACAGTTTAAATAAGATTTCCTTGAGCAGAATCAATATATTAAGGTTAAGTTTAAAATCAAAAAGTTCAAATGAACTTACATCCGCTAATTTAAGTTAAATATCATAAAGTAGAAAAGGAAGTAAACTCATAAGAAGTTAATTCAGTTGTAAAGTTAAAAAAAAGTAATCACAAAAGCTTACATTCCGTATTGTAGAATCACAAAAATTAGTAAATTTATTTGCGAAAATCTAACCTAAACAAACTTTTATGAATCGTCTTTTACTATTGCTGATTTCGTTATTATCGGTAAATTATTCATACGCTCAAATACCCATTGCAACTCAAGGATTTGAAAATGGAGATAGCTGGTCTTACACCACCTTTCCAGAATTTTATAACTTTCAAAATGGCGACGTATTTGACATTATCGAAGGAGAATACCAAAGCATGTCGCCATCGTCTGGCAGTCATTTTGTAGCTTTTCATGACTTAGAAAATCCAAATGTTGTAAGTGGAGAAACATCAAATTACTACCATTACATTACATTTTCTACGCTGATGATTCCTCAGCCTTCGCCTGAAGATTTGAAGCTGTCGTTTAAGTATATTTCTGTAGAATTTGATGGGCCAGACTACATGGCCTACGAGCTTCAGTTTGATAATAGCGACACTTGGTTTAGCAATTGGAGTAGTTCGGTAGATACAACTTATGAATTTTCTCAGTACCTTTCAAAAGACACAGATCAACAGTGGGTGCTTCACACCATTGATATTCCAGATACCGTCTCCTTTTTAAGATTTAGAATTGGCGCCAAACAAAATGGAGGTGCAGATTGGGCAGGTTTAGATGACATATTCCTTTACTATGACAGTGAAGGCGATTTTATTGCGCCAAATGTTATCGACGCATCCATTATTAATGACCAACAAATTGTTTTAACCTTTGATGAGGTGGTGCAATCCGCTACCGCATCTATAGAAGGATACAATATACAATCGTCTATTTTAAATAGTGAGGGGACACAGCTAACTATCAACCTTTCTTCCCCTTTAATTGATGGCGACTATTTCACCATAACCTTTGAAGAATTGACGGATATTGCCGGAAACATTAACTCCTTTACACTAGAAAATCTAGTTCATAATGACCATGTTGGAAACTTGGTCATTACGGAGATAAATTACAACGATCCAGGCCCTTACGACAATTTAGACTATATAGAAATATACAATAATGGCGATGAAGCATACCCTCTAGGCGGATTACAATTTAACACGGGTGTAAATGTCAGTTTTAGCGAATATAGCTTAGAGGCGGGAGAATACATCATTGTTGCACAACCGGCTTATTTTTTAAACGATGCTTGCGGGGCACTTACTTACGGCTGTGGTTTTCAGTCGTATTTTGGATTTGCACCACAGTTTGAAATAGAATCTGGATATTTAGGAGCAGGAACATTGAGTTGTATAAATACGGTTGGAGAAACGGTAATTTATTTAGATTTTGACGACTCAGGGGACTGGCCGATAGCGGTTTCAAACGGTTATTCAATCGTTTTATGTGATCCATCTTCGGACATGAATGACCCTCTTAATTGGTCTTTATCTTCAGCAATTCAGTATGCTGTAGATCCGACAGAAGCAGTGTTAGACGCCATGGGCTTAAGCGGCTACACGCAGTATTATGCTGATCCTGCCGCGCCTTGCCCAGAAGGAGACATTTTACCACCTGTTGTAATTTCTATTTACCCTCTTGACGAGCAAACAGTTGTGGTGGTTTATGACGAAGCTATTTTTGTTGATGGTACGTATGATGGTATTGATGTTTCTTCGTCAACCATTTCAGGAGATACTGTTACACTAACCTTATCAACTCCATTGGTTTTGGGGTCAGCATATCCTGTTACCATTTCAGGAACTGAAGACCAAGCAGGAAACGCTATACAAGGTTATGGAGTAGATTTATTTTATAATACGGTTGCAAATTTGTTTTTCTCAGAGTATGCTGAAGGAACAGCTAGCAATAAATATTTAGAAATTTTTAACCCTGGTGAAGACACGGTAGATTTATCGTTTTACGCTTTAGCAAGCACCAGCAATGCCCCTACTGTCGTTGGAGTTTATGAATTTTGGCGACAATTTCCAGAAGGATCATTTGTGGCGCCAGGCGAGGTTTATATAATTGCAGACCCAGGAGCAAATGATGTCGAAATTTTACCTTTTGCAAATGCCACTGTTGGTTGGCCAGACTTTGTGTTAAGTAATGGAGATGATGGTTTCGCTTTGGTATACGGAAGTGAGCCAGCCACCCCTGTTGGTCCTGAAGCGGGGGGCTATACCATTGTAGACTTAATCGGCGATTGGAACGGTGACCCAGGATTTGGTTGGGAAGTTGCAGGCGTAAGTAGCGCTACCTTTAACCGTACTTTGGTAAGAAAATGTTGGGTAGAACAAGGAAATGACGACTGGAGTGTGTCGGCAGGAACTACCATCGAGAATTCAGAATGGCTAGTGTTAGACAACGAAGATTGGTCAAACTTAGGCCAACATGAAACGCCTTGCCCCGACAATATATTAGGTTGTACGGACGCACTAGCATCTAATTTCAACCCTTTAGCAACAGATGATGACGGATCGTGTATTTTCTTAGGATGTACCGACCAAGAGGCGACTAATTATGACCCCATAGCTCAGACGGATGATGGCAGCTGTATCTATCCATTAGAGCCGCTTGTAAATTTATTTTTCTCAGAGTATGCTGAAGGAAGCAGTAACAATAAATACTTAGAAATTTATAATCCTACTTCTGATACTGTTTCTTTACAATTTTACGCCTTTCCGTCTGTTGGTAATGCACCTGATAATGGCGAAGGAATTTATGAATATTGGAATGATTTCCCACCAAATGCCGTTATACTTCCAAACGATGTTTACGTGATAGCACACCCCGAGGCTGATGCTAGTATTTTGGCCCTTGCAAATACTACTCATCAATATTTAAGTAATGGCGACGATGGCTATGCCCTAGTTCACGGATATCAGCCAGCAACGCCAATGGATCCACAAACAGGAGGCTATACAATTATTGATTTTGTAGGCGATTGGAACGGAGACCCTGGTACGGCTTGGGATGTTGCTGGAATTGTTAACGCCACACAAAATCATACTTTGGTAAGAAAGTGTGGAATTGAAGATGGAAATTCAGACTGGACAGCATCTGCAGGCACTAATGCCGACGATTCCGAATGGTTGGTTTATGATCAAAATACATGGACCTATTTAGGCTCTCACCTTGCCACTAATTGCGATGGCGAAGTATTTGGGTGTACCGACATTGCAGCATGTAACTATGATGAGGCGGCGACTGTAAATGACGGCAGCTGTGAATTCCCTAACGATTGTGGCTCTTGTGAAGGTGATATTTCTTGTTTAGTTGAGGTTGCTGTGTCCGTAGATATGAACGAAGAAGGTTTTGATGCTTCTGGGGGTTCAGTCATGACTATTCGACTAGATGGAGGGCCATGGCAAGACATGTTAGACGACGACGGCGATAATATTTGGACCTTTACCTTTTACGTACTTCCAAATACGTCTCACAACTATAACTTTTTTGACGATTGGTACGAATCAGGCACAAACCTAGGCGATTGCGCTGAAGGAACTTTTGGAAATGATAGAACCTTTAGTGTTGAAGAGACGGCACTACTTATTCCTACTGTTTGTTGGGAGTCATGTACACCTTGTAATCAAGCATTAGCAGGTTGTACAGATAATCAAGCATCTAACTATAACCCGGACGCAGTAGAAGATGACGGCTCGTGTGAATACGATTGTATTGATCCTAACCTGATAGATCCAACAGTATTATGCCCTTTCATTTACGATCCTGTTTGTGGTTGTGACGAAGTCACTTATTCCAATGCTTGCCTTGCAGAAGCAAGTGGAGTTTTATCATGGACCCCTGGTGACTGCAGCTCAATTATTTTTGGCTGTACAGATGCTTTAGCATCAAACTATAACCCAAATGCTACTCAAGATGATGGCAGTTGTGTTTTTCCACCAACGCCAATGCAAAACCTTTTCTTTTCTGAATATGCTGAAGGCAGTAGCAATAATAAATATTTAGAAATTTACAATCCAAGTTCTGAAACCGTTGACCTTTCTGATTATGCTTTTCCAAGCACTTCAAATGGTTCTGACGGAACATATGAGTTTTGGAATACTTTTACTGAAGGCGCTCAAATAGCTCCCAGTGGAGTATACATTATTGCTCACCCTTCTTCAGATCCTTATATTTTAGATGTGGCTGACATGACACATACCTATTTAAGTAATGGTGACGATGGCTACGCCTTAGCTTTCGGAACAGAAGAGGACTTCACCATCATAGATATTATTGGCGACTTTGGTGCTGACCCTGGAAGCGGTTGGGATGTCGCTGGGGTAACAAATGCAACAGCTGACCACACTTTGGTAAGAAAATGTTCAGTTGTTGATGGCAATTCTGACTGGGCATCATCGGCAGGGACTACTGCTGATGACTCTGAATGGATTGTTCTTGAGCAAAACGATTGGACAAACTTAGGCCTTCATACTACACCGTGTTCTGATGCAGATTTTGGATGTACTGATGTAGCAGCGTGTAATTTTGATGCCAACGCTACAGAGAACGATGGTTCATGTACTTACCCTCAGGAGGGTTACGATTGTGAAGGGAACTGTTTATATGGCGACCTTGACGGGGATGAAATTTGTGACTGCGAAGAAATGGTTGTAAGTGTTATGGATTGCCCTTGTGACTTTTTAGACCCGAATACTTACACCGTGAGCTATACCGAGGTAGATGAAGAAAATTGTACTGTAATGGAGTCTTGCTACTGTGAATGTTATAACGACACTGATGGCGACGGTATATGTGATGAAAATGAAGTCTTTGGCTGCACAGATGATAGCGCTCTTAATTATGATGTCAACTCAACTGAGGATGATGGAAGTTGCTGTTTTGTTGACGTTGACCAAGATGGTATTTGTGATGATGATGAAGTACTAGGATGTACGGATTCAAACGCGGATAACTTCAACCCTAACGCTGGTTTAGACGACGGTAGTTGTACATTCTGTGGAGATTTCACAGCAGTGATTTTAGCAACTT
>Ga0209555_10003586_pt1 | contig 10269 bp, 7 predicted proteins | sample SaaInl85LU_5_DNA_FD_184643 | JGI IMG/M metagenome (GOLD analysis project Ga0209555, IMG submission 184643) | Marine microbial communities from expanding oxygen minimum zones in the Saanich Inlet - ESP_85LU_5_DNA (SPAdes) (version 2) | ecosystem: Environmental > Aquatic > Marine > Intertidal zone... | reverse complement strand
AGGTGGGTATAGACAAGGACAAGGCAAACAAAACGATTGTCATCCAAAATGAATGGTATGAAATCGTGACGAGCTACACCCCGTTTTCGAAGGATGTACTACAAGAGGACGGTGTGACCGTATCCCAAGTACCATTTTTCAAGAATAGCGGCTTACTCGTACCAAAAAATACACAGATAGACATGTATATATTAGTCAACAATGATGCCTTTTATGAACTCGAATACAACGGAAGCGAGTCGGTGTATAACATATCATCAACGATTGTGCCGTCGAATCATGACCCATTTACGAAGAGTACGTACGTGTCGTTTGATGTCAAAACACAGATACAAATATACGGGTATAGATTATTAAAACAAAGGGAATCCAGAATCATACAAAGTGTAGAAGATGTGACACCCCAGATAGGGTTTACAATAAAAACGAACGATTATGCGTACACGTACGTCGTCTACATAGGTGTAACTCATGGGACGGATAACCTGGAAATAGATATGATCACGAAAAACGATGTCATCGTCGCGATGAAAGGAGAAACCGTCGTCGGTGTGTCATCGATAAGAACGACGTCCAAACCTTCACGAATAGCCGTTCAGATACACACAAATACGACAGAGGACGAAACGATTACATTCAAAATGCTCAAGCACGCGAATGTATCCATGTATACATTAGGGAGTGTCTTGTTGAACATAACTGGTGGGACCCATGTTTTCAGAGTGGGGTATGCTCGAAAAGAATTAAAAGCTCCGTATGACTACATATCTATTAACAGTGGTTCTACTCGATCTATGATAGGCACGTATCTGTCATCTGTCATGGGAGATGTAAGCGCTATTCGATCCCAACAAGGGTTTCTCATAAAAACGGGAAATGGATTCGTGGGTACGTTGGGTAAGAAAAATATTTCATATACTCTTTCGACTGGCACATTTTACATATTGACACTGAGCAAAGACGTATTATGGGAGTACGTAGGTACCCCATTATTAAATACAGATATCACGTATAACATACAAAAAGGAGAGAATTGGGTAGCACATCCCGATATCGAAGCGATTCCATTTGATGCCTTCACATCCATTTTTACCAAACTACAGACAGTGAAAACACAGAATAACATGATGACGTACACCGACGGTGATTGGATAGGTGATATACTTTCAATACAACCGAACGAGGGATATATCATATCCAGCAACGCATCGTATGACATACTCGCCACGTACAGACATTACTCTACGATACCCGTACAGATCCAAACAAACTTCAACGTGATGCTAGATGACATCCCGTGTGGTATAGAAATCATAGACGCAAACAATCTTCGGGTGACCATACAAGGTGTACAATTTGAGTGTATATCCAAACAAGATCAATCGTACTACGATTCAAATTTACTCACGATAGTTCCCACATTGTTTGAAAGCACGAATGATGCCGAAGTGTCCATAGGGGAATATACGGGAGTTAAAATAAAAGGGGTTTTGAGTTTTAACCTCACGTACGCAGACAGCATGTACGATACGTCGGTAAGTGGATTTTTAGATATATACGTCCACATGGGTGATACGGATAGTTTTACAGGCGATGAGGCGGAGATGTCTTGGATGAGTGACATCAGAGGTGATAACGGCTACACGATAAAAAAAATATGATATAAAGTAATGATTCTTCCCGACGCTAAATATTCTAACCTGACTATTTCGCCGAACCCATCCGCCACGGAATGCCTTTTCATCAAAGTCAACGGCGAATCAAAACCCGTACTGAAAAAGATTGAAGGTACATGGCAAATTAACCCTGAATTGAAGGGTACATAAATGAATTAGAGTAATAATTTTCTCGCTTTTATTGTAATGAGGGTATCGGATGTTTCGATTTTCGAAGGTACCATATACATAGATATAGGCGGAGGTGTGATAGAACCTCTACTTATATCGTATGGAAATACACGAGTATTTAATCCCTATTTTTTAGAAGGCGCATGGCCTACGCCGACACCGGAAGAAACACCGACGCCGACGACTAGCCCAACGCATACACCCACACCGACATCGTCTCCAACGTATAGTCCAACGCCTACGGGAACACCGACGATGAGTCCTACCCCCACCAATACACCGACGTTGAGTCCAACCCCTACAGGGACACCTACTATGAGTCTTACACCAACACAAACGAAAACATTTTATGAAAATGTACATACCCTTTCCGAAGATGTGACGGTGACTGTGGTAGATGGTAAATATCGATTCAACGGGTATCATGATCAATCGATTCCGTTCGGTATGTACAAAACGACATACACGTTTAAGGGTATTCCATCCGATCACCCGCTGGGATTTTTAACATTCGATGAAAGCGGAATATATATTCCAGATGCTCTACGCATAACCCCTATTTCGCAAGTGAGTGGAAGAAGGATTGTATCAAGAAGTAGTCGTCTAGCACACGCGCGAGCGATGGCTAAATCCGTCAGCGACAAGAATGTCGAGTACGAGGGTGTGATGTATCCTGTGCAATATTACACTGGTGATATTACGGTGGAGGTTGTGAATGATTTTTACAGGGGAAGCTATCATTGTTATGTGCATGGGTACATGGGTGGTAAAGACATGTTACAATTTAGTCAGTCATACGAACCAGAACTTTCCGGACTAAAGGGGGTTTCGATAAGCGATATTTACGAACCTTCATTGTCTAGTGGAACCAAGATGCTCATCGCGCAATGTGTTGTTGTTCATGACTCGGAATACGTGGGTGGTCATGTGTACGCCTTGACGAGCACAGTCATACCCAATGCGAAATACGCGGTGTACATGGATGACCGATTGTATTATTGCGTAGGTAAAGGAGATGCCACACAAACATACATGGACGCACAAGGGGTATCGCAGCCCATCACGTGGGGATCGTATTACACGGTGATGATCTCCCTCGATCACCAGCCATTGGATATAACCTTCGTTCATATGGATGCCTTCGGAACCGTAAGGAGGATCGAAAATACATTGGAAAAAATCGAATCCAAAGAAACGATATCCTTCCTACCCGAGACCATGCCCGACGTGTCCAGTTCGCACGGATGGATGCACTTACAGGTCGGCGACGTGTACAATCCCGTCATACTCGATGCTACGAGCAGAACGATGTCGTACACCAGCTCTGTGAACGTGGAAGGAAACACCCCCATCATCATCCACGACCCAAGCGTAGCGTTTGAGGTAAATTTCGAAGAATTTGCGTACCATACCATTTTGTACGCGACCATAAAGAACGATGGCGAATTTATCGTCGAACTCGGAGATGTGCTCATCGCCATCGATTCATTGAATCGCGTGAGAGGTGTAAGCTCTACGGTCATCACTACAGGTGGTGTTCCCATGTTTGCGATGCAAGTATACTCGAATGTATCGGGTGGCTCATACGAAAACATCCGATTCTCCTTCATGAAGAATCAAGATTCGCTTCAGATTAAGAGCGGAAGATTGTATGAATTAGACAGCGTATTCCTGAACGGCACAACCATTACATCCGACTACAACACCACGTACACCCAAGCTTCTCCGCTTGTATTTAACTTTGGTGTCATTGAAAGACAAGTCAATGGTCCATACGATTGGTTGTCCGTAAACGTCGAAACAGATAATATGTCTTTCCTGAATGTCTTCGGTTCATTCATCGATAATGTGCAGGCCATCAGAAATAAGACAACCGTCGTGTACAGAGTCGGAAACGCGTGGATAGGTAACATTACGAACGTATTGACGAACGAATTTTACGTCGTGAAGACAAACGGCACCGGACCGTACGAATGGAAATTTGACGCCAAACTCATCACAGAAATCGATCAACCGAAGATTACCAACGGGTACAACTGGATCGCGTACCCATTGAGCTACGAAACGAGTGTGAGCACATTTGTCACTGAATACATATCATTATTCGCCCCGTACGTGACGGAGATCATGTCACAAAACGGTATTCTCATCAAGGGGGCAAACGGTGGATGGTACGGCACACTCACGGAATTCAAGCCGAACAAGGGTTACATCGTGAACGTTAAGAATTTACCAGAGGAAACGGAGATGAAATACCCTAATTCATCTCTACAATTCACTAAGATTAATAACAACGTCGTGACAGGTCATTATACGCTTCAAGTGGATGATATTCCATTCAATTACGACGAAATAGAGTTTGACGTGCTGAATGCCAACGAGGCTAAGATGTCCATCCAGATAGGCACCGATACGCATCAGTTGCTGCTCGACACCACGACTCAAGCGGATACGAATAGTTGGATGGATAATGATTTCATTTCTCTCGCACCTACGAAAGTAGAAGGTACGTTCGGGACACCCGTCGTCAGTCACATGACATCAGATAACAAGCCCATTAGCATTTCAAAGGCGAAAATAGTCATGAGTTACACACTTGAGTTATTTAACGGCGAATACACGCTGGCTATGAATGGATACGTTGACTTTTACGGAACGATAGGTGTCATCGACCCGTTGACATCGAGTTCCGGGGATCCCACTTGGTTGAGTGAATTCACTCGATTCACGTTCCCTTTCACGAGCACGAAGAATGTCGTCGTGACTTTACCAGACACACCAACACCAACGTCTACATCTACTCTGATATACGGATCGAACGCACCATTGCTTCAATTCGTACGCAACGCGTCGTCTGTTGATGTGTATTTCAACACATCGGGGCAAACGAGTGGTATAGGTGGATTTGAATTACATTTCTTGGACCCGATGAACATCACAGGGGTGGAGATGAACGCGGAGCTTACGGGATCGAGTGGATTTACACTGACGACAAGCTCAAAGGTTGTCATCGGTATGCAACTCTCTGCGTCACCCATCGAATTGTCCACAAATGTCACACAGAAACTCATGACGATCCAAACGTCTTACAATGCACAAGGTTCTCTCAACACACAGAGTACGGCGTTGACTGATAAATCAGGGCAATCTTTGGATATGTCGAGTATCAAAGCATCGACGATGACACCCACACCGACGACGGTGGTCGCACAAACCCCTACCTTTACCCCTTCCCTGACACCTACACCGACGATAACGGAAACACTCACACCCACACCAAGTGGTGACGATCAACCATCTTTGATAGTGGACACGAGCGCCCCTATCGTACAAACGATTCAAGATGGAAATATGATAAACGTGTACGTCAACACGTTCGGTCAAACATCCGGATTTGCCGGTTTCCAAATAGCTTTCAAATCGGGCGCGTCAATCACTGGAACCCCTACGATACCCCAAGATATAACAAACAGAAATGCCTTCATTGTGTCTGCTGGGGCTACCACTGTTCTCGGCATGCAAATGTCCGCATCTCCCGTGGAGGTGAGGTTAGATACACCAACCTTATTCCTACAAATTCCTATTTCTTCAAATACGGCCATACTTCAACCCACCAGTACGTATCTAACAGATAAAAATGGACAAGAATTGAACATGACATCTATTCGAGGAACGAGTAGGCAAATGGTGAAGTCGGTAGCCGCTGGTAATGTTCTCGGTGATGTGACGGGTGATGGTGTGTGTAACATTTCGGATATCCAGAAAACCATTTCTGAAATTTTCTCACCCGGTACCCTCACATCAGAACAAAGGAGTGCGGCGGACATCAATCAAGATTCAATCGTAAATATTTCCGATATTCAGCTGATGATACAAATTATCTTCGGAACGTATCAAAATCCATCACCGACACCGACGAATCAGGTATCCAACGTGTACAGACGAGTGTTGAACAATGGGTTCGAGCTTCACGCAAACGATGAACTGTCGATCCTCTATTTCACACGAAACGGAGATATATTGATCGAAATTATGCCCGAGCTTGGCCAGGAAGAGACACCAATCGAGGTACCATCACACTGTGCCATTTTGAACCTGACGTACGATTGGAAGATTATGTTTCCAAAGGAAAAGGTCGCGGATTACACACAAATGGAACTTCAGTTCTTGTATAAAGGTAACCCACAGGGACTCATGACACCAATGTTGTCAGATTCGGTCATACGAAACATCATAGAGGGGGCGATGTACTTCAGCGTTTCTGGATCTTACGAGGATGCGTATTGGGCGCTGACCACGAACGTCGACGAAGGTATCAAATTTTGGTTCAGAGAAGATGTCGTACAAGACTGGGTATCACAGGTTCAAATAGGTTCTATGACCATGGCTGGATACACATCAATTGTCAGAAAAATTGACGTAGATGAAGAATAATTAAAACAATATTAACATGTAATGTTTGACGTGTATCAACGCGCGAAACAAAACATCGTGTCTATAGTCGCCCACGTATCACAGGACACGTACGTAGTGGGTACAGGGTTTATTGTTTCAGAAAAGGGGCACATCGTCACGTCTGCTCATAATATTCTGAAGAACAAGTACGTGGGTGATTCCGAATGTTGCGAATCTATACACGTATGCTTTGAACTGTCACATATAGTGAAGGCACACGTCGTGGGTGTGGACAGAAGAGCCGATGTCTGTGTATTGAAATTACAGGGCAATATGAGAACGGATGGGTTTTTAGATTTTGCCTCGACGATGCGCATGGGTGGTAAATGTTATATATTCGGATGTATGGAAGATTATGGTATACACTCGTTTCACGAAGGGTATATCGAACGGATTAACTTCGTCACGGAAGACATCATAGATAGTATAGCAACAAACATTCGTATCACGAAAGGTATTTCAGGTAGCCCCATATTGAATGGACAAGGGAAAATAATCGGTATATCGAATTGGTTTTCCGAGAAAACATGCGGTGGTGCCTCTTGTACCCTGTTGAAAAAAATTGTTCAGAGCATCATCACGACAAGAAAGGATTACGTAAAAGGATTTTTCGGAATGAAAACCCGCCCAATACTCGCACAGGATATCATTCACTTCAACATTCATTTCCTTTTCGATAACATGCACGGCATGCTGGTGGATAAAATATTTTCCAACATGGACTCAACCGATAAAATGCATAAATATGACATCATATCTACGATCGATAACGTACGGGTAGGAATATGTTCACATTCTCTAGAATGGTTCATGTACATGAAGAGCCCGGGCGAAGCGGTGAAAATTGGATATTATAAATATATTCCTAAAAAGGATACGCCTCATTGGGACCACAATATTCGATTCACCACCATCACTATGCTTGATTATCCAAAAGAACTCGATGTACCCGTGATGCGGACGAGGGGGAGAATACAATTACTCGCATAGAATAAGTATGCTCTTCATCGTGAATGACGCTCATAATTATACGTTGCTAAAAGCATTAAGTAAACAAAAAGAAAATATACGGGTCATGTACGACCCGGTACCAAAAACCATCGATAAAAATGAAAAGAAAATATACGTAAACATAAAACCGCCACGTGAAGATGATATATGTTTCATAGATTCTTGGGGGTTGTCAGAAGAAATCCCACAAGCACATATTGTTTCAAAGCAGGATGATGCGCAAAAATTACGTATAATATGTGAGGTTTTACGCATATAACCTATACGGTGTTCTCTTGTTCGTTCTTTTGATTCAGCGCCTTTGTGATAATCTCTGCCACTGCGATTTTTGTAGGATCGGCATCAGCGGGATCTCCAAACGTTTTGTAATGTTCTCTTACCGAACGTATGTAGTATGTGATTTTAAGCGATATGAGGATGATAACGTTGAGCGATACAAAAAATGACGCGATCGCTTCTTTTGTATTCCCCTGTTCGTATGTATACAGCGTCCATAAGAGTCCGGATGTGGCGAGCATCCCGAGGGATACGTATGAAAAATCGTTCATTGGACTTCCATTCTTCATGCTCAGTTTGATTTGTGGTATGTACGCCGTACCCATCATAAATAGACTTACGTATTTATAAATATGTTCGCTGGTGATACCCTCTAATGAAATGGTTATCTCCATATTTAATATACCTTATTATAATATGTTTTCTGTAAAAAGCATCTCAATAAACTCATTTAACATCGGAGACGAAATGCAGAATCAAGATTCATCCAAGCAGTATTACGGAGATATCCAATCGAACGTTGTGCGTTTACCAGAGTACAAGATGTACACCGATGGTCAAGACCTCATATTTGATCATCACGACGATGAAATAGTCTCTTTGCTTCAAGGAAAAGCCTTCACGAATAGGTTAAAAGTTGGAAATTGGAACATGTTCACGAATGACGACGTATTAACAATCGAGCATGAACTCGCACATTCTCGAGAGGCTACGAATGGATTGGAGATTGAATACAGTGACATGTACATGACGGATATATTCGTGGTACCAAGCGAAAAGGTGAACGTTCGTCTTTTGAAAATTTCTATCGATGCGCTAAACGAGGAAAATGCACAGTTCGCACAGGAAACCCTACAAACATTTGACGCGAGAGCCTATGATTCGAACGTTAATGGAAGTGTTCTCACGGTGGCCATGTCATTCGATAGTAAAGTGTTTTACATGCCAAAGAAGATTCTCTCCGCGCACTTCATTCAGAGAAACATTAAAATCATAGAATGTTCATGTATAGATGTGGATGGTTTCGAACTACCCATGGAAATAAAAATACCATCTTTTTCTGATACAGTCATAGATGTGTCGTCGGACGATGACAGTATATATACAGACGGTAACTCCGAGAAGAATCCGCTCTTGAAAATGAATTTCGACACCAGATACATACTTAAAGGACCCGGAATACATATGATGGACATCTCGCACGCGAATGAAAGGTACATCACGGAAAAGGGGATTATTCAGAAAGATGATTTTTTCAGAAAACCATCAAAATTCAAATACATAATGATTCATCCCGATGAAAACTCTACGTACACACATCGAAAATCTCGGAAAGGGAACGAGATTCAAATATCGTAGTATAGTAATGTACAGGTTTGTAGCGGGTGACGTGCTACGAAATGGTGAAACCAATATGGATTCGGTAAAGAAATGTCTAGAATTTGTCGTTGGTAAAAGCACACCTACATCAGATGAACTGCTCTTGAGCGATTTCAACATGAACGGTAAAATAGATCTCGCTGATACGTTAAACGTGCTTCAAATAGCGGAAGCTTCTAAAAAACCGATTTTCGTTTCAGGAAGAAATATCGTGATTGATAAAGAGATCATAAAAGGTAACATATTAGGTGTACTTGTTCGTTTGAATACCCCTAATACATTCACGTTCTCACTGGACACGCATTGGATGTGTGTACAAAACAATGAACGCATATACGTCGAAAATATATCACAACCTTCCCCGCTAGCCTCTATTGGTACACTACGAAATCCAGGCGCGAGCATTGTGTCATATGAAATAGTTTTTGAATACGATGGTATAATGTATTACGTTCGAGATTGATACTGATGATACCAAACCCAAGGCTTATTTCTATACCTCTTAGACGACACTGGAAGCAGACAAGGGTGTTCGAGATCTTCTTCGTACCAATCGTACTCGACGTCATACGGTGTTTCTTCCCATAATTCTTCGTATAATTGAAGATACTCCTCATCTTCCGATTCGTATTCGTCTTCGTTGAGATACACTAATTTGTAGTCATCGAAGGCGACGTGCGTGTGTGGTTCGTTTTCATACACGAGTATTTCACTTTCATACCCCATTATAATAATAAAATATATATTAATGCACTTAACCGTGAATTGGGTGAATACTTCTATTCAATACAGGAGTATACGTTTTAAATCATTTATCGAAAATGTTTCGGCCACACCCCTGTACAAGCACGTGGGATCGAAAAAACGTTTCGAAGTCACATCCATTGAGGGTTTTGATTCCCAGCATCTTCAGAAAAAGAAGAGCGAAAAAGATGCGTTAGTTTTCTACAAAGACGCGAAAACATTCAAAAACACCGAGGTGTCACCCGTAACTATGGTCATTCGGGGTAGATATTCGATCGGTGACCTCGACGGAAACGTACACATTCGCTTGTTCGAACCATCGAAGAAAAAAGATGCGAACCATAGTATGGTATCATGTAAATTTAGCTTTACCAATAACGACAAACCCGGAGCATTGGTAAAAACGGACGCACAAATCGAACGTTATTTTGAATATGTCACGAATCATTTGAATCAGATATTAGGACAAAAACCTCTCACAAAACATAAGGTCGACGCCATAGCATCATCCGAAATGAGCCTGATATCACCGAAAGATGGATATACGCTGCCATCC
>Ga0209555_10003585_pt1 | contig 10271 bp, 13 predicted proteins | sample SaaInl85LU_5_DNA_FD_184643 | JGI IMG/M metagenome (GOLD analysis project Ga0209555, IMG submission 184643) | Marine microbial communities from expanding oxygen minimum zones in the Saanich Inlet - ESP_85LU_5_DNA (SPAdes) (version 2) | ecosystem: Environmental > Aquatic > Marine > Intertidal... | reverse complement strand
CAAGTTTCACTTCTGGACTTGCTGACCTCGTCGAAGAACGCATGGCGAACGGAACTCGCATCCTCATCGATGAAGACAAGCCGCCACGCAACCCAGTCCCTCCTAAGCCTGCATCGATGGACTTCAGCAGCGTGAACGAACTGATCCGAAAGGATTTGGAAGAAACCGGTGCAACTGCTGACGAGATGACAAGGGTTGTCGAAGAAGGTGGTTTGACTGGTGGCCTTATGGACATCAACGATTGGATCGACCAAACGCTCGCAGCCAAGGAGTACATCCAGGCTCAAGAAGACCGAGAAGACTTCATCCTCCGAACTGGAGCTGGAGCAACCAAGTTCAACAAGTGGATGAAGAAGGCTGGATTGTTCTTCAACAAGCAAACCGGTCGTTGGACACGCCACAAGGACATGCGATGAGGTGTTTGTGATGTCCGCAAATGCGGTTGCAGCAACCTTAGAACTCGATCCAAGCAGCGATGAAACAAGACCTGTGATTCGTTTCTTACAAGGCCCACATCTGCTTGGCCAAACACCCTTCGTTGCTGGGAAAACTCTTGTCGAGCACGCAATCGAAGCGGGCGTTGAGATTCCAACGAATTGTACCTCTGGCACATGTGGAGCCTGCATGGTGACGTTGCTTTTGGGGGACATTCCCCTACCAGACCCTTTGCCACCCGGTCTTGATGATTTCATGGCTGAAGAAGGCGCACGGCTCGGCTGCATTGGCTTGCCGAATGGCGATGTAGATGTTGACATCCGACCGCCGCTATGACGAGGGCTGACTATGTTCGAGGAATGGACCTATGTCGAATGGCTCATCCTCGCTGTGGATGTTGCTGCCATCTACATTGTTTTTGAATTCCTTCGACGAAAGATCAAGCGGAAGTTGGAGGAAGTCGAACTACGACAACAATACGCCCTACATCGACGGAAGGCCTCGAGGGAACAATACCCTTCACTGCCTGAAGAGGAATGAAACCATCCAGGGGTACACAACTGCCTGATTGGCATTTCCAAACCACTGCATAGAGCAAGATTTCAATTGAAGCCCTTCACACAATGAACGCAGATGGTTCAAGAACCGTAGACGCCCATGAACCGCTATGACGGGGCGGGGCGAGGTGACGACTGGTCCGCTCCCAGTTGGTCAATTTGTGACAATGGTAAAGCGCGCCCTCACGAGCGAACCTTTGTTCCAACGGCAAGCCATCAAAGGTGAAGTCTCGCAGTGGAAATCCTACGCCTCAGGCCACACCTACTTCACGCTCCGAGACAACGATGGACAGATGAGTGCTGTCATTTGGAAAGGACGATGCACGATTCACCCCTCAATAAAAGAAGGCACAGAGGTTGTGGTCACGGCCAATGTCGATGTTTATGTCAAACGAGGCAACATCCAGTTAATCGTCGAGCGAATTGAACCAGTGAATGCTTTGGGTGCAATGGAAGAGGCAAAACGCTTGTTGGTCGAACGCCTTCGCAATGAAGGCGAGCTTGATCGCCCGAGGACCCGCCCTCCAGCGATTCCAAAACACATTGCGATTGTGACTGGTGCAGGTTCAGCGGCCCTTGCAGACATGCAGCAACTGATTGAGAACCGGTGGCCTGGGTTGCGCCGAACGGTCATTGGTGTGCTCGTTCAAGGTCAGCGAGCAAGTGAAGAGATTGTCCGAGCATTGGCCCTTACCCGTCGCTTGGCAGACCCCGTCGTTGCGGCCAAAAGAGGTGAACCTCCTGTTGATCTTGTCATCGTGGGTCGCGGCGGAGGTTCGCCTGAAGATTTGTGGGCGTTCAACCTCGAACCGGTCATTCGTTCCATCATAGCAAGTCCTGTCCCTGTCGTCTCCGCGGTTGGCCATGAATCGGACCTCTTGGTTTCCGACCTCGTGGCTGATGTACGGGCCTCAACGCCATCGAACGCGATTGAACGTACGGTCCCTGTTCGGGCCGAACTTGAGCAGTGGCTGGACGAACTTGACGATCGCCTCGCTCATGCCACCCGTCGAACGTTTGGAGATGCAAGGCAACGCCTGATTGGGCTTCATGCACGGTTGAAAGTCGCACCACTCGCCGGTATTAACGTCGAGCGTCGCTCCATGCTCTCCCTTCAGTCGCGACTCAACAGAGCGACTGAAAGTAAACTTGCACACGAGCGGACCCGCCTAGCAAGCATCGAAGCAAGCCTCCACACGATTCACCCAAAGCGCGTCCTTGAACGCGGCTATGCAATGACTCAGACCAAAGACGGCACGGTGGTTACCAACACAAAAATGCTTGAACTCGGACAAGAGTTTAGCCTGCACTTTGTCGATGGAAGCGCCGAGGCTGCCGTCACTCAAATTCACACCATGGAGGAAGAACAATGACAGAAAGCAAACAGACCTACAACGAAGCAGCACAACGATTGGAAGCCATCGTCGCCACACTTGAACGGGGCGGAATGGGCTTGGATGAAACCTTGAAAATGTATGAAGAAGGGGCAGCATTGCTCAAAACTTGTCAGGCAGAACTGATCGCTGCTGAAGGTCGATTGAACGAATTGCGGCTCGATGAGTTGGAGCAAGAACTTCAAACAGAAGCGCCCTAATCCCATCGACAACACGAGGTGCCAACGATGAAGCCACGCCACTATCAAGCCCTGTCCAGAAGGGTGGTGAGGATGCTCAATGGCTGGAAAGATCCGCACAATGAGGTGGCTTACACAGCCACGAAAGCGATGACGGCCGTCGAGATTGGCCAAGATGGTCACATCGAGATGACAATTCAACCTGCTCGACCGCACTGCCCATGCTGCTTACTGGATCTGCGGTCACTGCACCAAAAGACAGCTTCAATCAAAGGAGTCACCAATGTGACAATCACGGTGACGGGTGTGCCTGCTTCTGAGCGTTGGACTCGAGAAGTGAACGGTTGAGGCTTCTTCGACGCAACAAAAAGAACGTCGGAATCGACCATCCGCCGACTGAACCAGCCCATGCAATGATGGAACCGATGAAGATTCCATACGATGGAATCGACCACATCACAATGAGAGCGTAAACGGCCACACTCACGCCACCAAGCATCATCGGGCCTGCTGCACCTTGAGGAACTGTTTCCCCTTGTGCAAGCCAGAGAGCCACCATACTGGTCAAGAAAATGGCAGGGAACACGGCGGCAAGACCTGCCAACAAAGGTTGGCCTTGCCCCGCAAGCCAAACGGCGCAACCAATCGCAATGGCTGCTGCAGATCCTCTTCCTACAAGGATGGACCACCGAACGTGCTGACTGCCTTTCGGCGCTGCCTTCGGCTCCCAATTAAACCGAATCGCAAGCGCAATCAAAAGCACGAGCCCAAGTCCGCCCACGGCCCAATTGGACATCCCAGCACCGAGCATCTGGTCAATGAAAAGAAGCAGCAAAACGCCGGCGCATGCCCAAACGACAAGAGATGCTACAGTGGTAGCAACCAATGGGCGTTGGGTTGACATCTTTGACGGGAGCACGACCCACACGGCGAGAAAAAGTGCATTGAGGAGCATGCCAAGCGGCACAACAGCCATGCTTTCCATCAGTTGGTCTTCATTCCCGGAAAGGTGCATTCCAGCAGCGGCAGGAACAATGGTCGATGGTACGGTACCGAGCACGCCACCCACAAGACCGCCCCACCTTTCGATGGCAAGCGTGACGCATGTTGCGACAATTCCTGCGAAAAGTGCTGAGACAAGGACTGAGGAAGCAAGCATGGATCACAGGTACCGATTTAATCGGTTGACCAAGCGATCAATGTTGCCACCAGCCCATTCTTTGACCCGCTCACCGTTCACGAAGATGACGTTGTAAGGGAGTACATCGACTTCAGCCACCCACGGTTGAGCGATTTTGAATCGGCCAAGGCCGGGTGTGTCAAGGAGAAGTTTTCCAAAACGGACTTGCTCTGGGGCTTCGTCGCTGCCGAGGTAAGCTGACAAATCCTCTGTCCAAGTCTCGCATGCTGCGCATCCATTTTTTCCGAGCATCAAAACGGCAACCGGAGCGGAAAGGCAATCTTCCCAGGTTGCACGGTCGAGCAATTCAAGTTCTGGCATGTTTCAACCTCCGTGAATTGTGTTCCGAGGAAATCAAGCAGCGTAGTCGTCGCCTTTCTTCCAGTTGGCGCCACAGAGGCCGCCAGCCATGGTTGCTTGAGCGGTTCGGAGAACTTCTGCTGGGGAACGTCCTGCGTCCATGTTGTTGATGGACCACATCTGGACCTTACCTTCGTCATCGACGAGGACGGTTCCACGGAATGAGCATCCAAGAGCGTCGTTTCGCATGCCGAAGTCACGGGTGATGTCTTGAGTGCAATCTGCAATGACGTTGTGGTTGATGCCGCCTGGGAAGATGGTTTCATCCTTGAACCAAGCGTTGTGGGAATGCCATGAATCGGTTGAGCAACCGATCACGGTGATGCCGTCGTCTTGGAAGTCTTCCTTGAGTTGTTCAAAGCCGACAATCTCGGTTGGGCAGATGAATGTGAAATCGAATGGGTACCAGTACATGAGGTACCACTTACCCTTCATGTCGTCGCTGCTAATGTTGACGCTCTCTCCGCTGATGTAGGCGCGGGCGTTCCAGGCTGGTGCGGGTTTTCCAATCATGTTCTCCATGTTATTTCCTCAGTCTGTCCAAAGAGCGGAGGTATAAGAACACGGTGGCGAAGACCAATTGCAATTTCATTCGAAAGGGTCGAGGTGGACAATCTGTTCAACGTCGATGCGCTTGTAGCCTCGTTCTCGCGCTGCTTCAGCAGCTTTGCTCAACATTGCCCGCATCCAACCGAGGGACATCAGCGTCTTCATTCGTCCAATAGATTCGATGAATTGAACAGGATTCCCGCCTAACTGGGCGTGCTTACGAATATCTGATTCAAGTTGCTCAACCACCATGTAATAGGTTTCAAGCAGTTCTTCCACAGCATCACGGGTCACCGGCATCTTGGCATGTGTCTTAGCGAGGGAAAGCAGGGAAGATTCAGTTAACACCCCGCCGCCTTGACTGATGACGAAATCTTCGGTTGGAATCGCTTCGACTGCTTGCTCGACGTCTCCTTCTTCATCAAGGCCCATGCCTTGGATGGCAATCTCAAGATGACGGGGCTTGATGGTTGCAACTCGGTCTTTTTCTGCGGCGGCTTCTGCGTGCTTAATCATCGCCGCCATGTGACGCTCAATGTGTTCAATACCGGCTTGGACGGCAGCTGAACCAACAGACTCAACGGATCCCAATTGGTCAATCATGAGTTCCCGAGTTCGGTTGTAATTTAGACGGGTTCTGTTTGCATCATCAAGGGTTTTCCGATCTGGGTCTTGTGCCAACGTTGCTTGTTCCATCTCTGGAACAAGGCGTTCGATTTCCTCACACACCAATTCTACAAGCCGCTCTTTCACCGCTCCTGCAAGGCGCATTTCCGTGTAGTTTGATGCGACTGCACCGATGTGTCCCGAAGAGTAGGGCTTGGCCATACCCCCGACTCAGCGAGGAAGCATATTGAACACTATGGTCGTTCAAGATGGGGTCTTCATTCCGTTAACCCATCTTCACGGCTCATGGCTTGGGAGATTTCCCAAGCGTGAAGGCATTCATGACCGCCCAAAAAACCGCCCGCTTCGCGACTCGGTCCGACGAATTCTGAACCACAGAATTGACAGAAAACCGCAACAATTGGTTCATTGTAATACGTACCATTCGGCGTACTACGCTTTGGAATTCGCTTGCCAACATCTTCGTGAGTCCATCCTTCGAGTTTCTCACATACATCGTCGTCTACCTGTTCTTGTTCAGTCATATCTACCACTCCGTAATGGCGGGCCAAAGCCCATCTGCTGTGATTGGACGCATGCCGTCCTCATCGCGAATCCATGTGTCTTCTGTCCCAATGCTGCCTTCGGCATGAACCACTTTTGGCTCAATTGCCATCGTCGCCCCAATCGGCAACGGGCGTTCAAATCCTTTGGCAACGACAGGCGATTCATCGAGTTGAAGGCCGACTGAATGGCCGAGGAAGCGGCTTTGATCGGGCGCCATGCCCATCAGGTGAGAGGCGTGACCGAGTTCATCTGCCAGCGCAAAACCCTCGTCCCATGCCTCACTGCACAAACCGCCACGGTCAAGCACATCGACGACTGTGTCCTTGACGGCAACCATGTCCTCGAGCCGAGCGACCCATGCCGCATCAAGTGAGCCTGCTACGAACATTCGCGTCATGTCAACGATGTAGCCCCGGTGGGCGTGAACAAGATCGACGAGGACTGGCTCATTGGCTTTAATTCGAGTGAATCCTGAACCCATTCCGTTGAGGGGGTGGGCGCCTGTGCCACCAACGGCCGAATCGAAAAATGAAGGGATGCCACCTGCTCGTCCTGCAACGATGACGCCGCGGTCACATTGGAGCGGAAACCGTCGCATGTGAATGTGGCCACCAAAGCCTTCAGAGCGACTCACAGCCTCTGCTGCAGCAACCAATTCGAGTTCGGTGATTCCTTCTCCACCGACAGCTTGGACCGCTTCGAACATACGGAGTTGTACATCTGCAGCGGCGTTCATCTGTTCTTGTTCCCATGAAGATTTCACCTCTCGTTGGGCGTGAACGATGCCTGTGATATCAGGACAGTCTCCAAGAGGGGATAGAGCGTTAACGAATCGATCCGAGTACGTCTTGGGAACTTCTCCAAACTGAAGTCCGGGGGCTGAAATGACCCCTCGCTTGTTCAGAACTTCCGAGAATTCCTTCATCCTTGGAAAAACAAGGACTTCGTGCGGGCAATCTGAGTCGCCACCCTCGAACAACGCACGCTGTAGAGACCTACGAACAAACAAGACGGACCCGTTTCCTCCAGCCTCGATGCTGCCCCCCGCACCTTGTGCTGGAATGAACATTGAAGCGTTCTGACGACCGCCTGCATAGTAATACAAGTCAACAGGGTGTTGGAGCATTGCCCCAGCCACGCCAGCTTCAGAAAGCAACCGTCCGAGTTCGACTTGCCGTGCCGCTAACTCTGAGACTGGAACTCGCCAATCTTCACCATCAGGACCGGCCAAATCCGCCACATCCCATTCGGTCATCAGGCTGATGTGAATGTCAGCCGTTCAAAATGGCTCCGATTCATCCTTACGAATTTAGGGCTCTGTGCCCCTAAATGTTGATAACTAACCATCTCCTCAGTGAACCATGCACATTGCCAGTAAAATCACCCTCATTCTTGGCGCCCTAATCTTTGTGGGGAGCATTGCCGGCGTTGTGATCGCTGGAATGGCATTAAGTGATGCTGGCATCAAAGAGGAAGTGTACGTTGATCGCTCGATGAGCCAGACGTTCACGATTCAAGAAAACTCATCATGGGATGTTTCCATCTATGTCATTCACCCTGCGGACTGTGAAACGCTCGAACTCAGCATCGTCGACAGCGATGGGGACCGAGCCACATCTGATTTGTGCACGCTCGATGGAGGTCAAGACAATGAAGAATACTACCCTGACGGAAGTGAAGAATTCTATGGCTCTCTTAACCATGTCATCGAAGGCATGGAGTACACCCTTGAGAGCAATGTAGAAGTCAGTATACGCGGTAATTATTGTGATCAAGAATGCCAAGACGCAATCGGTGGGGGCATCGCTGCCGGAGCCGGTGGTTTCTTTGGGTTCTGCTGCTCTGTCCCTCTCCTTGTTCTCGGCATCATTCTTGCCTTGGTTCTTGACGACCCCAAGCAAAACATCGTCATGCCGACCGGGCAAATGCTACCTGGCCAAGCGGTCTACCAAGCCCCGGTCCAAACACAGGTGCCAGTTGGCCAAAACCTCCAGCAAGGATATGGGCAACCAATGCAGCAAATGGGTGGACAACAACCACAAATCACGCCTCCGCTTACCCAACAACCCCAACAGGCACAGCAACCACAAATCACGCCTCCGCTGACTCAACAGCCTCAACAGGCGCAAATCACGCCTCCAATCTCTGAGCAGCCTGCTCAGAATCCTTGGGACAACCTCTGAAAACGGTTCAAACCTGTACTTCGGGTGCGACCCATGCCTCAGTGGCTTCAAGCCGTTGCTGTGCAATCTCGCAGTATGAGTCTGAGAGGTCAACACCCACGTAGGTTCGCCCAGTGGCTTTTGCTGCAACACATGTTGTGCCCGAACCATTGAACGGATCGAGAACGACATCGCCAACGAAACTGTACATTTCGATGCACCGCTTTGGTAGTTCAACGGGGAATGGAGCTGGATGATTGACTCGTGATGCACGCTCTGTGGCAAAGGACCAGATCGATTTCGTATGTTTGATGAAATCGTCACGAGGAATGGTGTCGATGCGCCCTTCAGCGCGTTGTTTCTTATCTCGCTTGAGTTTGTAGTCGCCCTTTGAGAACACCAAGAGGTATTCGTGAACATCACGCAGGCAAGGGTTGCTAGCACTCTGGAATGAACCCCATGCGCATGAAGAGCCTGCGCTTGCTGATTTGTCCCAAATGATCTCGCCTCGCATCAAAAAGCCAATTTCGGCCATCATCACGTTGATGTGACTCGATAGAGGGATGTACGGCTTTCGACCAAGGTTGGCGACATTGACAACCATTCGCCCTCCCGGTGCAAGCACCCTGTAACACTCAGCAAAAACACCGTGCAAGAGATTGAGGTATTCCCCGAGCGAGAGATCTTCGTCGTATTCCTTGCTGGCGTTGTAAGGCGGGGAAGTCACCACGAGGTGAACGCAATTATCTGGCAAGTCAAGGTTCCTTGAATCACCTGAAATGATGCTGTTGGCCATGGTAGGTGGGAGTGGTTGCTCTTCACCGACCTCACGGCTTGAGACAAGGCCCTCGTTGACCCGGCTGCCGTAGTAGGTCGAAGCGTCGTGGCCTTCACGGCGAGAGACGCCAAACGCAGAGGTGCTGGTGCTGGCGCGACGCCGTGCTCCCTCCATCGATGTGTCCCTTTCGGGTGCTTCGCGCGCCATCCTTCGGAAGCGGTGTTCGCGGCTTTATCACCTTTCGGCCCCGCAACCACCCGAAGACGCGCGGTTTGCGAGGGCAAAGCGATGCCCAACAAATACTGACTTGATGCGTGGGGATGAAAAACCGACGGCACTTGGACAGACTGATGGCGAGTGTTCTCACCCTCGGGCATGTCAACGTAGAAGGGCGCACTGTCATCGTTCGAGTCGATGTTAATTCCCCGATGGCGCCCGACCAATCTTTCTTGGACGATACACGGATCAAAGCCATTGTACCAACCCTCAACCGACTTTCAAAAGCCAAGGTGGTGCTTCTTGCCCACCAATCAAGGCCGGGGAAGAAGGACTTCACAAGCACCCTTGGTCATTCTCGTGAACTTGGACGGATCATCGGACGGCCTGTGAAATGGGTTGAGGACCTCGCAGGAGACAAGGCGATGGCCGCCATTGAGAACCTTGAAATCGGTGATATTTTGATGCTCAACAACGTTCGGATGTATGATGAAGAAATCCATACAAAAGGCACCATAGACACCATGGCAGAAACGCAGATGGTCCAAAAACTGGCCAGCGTCGCTGACCTCTACGTCTATGACGCATTTGCTTGCGCACACCGAGCCACCCCCTCGGGTGTTGGGTTCACCAACCTCATACCGTGCGTTGCTGGCGAACTCATGGCCAATGAAATTCGTAAATTAGACCAAGCACTCGAGAGCCCTGCTAGGCCATGCATCGCCGTGCTTGGTGGGGTCAAGGTGGACGACTCAATCGCTGTCGCCGACAACATGCTTCGAAACAACATCTGCGATGAAGTGTGGGTCACAGGAGGTGTTGCGAACTTGATGCTCGAGTTGGCGGGCCATGAGATTGGCCTCGTAAACCATGACTTCCTTGTCGGAGAACTGGGGAAGCAATGGAACCCGACCGTGGAGAAAGCCAAGTCACTCTTGCTCGATTTCCCAGAAAAGATTCGCTTGCCTGTGGATGTGGCTGCCAACGTCGAAGACAACCGAGTTGATCTTACCGTCGAACAACTTCCAATTTCTGCACCAATCTTTGATTTGGGCATTCAATCCGTTCGAAACCTCTCCGTGGCCATCAAACAGGCTGGAACGGTCCACCTCAACGGTCCTGCCGGCGTCTTTGAGTTGCCTGATTTCGCTCTTGGAACAATTGAGATGCTGAACGCATGTGCAGAATCGAATGCCTATGTTGTTGTCGGCGGAGGCCACACTGCGACCTTGATCATGAAGCGTAATCTCGCATCCAAGATGGGTCACGTCTCGACAGGTGGGGGGGC
>Ga0209555_10003583_pt1 | contig 10276 bp, 11 predicted proteins | sample SaaInl85LU_5_DNA_FD_184643 | JGI IMG/M metagenome (GOLD analysis project Ga0209555, IMG submission 184643) | Marine microbial communities from expanding oxygen minimum zones in the Saanich Inlet - ESP_85LU_5_DNA (SPAdes) (version 2) | ecosystem: Environmental > Aquatic > Marine > Intertidal... | reverse complement strand
AATGGAAAACAATGTGTATCAGGAGCTGCGCGGCACCATCCACTTTAACAATCGCTCAGGCGTACGAGCCACTTGCCCCGACTGCCACGTGCCTCATGAATGGACCGACAAGATTGCCCGTAAAATGCAGGCTTCAAAAGAAGTCTGGGGCAAAATTTTCGGCACCATCAACACCCGCGAGAAGTTCGAGGGAAAACGTCGCGAACTGGCGGAGCACGAATGGAAGCGGTTAAAGGCCAACGACTCATTGGAGTGCCGCAACTGTCACAACTTCGATTACATGGATTTCACCAAGCAAGGCAAACGGGCCGTGAATCAACACTCCACTGCTCTGGCCAGCGGCGAGAAAACCTGTATTGATTGCCACAAAGGCATCGCCCACGAACTGCCAGACATGGCAGGGGTAGAAGGCTGGTAAACCGAACACCGCTGGCATCGAAAGGTGCCAGCGCGCCTTGCAACTGCCCTCCCTCTAAGCCATCAAAACATTCAATTTTACCGAAATTTAACCCCAACTTTCCCCGTTAACCCACTGCTCAAGAACTGTTGGCTTGAAATTGCCCTGCTGACTGGTTAGGGTTGGCAACACTGCAGTTTTTTGGGGGAACGAACATGTTAAAGCGTATAACCATTCTAATACTATTGAGCAGCGCCTTTATCACCACAAACCTATGTGTTGCCCAAACCATGCAAGTGCCAGAAGTAGGGGCGTTCTTGCCTTCAATTGTGGATGTAAAACCCGGCGCAACACTGCCAATAGATGGGCTTTGGTCCATATCCAGCCTGGACAAAGTAGTCCGCATTGATCGAGGGCGAATTTATGCCATCGAAGGCTGGAACCACTTACTGGTGTTTAAAATCAAACCCGGCATGGTGGTGATCAAGCAACTTAAAGAGGAAACACCAGGCGTTTATGCAGGCCAGGATTTACCACTGCAAGGCCCTCTGAAGGCAACACTGACCGGAGACCGCATTCTGGACGTGAACGTTGCAGGCGCCATGGGCGAAGTGCGCTATCAGATGATTCCACAACAACTGGATGATCAGAGCGCTTTTAATGAACTGATCAAAGAGATTCGTGGCCGGTAATAGCGTTGACACACCTAACGCCCGGCACACCGGACGCGCGTAGCACGGTCCGCGTGATGCTTGTTAGCTGATGCGGCCTGACTTGTATAAATCATTCGATCGACCTGACTTTATTAAGAAAGGGAGTAGATACGACCTCAACCGGCACGGAAATACTAAAATTGAATGATTCTCCTCGTTTGGGAAACCTTATGGATTGAGGCGATGTTGGGTCGAATACCTGCTTTAGCATATTCGGGCCGCCACGATTTCCAAACTGAGGTAGTTCGCAGATGTTATTTTTTCTTGTAAACGTTTTGTAGGCTTCTCCAGGCGTTAAATCAAAGCTTCTACACTTCTCTAAAATCTCGGGCTCACCATCTAATACACCTAAGTCGTACAGTAATTTCGAGAGCATACCGATGCCTGAATTAACTATTTTCTCAAGATTATATTGCTTACCGTCATCGTCCGTAACCATAACACCGCAGTGTATCGAATAATATTCGTCTTTTTGAGAATTATTAAGCAATACTATCAGACATTCTTCTACCTGCGAGTAACTAGATAGTCGGCGATACGTTCGGTTTATTTTCCCATGTTTCGATACGTCGCCAACGTCAAAGAGAATTTTCAGAACGTCTCCGGGAACAGTCATCCCCAAGTAATTGAAAGAAAAACTGAAGAGTTTCTGAAGAATTTGATTTTTTGTCGACGGATGTCTTTTACCTTTCTTTATTTCCAAATCAAGCAAACCACATAGGTCATACTCTTTCTCATTCACCAAATACTCCAATGTATGATTAAAGTTAAGAGCAACCAGAGAGCATTTAGCTTTATATTTTTCCATTCCTATGGGGTGGTCGCTTTTTAAAAACTCTTGAAGCTCATAAAAATTCGTTAAAGTGTGAGATACAAAATAGTCAAGTGTTTGCATAGATAGAGCTCATAGAAACGAAGAGGCACGCTAATTTTTAAACCATGCTAAGAATGACTGTAGACATAAACACCGTAAACGGCGCGGCTACCCGAAACAATATCCAATGCTTTTTCTGGCCAAAGTGGATCTGGATCTTGAAGGGGATATGGCCCATTGAACCAATCACCTGAGGGAGTCAAAATCGCAAAAGTCATATGGTCGGATGTCATTTTCGAAACAGGATAGACAACATATTGAGATTCAGGTAATTGATAGGGAAATTCAGGAACCCCAAATCCATAGTCATTCATTATTTCCTTCTCGTAAAGGCAATAATAATCCCACTTCCAGTTTTCGTTACATGGAAGATCGTCATCTTCAATCAGCTTAAATGGCTCCATCCGCTGACGAACCATCTCCTCGATATCCGAATCAATGATCTCATTCGCACTAAAGAGTACTAAAGTGTAGAACTTCATACGTATCGCCTAACGCTGCAGTCACGGGACCAGCTACGCTCCACCCCATATGCTAGCTGAGCCAGCTGCTATGGGACGACCATAGCGTTCTTGCACCTCGCTTTTAGTGACACTAGCCTCTACCCAGGTACCACCGCCTGTTTCTATGTTGTGAATGAGGGGCTGAAAGCGGTCTAGCGACTTAGCAAAAGCAGCGTCATCACTCTCAACGGACTCAAACTCCTGCCAGAGCCCCATCAGTTCTTTTGCTTGTTCCTCAGGAAGAAGGCCAAAAATACGCTGTGCTGCATCAAACTCAAGCTGTTTTTGCCTTTCAGAATCAATTAACTCGTGAATCGGGTGATCACCAGCATCTATTTCCACAATGCCATGCAAAAGCAACATACGTATAACCCGATCGATATTAACCGAGACACCTGCTTCCTGCCAAAACCAAAGCATATAATGCCAAATGCCATGAGTGCTCTGCTGAGTTTTCACGTCTGGACTGGTCAATTAACGGTGATTTCCTTATTACATTCTTGAGCTTATCTATCTCGATGAGAAAGGACAGCTGCTTTTCCATATCGCCCTCGCGAGTCTCGATTTCAATTTCCATTTAACGCCGTGGTCACGGGACCAATACAGTGGAGCAAGCATGTGGTAAAGTGAGCGTAGCGAACCACATGCTTGTGGAGCGAAATTGGTTCCCGTGCACCACATTGTTATAATTTCTAAACCATTTAAGTAGTAGTTTATCAAATAGCTCTACTTCTAGCCGGTCACGAAATTAGCTAACTCAGCGGTTTTACGCTACAATTAATGAAAGATATTGACTTTTTTCAGCCACCGGGTATGCTTTTGGCTTGCCAAAAGCATACCCGGTGGCTGAAAAAAGTCAATATAAATCAAGTGGTTATAGACAAATGCAGCTTAAAGACACCATTCAACAACCTAGCGAATTACCATTTCTTTCAGCTATTTGCTGGGATTTGGCGGATGTTCGCGCCTTGGATTTAGACGAAATTCTAAATCGGTATGAGCGTGGTTGGGAGTATAAAGGGGTCTTAGCCGATTTAGGAGGTGAAGAACTCCTATTCTTGAAGCAGCTTGCAACAACCAAAGGTTCTTGGCTACAGGTCAATGTTTGACCATAAGCACCATCAACTTATTCATCTAGTCTTAAATTCATTAGATTCCAAAATATTCCGAGAGTCCGGCGCCTACTTTGGTGGGGGCACTTTAATTTCTTTGCTGAACGGAGAATTCCGCTGGAGCAAAGATATAGACTTTATTTGTCCAGTAGGCTCGGGCTACAAAGAGCTTAGATCTCTAATATTTCAATCTGCCCACAACCCCTCAGCCCTTTTTAGCTCAACTGACGGTTTAGAATTTCCTCGTGATCTCACAGCTAGCCAATATGGAATTCGATTTTTGGTAATGGCAAATGGAACGCCAATCAAATTCGAAATTGTTGCAGAGGGTCGAATAACTCTAAAAGAGCCCGAGTACTTCAATTGGCCAGGCTTGCCATGCCTTTGCTTTGAAGACCAGTGCACAGAAAAACTATTAGCAAATTCGGATCGCTGGATAGATTCAAGCATCGAATCGAGGGATCTGATAGATTTGGCAATCTTAAGGTTACGCTGCAAATTTAGCGATACCGCGATACACAAAGCCGAAGAAGTACAACCTGTTATAGAACCCCTATCCCGTGCGATTAAGCAATTCTTAGAAAAAGACCAATACCGAGATAAGTGCTTTCGAATGTTAGAAATACAAAACATTCAACGTGTAATGGACGGCATAAACTTACTAGCCGACGACTTCAAATAGAACAAGACTCCTTCCGCAGCTTCATTGATTATAACACTAAGTTAAAGGGCCCAGTGCAGTGGAGTAAAAAATGGCAAAATATGAGCGCAGTGAATGCCATTTTTTACGCAGCGTAACTGGGTCCCTTTGAACGTTTTGTTAGAAAACACAGCCCTGCCACCGCAACCAGCCTAGAAGATATGTGCCACAAGCCAACGGGATGAGCACACACCTATCACATATACTCGGTTGCACACCCTGCGAGACCAATGAAAGCATGGCTTCGCTTCACCGTCCAGCAAGCGAAGCCATGGACTAGAATGGTCGTTTTATAACAACTTAATGAACCGAACCTTTCGTGATATCCAAGGAGCAAATCACGGAGCCTTCGGTATACCCCAGAAGCAAATACCGGAAGTTCCTGTATATCCTAATTCATGGTCTTTCTTTGTGCAGCCTCTGTCTACTGTATATGTGTACATATTGCTGGCCGTTGCCAGGGTTGTTCGATGAAATACAAATCCCCCTTTTTGAATGAAGTGCAGCGCGTGCTTCGCGTCCGTGGCTATGCCTATCAGACTGAGAAGACTTACATCTATTGGATTCGTTACTACATTAAATTTCATCAGGATCAGCATCGCAATGTGGCGGTAAATACTCAGAACCAGCCCTTTGGAGTCGCTGTTCGGGCAGGCATCTTTGCCACTCAAAAAGCAGGTTGTACTTGCAGATAACCCGGAGCTGAATGCATTCCTGGGGGCGTGAGTCCGTAATACTAAAGAGCATAGGTGGGGGGTGTCGTTCCCGCCAAGCTATAGAGTTTGGCCGCTGCATGACCAGCGGGCTCACTGGCCTTGTTTAAAATTTCCTTCTCCATGCGCAGCTCTTTGTTTTCCTTGCGCAAACGCTTCAGCTCGGCTTCGATTTTTTCCTTCCACTTGTAGAGCATGTTAGTGGCTACCCTCAGGGATTTAGCGGCTTCTTCCTTAAACTCTTTGGGGTACTGTTTGTACGTGCATTCATAAGACCAGCACGTCAAATTCGCTCACTTATAGGTGACGGGGCATCGGTAGGTTGGGGGCGTACCTACCCGCACCGTATGCCTCGCAGAACGCTGCTTCATCGCCGCCAAAGTCGTCATCGATTGCTGTGAGCGCGGGGCGAATTGCCTTCCAGAGTTCTGCTTTGCCGTCAAAGATCGCCTCGTTGGAAGCGGGATTGAAGTGTCGCGCAACAATCACCAAGTCCAGACCGGGGTGCATCACGATATACTGCCCAAGCAAGCCTTGTGCAGCGAACACACCCACATCCTTGTCTTCGTCCTGCGTGCAGGCGGCCAGACACTCCACCTCCGACAAATCTTCGCAGTACGCATTGCAGCTATTCGCCTCAGAAAGGCCGTGCGGGAATGAGTTGGTGGGCCATACGGCCGCAGGCGCGCAGGAATCACCCAGGTATTCTCGGACCTCCTCTCCGCCATCAGGACCATCACCAGTACCGCCAGTGCCATCTGAATTGCCTCGGTGGTTCAGCCAGGTTAGGTGGCCGTAGCCAGTATTGGCCTCTTCGAAGGCGGGGTGAGACATGCGGTAGACCCACTCGCGCGAAAGCAGGCGCTTACCGCCGTACCAACCGTCGTGCAACAGCATCGTACCGAATTTACCCATGTCGTGAAGGTTCGACCACCAGCCGCTGGCGATACCCGTGGGAACGGAGTCGAAGTTGGAATCGTCCATACCCATCTCATCAAAGATTTCGTCCTCGACAAATGACCACGGATCGGCGCGCCACCAGCGTGTCTGTCTCACAGCCTGGTAGGTCACGTCGAGCAGTTCATTTATCTGCACGGCACCGACGGTGTCGTAGTCCCAATCGCCATAATTCATGACGAGGTTGTCGCTGACCGGTTCAGGGGGCTGCGCAAAACGGTTTTCGTCATGGGCCACCATCGACATCACGTGCGAAAGGGTGGCCTGCGGATGGAAGCTGACATGGTCAAGCCAATCGAGGGCCAGGTCATCGTGGGAGATGGTGCCAGTTGCATGGCCGGTGCGCGGGATGTTGCGCGTGAGGTAGGCGGCCCGACCCAGCATCACAGCACCGAGCGTCTTGGTGCCGGAGAACATTGGTCCGCCGAAGTTGTTGCCCTTCTGGAAGCACAGCTTACCGTGCCGGAAGATCGCGTACTTGTCGATAGCATCATCCTGGAGCTTGCTGAGGTCAAGGCCGCAGTAAGCCTCGCTGCCTTGCTCCCAATCACCCTTGCCGGGGTCCAGATAGTTCTCCGTGCCGGGCTCAGTCACTTCCGCGCCCGCAATGGTGGGCAGAATGATTGCCGTCGATAATATAGTGGATGCAAAAAACGTTAGAACGGTTCTTGTGGATACAGTCATGTGATTCCCGATGCCTGAAACAGGCTCGATTAATTTAGTGAGAGAAATATGGGTGGTCTAGGAGAAGTAATATGAGCGGCTACAATATTGATAAGAGCGACCCAAAAATCAGCAATTCTCAGTGCGAAACCATTGGCCTTAATAAAGAAAAAACCAGAAAAGCGCAAAGTAAATCGAGTGTAACGGCAAAGCTAAGAGATGTCATTACTACGAAGCTGCGCTTAACTCGGTTTATATTTTTATAAAACCACGAACTTTAACGGATTGGGTTAAAACTGGACAAAAAAAATGGACCGTTTAGTAAGCACCCCAACAACCAGACGTTAGTGCTTTCTCGACACAACAACACTCAAAGCCCCGCTGTTGTCACCAAAGAATGGCGCAGCCTCGTTTGCCATAAAGTATAAGGGGCCATCCTGCGGGGCGGTAAACTCAAACTCTGGCCCCACATAAAAAGCCAACGCATTCTTACCAATTTTGGCGATCAGTGCGCCATGAGGATAGCCCGCTACAGTCTGGCCACCGCCGTCCCAGCACGCCAGGGTATACATGCCCTGGCCGGTGGCATCGGTGGCTTTGCATAACGCGCCCAGCTGCCATTGCCCATTCGCCTCAACACGATATTGCTCGCCACGTTGAATCATCACCCCGGCACTGGTCCAGCGCTTATCGGATGCCGCCACATTCACGCTCTGCTGGCTCTGCAGCGGTTTTGCTTGAGGCCATTCTGCATAAGGGTACACATCCGGTTTCTGCGCCTGTCGCTGCGCTATGGCTGCGGCTGAAGTCTCAATTCTGCGCTCCATTTCCTTTTGCTTTTCTTGCCGGAGCTTCTCTTGCTGCTGTGCCCAAGCCAAGGCCCGCGCCCTGGCTTGCTGCTCCTGCCGCGCTGCCTCCTGCTGTTTCAAACGCTTGGCTTCTGCCTGACGCTCCTGCTCCTGCTGACGTTCTTGCTCCTGCTGGCGTGCCAATGCCTGCTGTTCAAGCCGCTGCAGCTCCGCTTGACGTTGTGCCAACGTTTCCGCACTTGGCTCTGTCTTAGGCGCTGGCGTCTGTATGGGTTCATTGGAATCCACTGCAACCGATTGCAGCTCTGGTTCAGGCCGAGCCGTGTTCAGAGTCATCCAGCCATAGCCAAGCAGTGCCGTGATCAATACAGCCAAAGCACTCCCCCATAGCAGTGAACGGGGCTTATTCGCGCTGGGGGGCTTGGTGATTTCTTGTTGCAACTCACTGCGGGATACAACCACGGTCGCATCCGATGACAGCAGCGCCTGCCGCCATTGGGCGACGGTCTGGGGCCGATCGCTGGATTGAAAACACAGCGCATGATTGACTGCTGCCAGTAGTGCGGGCGAGTATCCCTCATGGGCTGACGGCTTCAGCACAGGCAGCGGATCGGGCTTGCCTCCCAGCAAAGCATGGCTGCGGGTTACTGCATCCACCGGGTTCACTCCGCTAATGGCTCTAAACAGCGTTGCCCCGAGGCTGTAGATATCGGTCCAAGGGCCCTGATCCTCACCCTTGGGGTGATATTGTTCAAAAGGTGCATACCCAGGGGACACCATCGTAGTCAGCGTGCGGCTTTCTCCCGGCACCGACTGCCGGGCTGAGCCGAAATCCAACAACACCGGCGAGCCATCTTCTCGTACATAGATGTTGTCGGGTTTGATGTCGCGATGAATAAACTGCTTTTGATGAACCTGCTCCAACCCCTCAAGAATAGGCAACAGCAACCCCAGTAATGTGCTTTCATCCAAAGTCGAGCGCTCATTCAGCAGTGCCTTAAGGCTGCGCCCCTCTTCATAAGCCATCACCATATAACCGGTGTTATTCTCTTCGAACACGGTATGAACACGCACGATGTTAGGGTGCTCGAAGCGCGATAACAGGCGGGCCTCTTCGATAAACCGGTTCAGCCCCCAGCGATATAGCTCTTCATGCTGGGCCGAATCCGGATGCACCGAAAAGTCGGCATCACGGGTGGCAAATTCTGTTGGCAAAAACTCCTTGATCGCTGCGGGCCGGTCCAGATTGGTATCTTGGGCTAGGTAGGTGATCCCAAACCCACCCTTCCCCAGCACACTCCGAATACGATACCAATGCAGCTGTGTGCCTTCCGGCAATGCAAGTCGATGCTGTACTTGATTCAACTAAGGGCCCCAATAACGAGTAAAGGCCTATTGTTGTCAATCCGTTGAACCGACACAACCCCTTGATTTACAAAGACTGTCCTCGACCATGGCTGTGGTGGCTATAAACTGCCGAAGTTACTGATTATTGGGCCAATTTGGCTCCTGACCACCTCCAACTGACGCAACTTTGCACAGAATTCATTTCAGTTCCTTGATCAATGCGCGTATAATCGCGCCCTCTTTGAATTCTGCTACATCCCTTCTATATAGTTAATAGTAAGTAGCTCACACACAGGCCGCGCCCCATGTCCGACACCGAACAAACCACCAGCTTTGAACAGCTGGGTATGCCCGATTTCGTTTTGAAAACCCTGAGCGAGCTGGGTTACGAATCGCCTTCGCCTATCCAGGCAGCCAGTATCCCGGTGTTCATGAGCGGTGCAGACTTTATTGGGCAGGCACAAACCGGCACCGGCAAAACAGCGGCCTTTGCCCTGCCGCTGCTGGCTAAACTGGATGACAACAGCAAAAAACCACAAGCCCTGATCATGACGCCTACCCGTGAACTGGCCATTCAGGTAGCCGAAGCCTTTCAGCGCTATGCCCGCTACCGCAAGGGTTTCCGTATTGCCCCGATTTACGGCGGCCAGGATTTCCGTCCTCAGCTCAATTTGTTAAAGCAAGGGGTGCAAGTGGTCGTTGGCACCCCCGGCCGTCTGCTGGATCACCTGCGTCGCGGCACGCTGGATATCAGCGAAGTGAAAACCCTGGTGCTGGACGAAGCCGACGAAATGCTGCGCATGGGCTTTATCGACGATGTAGAAGACATTTTGAGCCATTGCTCTGGCGAGCAGCAGACTGCCCTGTTTTCTGCCACCATGCCTGCCCCCATCAAACGTATTGCTGACAAGTATCTGAAAAACCCTCAGCACGTTAACATCAAAGCCAAAACCGCCACGGTAGAGCGCATCGACCAGAGCTATTGGCTGGTGGATGGCCGCCAGAAGCCAGAGGCTCTGCGCCGTTATCTGGAAACCCGTGAAGTGGATGCGGTGATTGTGTTCACACGTACCCGCGAAGGTGCCAGCGAAGTGGCCGAGAAGGTGAACGCCTGGGGCTACCGCGCCGAAGCCATTCACGGCGCCATCAGCCAGAGCCAGCGAGAAAAAACCATCATTGGCCTGAAAAAGAACCGTTTCGACATTCTGGTGGCAACCGATGTGGCAGCCCGAGGCCTGGATGTGGATCGCTTCAGCCACGTTGTGAACTACGACATCCCCCACGACAGCGAATCCTACGTACACCGCATTGGTCGAACTGGCCGTGCCGGACGCAGCGGTGAAGCCGTATTGTTTGTAACCCACCGCGAAAACCGCTTGTTGCAAACCATCGAGCGCCATACCAAGCAAAAGATCACCCGTGCCCAGATCCCCAACAACGATGTTGTGCTGCAGCAGCGGGTTGAGCGATTCAAGCAACAGGTGGCTC
>Ga0209555_10003578_pt1 | contig 10281 bp, 7 predicted proteins | sample SaaInl85LU_5_DNA_FD_184643 | JGI IMG/M metagenome (GOLD analysis project Ga0209555, IMG submission 184643) | Marine microbial communities from expanding oxygen minimum zones in the Saanich Inlet - ESP_85LU_5_DNA (SPAdes) (version 2) | ecosystem: Environmental > Aquatic > Marine > Intertidal zone... | reverse complement strand
TCTGGGGCTTTCTCCCAGATTGCCCTCTCGATGTAATCTGCCGTGTAGGGGTTTGCGAGACTAGACCGCGATTCGTCAGCAAAGATTTCTGTCCACGAACCCGCTAAGTTGTTCCAGGGATCCCACGGGTCATTAGTGATTACTCGCCCCGGTTCCATCCGGGCGAGAATCTTTTCAAATGTGTCCGCTTCGCCGTCAAAAAGTGACTCCTGTCCCAAGCCTGAGTCGGCTTCATGCTCGAAAGTCGGTGGCATAGGAATCTCGGCCGGTAGCGCCTCATTCCCCGAGGAACACGCCGTTAAGACAAGGGAGACAGTCGCGGTAACGGTGAAAAAGCCTAGAACGTTTACCTTCATGGGACTTCCTGAGGATTACGGGTCGACCAGGCAAAATTTGGATCTTCGTCAATTCTAGTAATTGGAAGTGTTGATAACCCGTATCTGACAGTTTCAATGGCATCGCCGGTGTTGTGGTCTACGTAGTGAATATCGACTGTATGCATTTTGCGGGTAAAAACATTTACATTGTTGGCAATGGCGATATCTCGAACGGTCGCGCGAAAGACTGTGTCGAGGGACGATTGGGAGAGTCGCTTCCGGACGACGATGGCAGTTATCGAAGCGAAGTTCGTCGAGATTTTTGCGTCTACGAGCACCATCCGATGGTTGACTTTGGCGGCTTCCAGTTTCTTGTAGAGACTTTCTTTGAGGCTTTTCCGCGCCTGTCGCTTGTCAACTTCGTAAGAGTCGGCCAACACCCTGGCCACTCCTTTCCGGCGTTTCGACACCAGTCCAAATATTTTACAATGATAATTTAGCACGGGGTCGCCGCGGATTAGAGACTATTCAACACGAAGTGCGTGCGGCTGCCTGACTACGAGGTGTCGTGTGCCGAGAAGGTGAAGGGCCTAATCCACTCCTCGTTATTTCGCAAAGCTGGTCCGACAGGACCAAGCTCACAGGGAGGTAGCTTCGCGGGCGATTATGCGACTCCTCCAAAAAGCGAAGGGATGAGCGGCTTGCTGATCCTTTTTCGGTCTGCTTGGCTAAAGACAGGAAGGCCTCGAATGCCGGCAGCGCCCTCCAGATCCAAATGGGGTAAGAAATGAAGTCATGGTCGAAGTTGTTCGTGCGCTTTTGGGCCATCTTCTTTCTCGCGGTCTTTGGGGCTAACCTTTCCGTTCTTTTTTCCGCCAGCTCTCAAATCGCGTGGGCTGAAGAGCACTCGGACATTAAGGAAGACACCGGCGATCGAGAAACAAAACCTGAGGACGCCCCCACGGAGCTAAAGGTTGAGGACGCCCCCACGGAGCTAAAGGTTGAGGACGCCCCCACGGAGCGAAAGGTTGAGGACGCCCCCACGGAGCGAAAGGTTGAGGACGCCCCCACGGAGCTAAAGGTTGAGGACGCCCCCATTGAGCTAAAGGTTGAGGACGCGCCCATTGAGCTAAAGATTGAGGACGCCCCCATTGAGCTAAAGGTTGAGGAGGATTGGCTCTATAACGAGCGGAATTCGGAAGCGCCCCTGTTTGGAGATATGAAAGTTGAGGACCTTTTCATACCGCCCGCACCAGGGGTCGAGTCGGAAATGTACGAATCCGAAGGCCTCAAATTTACTCTCGAACCAACTACTGAGGAAAAAGTACGAGAAAACCTGGTGAAAATTGATGGGGAAGAAATCGTCGTTGTCGAGACAATGGTGACGACCACAGACTATTTTGGTCGAACGGTGACCTCGACCACCTCAGAGTATGTTGACCCGAAAACGGGGAGTCTGGTTTTCCTCGAAACGCAAGATGAATTCCTAAAGGCTTCGATCGACGATTTGAGCATTGTGGAGTCGTTTGACTCGACATACCGTGAATCCGTCGCACTGTCATTGTTGGGTGGAGCACCTACCGAATTTCGTGACACATTACTTGCGTCTTTGACCGACGCGGAGAAAGATTTCCTCTTTTCGGCGGAAACTTTTGGCCAAAAGACGTCGGCGGCCACAAATTTCGATTTCGGTCAGATTGAGGAAATGTTGGAGTTGCGCCCGGACGCCAATTTTTCCATCGGAGCAAGTGGTGACGACGATCTGGTTGTGCCATTCGAGCCTTTGGCATCCGAAAAGTCTGTTCAAGCGGTTACCGAGATTGCGGTGTCCGCCACCGTTGCGGCTGGCTCAGCCACGGCAGCGGCGGCAGGGGCGGCGTCGGTGGGGTCGGGTGGTGCCGGGATCGGTGCTGGCTCTCCTGGACCTAGCTCCCCGGCCGCGCCAAGCGCGCCTGCGCCGGGTAACCCATCGACCTCACCCTCGAGGCAAGGCGGCAGTTCACCACAAAGTCCGTCTCCGGGGACGCCAAAGGCCGGCGGAACGGGTGCGGGCGGTGGTGGCGGATCGCTTGATGGCGAGGCCGGTAGTGTCGAGAACGCCAATGAAGATGTTTACGACGCTCTAGCTGTAGCCGAATATGACGTCGACAGTTATGGCGTGCGCCGTACAGGCAGGTTTGAGAGATGGTTCGGTGCCCAGCGGTGGATGCGGCTGTTTGAATCATTTGACGCACTCTTCCAAGGAATTCAGGCTTCGCTGCGCAAGTTTCCTCTTCTTCACAACATGCTTGACGATTCGTCGTCTCTGCGCACAATTTCAGGGCCTCTTTACATAGCTTTACCGATCGCAGGAGTCCTTACCGGCGTATTTGGGGCAATGGGGAACTCCCAGGGCATCCTGCACCCTCCCATTGAGATTTATCTTCTCTTGATGGTTATCGGTGTCTTGGACACTGCCTCTGGCCTTTTGGGCGCGGTGGTCTTCCTCGGGCTGTCGTCTCAAGTCTTCGACTTTCTCAACATTGCCGACTATCGCACCGCCTTCGGGTTCCTGATGTCCTGCATTGGGCCGGCCTTGATTGCGCGGGCCGTGGTTGGATTCCGCCGGGCCCGCACTCCCACCCCACTGTCGAGACTCCGCGACGTGACCGATGTCGCGTTGTCGATGGTCATCGGTGGCTGGATTGCTTCAATTATGGTGAGGGCTCTGCCGTCTCTCTCGGGCCTATCCCTGCCGGCAGCCAATCACGTTGACACGACGCATCTCATTGTTTCGGCAGCATTCGGTTTGCGATTGGCATTGGAAATATTCGCGGCGCGATTATTGCCCGGCCGAACTGCGCATGTTCGAACGGAACCGGTTGTGTCGGGCTCGGTTTCAGGGAGCCTGCTGTGGGCCGTCGGTCGAATCGGACTCACTTTCATGTTGAGTAGCGCATTCTTGGGAACGGGTTGGGAATCATGGGTGGTCACCATTGTTATTGGAGCGCCCCACTTGGTCTCGATCTTCAACCAGCGTCTCCCGCGTTTTGAAGCTCTCTGGAAAGTCTTCCCCTACGGGGCATTTTCGTTCGCGACGATTCTTGCGCTCGAGGTGGGACTGGAGACGGTCGTCGCCCGTTTCGCGGCTGGTCTGGACTTCTCAACGATCTTCATGCTGTGTTTAGCGCCGCTGACCGCCGTCTTCGCGATTGCACAAATGCTTGCGCAACCGAAGGATGAGTCGATTGTCCATTGGTGGGAGCGGGTTCCGAGTGTGAGCGTTAGGGCCGCAGCCTCGATCGCGCTGATTTTATTGGTTTTCTTCGTCACCAGGCTGCTGTAGGAACCGTGGTCAGGAGCCTCTAGACGGGTTCTGCATCAATTGGACGTCCCACGGCGATTACTTGGATCTCGTCGTAACTTGCCAGACGGTCGGCGGGGTCGACATTGAGCTCAGTTCTCCAACTCTCTCCGTCAAAGACCCGCCACCCGATTACCGAAACCGCGGCCCTCACACCCGCGTGCAGCACCGAGGAAAAAGTGGCTTCTGAGTCAGCGTGACGGATCTCGAAAATCTGAAGAGCAGAGCCTGTAGAGGGACTAAGGAGATCCTCTAGCGCATCGACTACGGCGCCGTTGGCCATGTTTTGGGTCAGCATCATGCCAGAAACCTCATCGCCCACAACGATGTCGGGGCTGGTCGGGGACTCAATTTCGAAGAGTCTTCGATTGCGTGAGGCCACAACTTCTGCGGTGATTCGTGTCGTTATCGGCGAATCCTGACGCCTCTGCCGCAAAAGTTCCACAAGGAGCAGGGTGCGTGCATCCACAGTATCTGCAGACTCGGCCGATCCCGGGTCGGCAAGCACGACGATGCGCGCAGCTGACGCTGGAACGCATTCCAATAAGTCGGGACTTACCAGATCTGTAACGACCTTCTGCGTGATCTGAAGACGGGGGAAAGTTGTGGGCGCCAGCACGGTTTCGCCGGAGGAAATAGTGGTGACTTTCGTCCTTGCAGGCAGAAAAGAGTTGAGATTGGTCAGCAGCGAGTCGAGATGGCCCGGAGTTCCGATTGCCACAATCTCATCTCGAGTTGCCGTGAGATCGTTCAGCTCGATGGTCAAGTCGGAACTCGGTTCTGTGTCAATGCTTACCGCGCTCGCAGCCTTTGAATCGGTGCCGACAAAGAAGAGGTTTTCCCCGGGCGCCACTTCCAGGCTGGGCTTGGGGTTAAGGATAAGACTCGAATTTTTCATGACCCCAATCAGGGCTCCGCCGCGAAAGGACGTCAACACGTCGCCATACTTCCTCGCATGGTCCAACGGGTAGGGAGCGCTGTAAATTTCCGCACCGCCGAAATTGAGCAGGTCGATTAATCCAGCAGTCACTGCGTCATGGCGGGCCGACTGCGCAATCACTTTTGTCACGATATCGAGCCCCGATACAGTCCTGACACTCCGTCTTGTGACCGAACGTGCGACTCTCGCGGCGGACGAGCTTCTCGCCTCCAAAACAATCTGAGGTCCGCTATCGTCGTCGCAGATCTTGGCAACCAGAGTTGCAATCGCGACGCCCTCGTAGGGATCTGGCTGGAGGGGGGAATCCAAGATCGCGACTGATCGCGCATCGTGAACATTCACCCGCTCGAGATCTTGAGTTCTTGCAGGGTTTCCGGTCCTCACAAACACCTGTGCGCGCTTTTTCAGCCGCGATCGCGTCAAAAATTCTTCAATTTCGTTTTGTATCTCGCGGCTGTCCTCAGGAGATAACAGGGCGATAACCGTTTTTGCGCGACCAGGCGAGGACCGAATAAGTTCCGCCATGACCGTCAGGGTCGTGGGTGTCCAGCCGAGAACGACGTCGTGGCCGCGGACATTCAACGGCGCGCGACCGGCCAAGATTTTTTGCTTGGTCGCCTCGAGCGCACTGGTCCGCCAGGCAAATATTGTTCCAAAAATCATGAGACCGATAAACCAGAACCAGAGGTTTGCAACGGTCTCAAGAACTGTAACGCCCTCGGGCACGCCGAGGCTCCGAACGAATGAATCCTGGGCAAGCTTCAGCGCTGGGCCGAGGCTGTCCAGTGGCGTGTCAACACGTGTCAGAAGTCCGGGTAGCAGCGCGATAAGCGCTCCAATGCCGATGGCGAATGCCACCGCCGCCATGGTCCAGAGCGAAAGTGCTCCCTTTTGATTGAGAGTGTTATCAAACCACACGCGCATTTTGCGAATAATCACAATATCCCTCCACACCCGCACCTTGGATGGCCTCGTCGATTAGCAAGTTCGAACGCCCCCGCTACTTCCGGAGCAATTCTGAATTTTCTCACGAGAGCGGCAATTCGCTCCGCAACATTCCCGGGGAGACGTCTTCTCGACAGTGGAACGAAATGACAGCCTTATCCCAAGCCGAGTAGGTCACTACTCGTCCGCGTCCCGCGTCAAAAATGCTTTGTGGGTCGTCAAGGTCATTGATCAGACCCATTGCTTGGGTGGTTTCCTCCAGAACAAAATGTTCCATCTCTTTGCCTGAAATTTCATTCGCAATGGCTACAGTCATCCCGGTGATTGAATTACTCCCGTCCCAGTCGTAGTTGAAAAGGCCGACATTTCCGGGGACATAAACGGCCAAAACGTCAGCCATCCGTGCTTCGTCAACAAAGTAATAGTTCATGACAACGTCGCTCGGGCCGCTTATCTCGAGTGGAATCATCGGACATGCGGCGTTCCATTGAAAGAGTGCCTGGTCGAGAGCCCGGACCTGGTCATCCCGGTAGGTGCCATGTAATTGGACAGAGACGGGTTGGCTTGGGCGCACAATTCCTGCGGGGCACTCCGCGTACTCGCAGGAGAGGGCGACAGCAACATACCGCTCGATTGTCTCGCTGAAGCTTGGTTCGACGGTGCTAGTGGGGGTGCAACCGGCGGTGCTGCCCAGCACAAATACCACGAACCACGCGAGCCGCCTCATGACTTTTTCTGTTTGGCAAGTTTGTCTTCGCCCAATACCCACGCTGCCAAAAGTGCGGTGAGGGCTCCAAACAAACTGATGCCCAAAATCATGAGGAACGTTGCCACCAATCGGCCTTCGTGGGTTATCGGGTACATATCGCCGTAACCCACGGTCGTCACCGTTGCTAAGGACCACCACACGGCGTCCCCGAAACTCGTGATGCTCGCGCCGTCAACATTCTGCTCGGCTTCCAGCACTGAGACTGCAGACGTGTACATCAAAAGAGGCACGGTTACGAGGGTCACGATGCTCAACTTGTGGGTTCGCCGCCACAAAAACGGTTCGAAGGCCCGCAACACCACCAAGACGCGAAGGACACGGAGTGACCGGAACGCGGGCAACATCACCGCGATGACGCTGAGCCAATACATTTTGGCAAAATCCAGAGCTCCCTGTAGGGACGTCAGACTCGCCCGCTCGGACACTATACGCAACACAAGTTCGACCGCGAAGACGCCGTAGATACCCCAATTCACCGCCTCCAGCACGGAGAAAACTGCCTCAGAGGGCTGGGCGACGACCTGAAATGAGTAAATCGCCAAGTACAAGAAACCGAGAACCATCCAGAATGACTCGAGCCGGTCGAGAGCAGAGGCCAGTTTGCTCTCAATGTCCGACGACCGGTTCTTACCCACATTTCTCCTCAGTGCTTACCGCAAGCTTACGTACGATTCTCTCGATTTGGGAACCTATCGCGGCACCTTTTTGATGTCTCTGCCCAGCGAGCGGGACTTTCTTGGGGTTGTCGATTCCGCTTGTTGCGCATTTTCGTTGAGCTTGAGGTGCCCTCGTGTTTTGGCACACACATGGGCGTACCGGTGGGATTTGAACGCTTCGACAACCCTTCAACGCGACCCGTCAGCCTTCTGCCCCAATGATAATTCGACTCTAAAAACGGTGTTGCCACCTCGGGTGGCGGTCGTGAAAACGCGTCCTGAGATCTTCATCTGGCTACCGCTGTGGCGACAAGGGTTCTCTGTTTTTAGGAATCAATCGAGTTTAGGGTGACTCGAGGGGAGCTAGGGAGATAGACAACCTCAAGCTGACGTTCGCGAAGTAGTCGATAGACCGAAGAGCAAAAATGCTGAGGTGTTGTTGGGCGTCACTGATTCTTCTCCTAGGTTTCAGGAGGCAAGTAATGTACTGAGCCCTAGAACATGGGGAATAATCGTGGCACGCCCGGAGGGATTCGAACCCCCAACCTTCTGATCCGTAGTCAGATGCTCTATCCGTTGAGCTACGGGCGCAAGCGCCTGTGGTGCCTGGCAATACTAGCAGGGGTCCCACGGGGCCCTCACGGTGTTCTTGGGGAAAAGACAATTAGATTTCACCGATGGAGACGACAATCACAGCCGTTTACAACGCGGATGGTGGCCTACTAGGCGAGGCTGCCTATGTGATCGGACACCTGCTTGGCACCACCTCATGCTCTCTATGTGACATCACCCACTCGCCGCTTCGGCGAAAGCCAGAGTGGGACGCGATGGTCGCCACCCTGCCTTTTCCCCTGCGCGTTCGGCACCGCAATGAGGTCACCCCAGAGCTCAGTGCCGCGCTCGAGGGTCAGACCCTGCCGCTTGTCGCCGCCGAAGGCCCCGAGGGCATCACCTGGGTGCTCACCGCCGCCGACCTGGATCAGTGTGACGGCTCGCCAGCCGCTTTTTGCGAGGCACTCCTTGCTGCGCTCGCCAAAACGAGGGAAAACTAGGGGCGAGGTGCCGTATCGTCCGCCGCTTCTTCGCGACGGGCATAAGCAGGTCGGGAACCCCCCAGGTTGAAAGTCGAAAGAAAGCCCACCACGAGGAACCCAGCCGCCACGTAGGCAGAAAGCTGGGCGCCGTCGGTGAAGGCCTCACTACTGGCCGATTGGACGGCTGCGGCTGTGGCGGCATCTACCTGCTGGGCCTGGAGAGCCTCCGCTATCCCCGGGATTGCGCCACCGGCTGAACCAACGACAAGATCAACGACCTGGCTTTGGCTCGCAGGCGGCAGGCTTAGCTCGGAGAGACGATCATCCAGTGCAACCTCGGTGCCCGTGAACAGGGTGGTCCCGAGAACAGCAATCCCGAGTGCTGAACCAATTTGGCGCACCGTCGACTGAGACCCTGATCCCTGGCCGGTCTTGTCCATGGGGACATCCACCATGATGACCCCGGTGAGCTGCGCCGTTGCCAGACCCACGCCAATGCCATACACGAACAGGAAGGGGGCAATCGCGCCCCACCCGGTGTCCGTCGAGGCGACGACCCCAAAGCCCACAATTCCCACGATCTCTAACACGACGCCGATTTGGACGGCCCGCGCTGGAGCAAGTTTTCCGCTGAGTGCCCCTCCCACGCCAGAGGCAACAAATGCCCCTCCCGCGAGAAAGAGCAAGACAAGGCCCGCTCCAATGGGTGTCATACCAATCACGTTCTGGAGCCACAGCGGGATCGCGAACAGAAGACCAAACTCACCCATGGAAATAATCAAGGCGGCAATCGAACCGTTGCGGAACGACGAAATCTTAAAGAGATTGAGGTCAAGGAGGACAGCCTGGCCGCTCTTCTCGCGCCGACGTTCCCAGACCACGAAGGCGACCCCTGCCACCAGAGATACCGCTAGCGCCACGGGAATAACCGACAGGCCACTCGAGGGCCACACAAAGCTGCCGATCGAGAAGGGAGTCTCCGGGTTTGGGCTCCACCAGCCATAGATCCGGCCCTCGATCAGTCCAAACACTAGAGGCCCGAACAGCAACACAGAGAGAGCGCCCCCCACCCAGTCGACACCTTTAACCACCGTGGGCGATCGCGATTCCTGAACGAACAGAATGAGGCCTGCCATGATGATGACGCCCAGCGGGATATTGATCAGAAACGCCCAGCGCCACGTGAAGTCTGTGGCCAACCAGCCGCCGAGGACAGGGCCCACGGCGACCATGCCGCCAATCGTGGACCCCCACACAGCAAAGGCAATCCCTCGCTCACGGCCCTGAAAGGTGGCATTCACTAGCGAAAGCGTGGTCGGAAGCACCATCGCTCCACCAAAACCTTGCGCCACCCGAGCCAAAATCAGGCTCGTAGCGCTGTCGGCAGCACCTGCCCAGATTGATGCGGCGATAAAAAGAACAATGCCCACCAACAGCACCCGCCGGCGCCCTAAACGATCGGCGACAGAACCCCAAATCAGCAAGGTGGCGGCGAAGACAAGAATGTAGCTTTCTTGGACCCATTGGACTTCAGTAGAAGTGAGGCCGAGCTCGCCGATGATTTCCGGAAAAATTGTGTTGACGATGGTGCCATCGATAATGACCAGGGAGATCCCCAACGAAATGAAGAGCAGCCCAATCCACCGTGTTTTTGCTGAAGCCATGGAGTGCCGATCCCTTCGCGGGAGCTAGCTCTCCCCCTGTCCGAGACGAACATTACACCCCACGGCTTTGTCGGGGTTTATAGCCTCGCTAAGGATTCAATGTCCTCCAAGAAGGATCCGACCATTTCACTCGATACCGTCATCCGGGTATCACCAATCGCCCATAGGTAATCTTCGGTCGAGGGGCCCTCTCGCCCAGCGCCAGACCCGTCATAAACTGCGGCTTCCAGTGCCCTTTGGGATGCTTTCCTGGCGGCATACTCGATGTCCGCAGGCGAAAAGCCGTCGGTTCTTTTCACCATCTCCGCCAAGTCGACCGTGTCCCCGGACGAGTGGGGAATGTAACGACGCCAGATGGAATCTCTGGCCTGGTCATCCGGTAATCCGATGGGAATCACATAATCAAATCGGCCATGGCGGAGGAACGCGTCATCCAAGGCGCGGATGAAGTTCGTTGCCACAATCAACAGTCGTCCGGGTCTCTCCCGAAACAGGGGAATAAGTTTCAAAAGCTCGTTGGTCACACCCTGGGTTGGCGCAGGCGGTTCCCCACCGCGTTGCGAGGCAATTTCTTCAACCTCGTCAATAAACACCACAACATTGTCCAGGTCCC
>Ga0209555_10003576_pt1 | contig 10282 bp, 4 predicted proteins | sample SaaInl85LU_5_DNA_FD_184643 | JGI IMG/M metagenome (GOLD analysis project Ga0209555, IMG submission 184643) | Marine microbial communities from expanding oxygen minimum zones in the Saanich Inlet - ESP_85LU_5_DNA (SPAdes) (version 2) | ecosystem: Environmental > Aquatic > Marine > Intertidal zone... | reverse complement strand
GGCTTTCCACGGCTCGGGCAACAAGCCTGAGTGGATGGTCCTTGAGGCGCTGCCTGTGTTGCCGCCAGATCTGCGCCCATTGGTGCCGCTGGATGGTGGTCGCTTTGCGACCTCTGATTTGAACGACTTATACCGTCGCGTCATCAACCGCAACAACCGCCTCAAGCGTCTGCTCGAACTCTCTGCGCCGGACATTATTGTCCGCAACGAGAAGCGCATGCTGCAAGAGTCTGTCGATGCACTGCTCGACAACGGTCGTCGCGGCCGCGCCATCACTGGCTCGAACAAGCGCCCGTTGAAATCGCTCGCGGATATGATCAAAGGCAAGCAGGGTCGCTTCCGCCAGAACCTGCTCGGCAAGCGCGTCGACTACTCGGGTCGTTCGGTTATTGTGGTAGGTCCTACGCTGCGTCTGCACCAGTGTGGCCTGCCCAAGCGCATGGCTCTGGAGCTGTTCAAGCCGTTTATCTTTAGTAAGCTTGAATTGCGCGGCCTGGCCACGACAATCAAAGCAGCCAAGAAAATGGTCGAGCGCGAAGAGAGCGTTGTGTGGGATATTCTTGAAGATGTTATCCGCGAACACCCGGTGCTGCTCAACCGTGCGCCGACGCTTCACCGTCTCGGTATTCAGGCATTTGAGCCGGTGCTGATTGAAGGTAAAGCGATTCAGCTGCACCCATTGGTCTGTGCTGCCTACAACGCTGACTTTGATGGCGATCAGATGGCCGTCCACGTACCGTTGACTATCGAAGCGCAGCTAGAGTCGCGCGCTCTGATGATGTCGACCAACAATATTCTTTCCCCCGCATCGGGCGAGCCGATTATCGTACCGTCGCAAGACGTTGTACTGGGTCTGTATTACATGACCCGCGATCGCGTCAACGCCAAAGGCGAAGGCATGGTCTTTGCCGACGTTCGCGAAGTGTCGCGCGCCTTCTACGCCGGCCAAGTGCATCTGCAAGCGCGCGTCAAAGTGCGTATTCACGAGTTGTTAGTTGACGAAGTGACTGCAGAGCGCCATGAAGAGACACGCATAGAAGAGACTACCGTCGGTCGCGCTCTGTTGTGGGATATCGTTCCCGCTGGCCTGCCGTTTGCTATGGTTAACAAACCGATGGTGAAAAAGGCGATCTCGGCAATTATCAACGAGTGTTATCGCCGTGTCGGGCTTAAAGATACTGTTATTTTTGCCGACCAGTTGATGTACACCGGTTTTGACTTTTCAACTAAATCTGGCGCTTCAATTGGTGTTGAAGATTTCATCATTCCCGATGAGAAAGAGGCGTTGATCGATCAGGCTGAAGAGCAAGTTCGTGAGATTGAATCGCAGTTTGCTTCTGGTCTGGTTACCCAAGGTGAGAAATACAACAAAGTCATCGATATCTGGTCGCAAACTAATGACCGCGTTGCCAAGTCGATGATGAACCGTATCAGTAAAGAGACTGTAGTCAATCGCAATGGCGAAGACGAAGAGCAGGACTCGTTCAACTCGGTCTTTATCATGGCAGACTCCGGCGCACGTGGTTCACCGGCGCAGATTCGTCAGTTGGCGGGTATGCGCGGACTGATGGCGCGTCCGGATGGCTCAATTATTGAGACCCCGATTACTGCAAACTTCCGCGAAGGCTTGAACGTACTGCAGTACTTCATCTCGACTCACGGTGCGCGTAAAGGCCTCGCCGATACCGCATTGAAAACAGCCAACTCGGGTTACTTGACTCGCCGTTTGGTAGACGTGGCTCAAGATGTTGTTGTCACTGAGAAAGATTGTGGCACCAGCGCGGGCCTGTTGATGACGCCGGTTATTGAGGGTGGCGACATCATTGAATCTCTGGGTGACCGTATTCTGGGGCGTATCGTCGCTCAAGACGTACACAAGCCTGGCAGTGACGAAATCGCTGTGCCTGCAGGGACTATGATTGATGAGCAGTGGGTTAAGCGCATCGAAGGCTTCGGTATCGATGAGCTAGTTGTCCGCTCGCCGATCACTTGTGAAGTGACTCACGGTATCTGTTCTACCTGTTATGGTCGCGACCTAGCCCGTGGACACCATGTCAATGCTGGTGAAGCGGTCGGGGTCATCGCTGCACAGTCGATTGGTGAGCCGGGTACCCAGCTGACCATGCGCACCTTCCACATTGGTGGTGCGGCTTCGCGCGCCTCTGCGATCGATAGTATTCAGGTTAAGCAGGGCGGTAGTGTGCGTCTTATCAACCTTAAAACTGTTGAGCGCACAACGGGTGAGCTGGTTGCGGTATCGCGCTCTGGTGAACTGGCTGTCGCAGACGAAAACGGTCGTGAACGCGAGCGCTACAAGCTGCCTTACGGTGCTGTTATCAAAATTAAAGATGGTAGCGAAGTCGCTGCAGGCGATGTAGTTGCTAATTGGGATCCGCACACTCACCCAATCATTGCAGAGATCGCTGGTAAAGCAGCCTTCGCCGGTATGGAAGAGGGCATGACTACTCGTCAGCAAACCGACGAAATGACCGGTCTAACCAGTATTTCGGTTATCGATCCCAACGAGCGGCCAGCCGCTGGTAAGGACATGAAGCCTATGATTACTCTGGTTGATGCCAAGGGTGGCGAGCTTCTGTTCCCCAACACCAACGTGCCGGCGCACTACCCGCTGCCTGCCAACGCCAGTATCAATGTTGTCGACGGTGACAAGATTGAGATCGGTGAGGTGATTGCGCGTATTCCACAAGAGTCAGGCGGTACCAAAGATATTACTGGTGGTCTGCCGCGCGTTGCCGATCTGTTCGAAGCTCGCAAGCCAAAAGATCCAGCTATCCTGGCAGAGATCACCGGTACCGTTACCTTGGGTAAAGAGACCAAAGGTAAGCGTCGCCTAGTGATTACTCCAGATGACGGACAGCCACTGGCCAACGGCAAAATGCACTATGAAGAGCTGATCCCCAAATGGCGTCAACTCGGTGTGTTTGAGGGTGAGCACGTGGAGCGCGGGGAAGTGATCTCTGACGGCCCAGCTAACCCGCACGATATCCTACGTTTAAAGGGTATCAGCGAGCTGGCCAAGTACATCGTTAACGAAATCCAAGAGGTCTATCGCCTACAGGGTGTGAAGATTAACGATAAGCACATCGAAACGATTATTCGTCAGATGCTGCGCAAAATACAGATCACTGACATGGGCGATTCGACATTCATTCCTGGCGAACAAGTTGAATACCAGCGCTTTGTTATGGAAAACGAGCGTCTCCGTCAAGAGGGTTTGCAGCCTGCACAGGGCGAGCGTCAGCTGCTGGGTATCACCAAGGCATCGCTGGCCACTGAGAGCTTTATCTCGGCGGCATCGTTCCAAGAGACTACGCGTGTACTCACTGAGGCGGCAGTAACCGGCAAAGCCGATCCGCTGCGCGGCCTGAAAGAGAACGTTGTCGTGGGTCGTTTGATTCCTGCTGGTACCGGCTTGGCACACCACACTCGACGTCGTGCAGAGCGCGCTATCGAGCAAGAAGCCGCGTTGTCAGCTGCCGATGTCGAAGCGGCACTGAGTGAAGCACTGCTCAGCGCCGAAGAAGAATAAGTTTGAGTGATGCGAGCGGTTCGCCGCTCGCTTGACTCAGGCCTATGCGGTCTATAGAATGCCGCTCCCTTTCTCTCTGCACAAGTAGTGGAAAGGTTAACCACCTTGTTCGCAAGGTCTACTGTTATATTGGAGAAAATTTGCATGGCAACGATCAACCAGTTGGTTCGTAAGCCGCGAAAACGCAAAGTCAGCAAGAGTGACGTACCAGCACTTCAGGCCTGTCCGCAGCGCCGTGGTGTCTGTACTCGCGTTTACACTACTACTCCGAAGAAGCCAAACTCTGCTTTGCGTAAAGTTTGTCGTGTTCGCCTAACCAGTGGTTATGAAGTAACTTCATACATTGGCGGTGAAGGCCACAACCTGCAAGAGCACAGTGTTGTCCTGATTCGCGGTGGTCGAGTAAAAGATCTTCCAGGTGTTCGCTACCACACGGTACGCGGTACTTTGGATACAGCGGGTGTTAACGGCCGTACCCAGCGCCGTTCCAAGTACGGTACCAAGCGCCCTAAAGGTTAATCCTTAAGGTATTTTGTGTTATCGGTTAAGAACTGAGTAAGGCTAAGCAATGTTGCTTAGGCCAACCTGAAGAGAGGCAATACGATGCCAAGAAGAAGAGTCGCCGCAAAGCGTGAGATACTTCCCGATCCTAAATTCGGAAATATCACACTGGCGAAGTTTATGAACCACGTAATGGTCAGCGGTAAAAAAGCTGTCGCAGAGCGTATTGTTTACGGTGCTTTGATCATTGTTGAAGAGCGCTTGAAAAAGAACCCGGTAGAAGTCTTTGAAGAGGCGCTCGACAACGTCGCGCCACTCGTCGAAGTTAAAGCCCGCCGCGTCGGCGGTGCCACCTACCAAGTGCCGGTCGAAGTTCGCCCTGCCCGTCGCACTGCTTTGGCGATGCGCTGGTTGGTTGATTACGCTCGTGCCCGCGGCGAAAAATCAATGCCCCAGCGTCTCGCTGGTGAGTTGATCGACGCAGTGCAAGGCAAAGGCGGTGCGGTTAAGAAACGTGAAGACGTTCACCGAATGGCAGACGCCAACAAAGCGTTCTCGCACTTCCGCTTCTAAGCCATTTGGCTTGCAGCGCAAAAGGCCACCTTCGGGTGGCCTTTTTTGTGTTTGTTGCTTATACAGGCGTACAACTTGCAGTTGGCTCGTTTATAATCTGCGCCTTTAAAGCAGCGCTTAACGCGCGCCGACAGTTTTACTTCAAGGAGAGCCTCGTGGCCCGCAAAACCCCTATTGAACGCTACCGCAATATCGGCATCTGTGCACACGTCGACGCGGGTAAAACCACCACCACCGAGCGTGTGCTTTTTTATACTGGGCTCTCGCACAAGATGGGCGAGGTGCACGACGGCGCCGCAACAATGGACTGGATGGAGCAGGAGCAAGAGCGCGGTATTACCATTACCTCTGCTGCGACCACCTGTTTCTGGCGAGGAATGGATGGTCAGTACGACGAGCATCGCGTCAACATTATCGATACCCCTGGGCACGTCGATTTTACTATTGAAGTTGAGCGTTCACTGCGTGTGCTAGACGGTGCTGTGGTGGTGCTGTGCGGCTCTTCTGGGGTGCAGCCACAGACAGAGACAGTCTGGCGGCAAGCGAATAAGTACCAGGTGCCGCGTCTGGTGTTTGTCAATAAAATGGACCGCACTGGCGCCGACTACCAGCGTGTGATCGAACAACTAAAAAGCCGACTCGGGGCTAACCCTGTAGCTTTGCAGATGACAATTGGCAGCGAGGAAGAATTTGCCGGCGTAGTGGACTTGGTAAAGATGAAGGCGATTCACTGGAGTGACAGCGACCAAGGGATGAGCTTTAACTATGCCGAGATCCCCGCCGATATGGTTGAGCAATGCGCAGCATTGCACGAAGAGCTAGTCGAGAGCGCGGCTGAGGCCAACGAAGAGTTGATGGATGCGTATCTCGAGAGTGGAGAGTTGAGTGAGGCGCAAATCAAACAAGGCATCCGTTTACGCACGCTGGCTAACGAGATTGTGCCTGTTTTGGGTGGCTCAGCTTTTAAGAACAAGGGTGTCCAAGCGGTACTAGATGCCGTGGTGGATTACCTGCCAAGCCCCACAGAAGTTAAGGCGGTTGAGGGTGAGCTCGAGAGTGGCGAGCCGGCAACTCGCGATGCCGACGATGAGGCGCCCTTTGCTGCCTTGGCATTTAAGATTGCGACCGATCCGTTTGTCGGTACGCTCACTTTCATGCGTGTCTACTCGGGTAAATTAGCCACCGGCATGGCAGTGTATAACTCTATTAAAGGCAAGCGCGAGCGAATTGGCCGGCTCGTACAGATGCATGCCAATGATCGCGAAGAAGTCAAAGAGGTGCTTGCAGGTGACATTGTCGCTGCAGTGGGGCTCAAGGATGTCACTACTGGAGATACTTTGTGTGCTCAAGACGGGGTCATTATCCTCGAGCGCATGGAGTTCCCCGAACCGGTTATCTCTGTTGCGGTTGAGCCGCGCTCGCAAGCCGATCAAGAGAAGATGGGTGTCGCGTTGGGTAAGTTAGCGCAGGAGGACCCCACTTTTAAAGTGCGCACTGATGAAGAGAGCGGTCAAATTATTATCTCGGGTATGGGCGAGTTGCATCTCGATGTTTTGGTCGACCGAATGCGCCGCGAGTTCAGTGTCGAAGCCAATATCGGTAAGCCGCAGGTGGCCTATCGCGAGGCGATTCGCAATACCTGTGAAATAGACAGCAAGTTTATTCGCCAAAGTGGCGGAAAAGGCCAGTACGGCCATGTAGTCGTGCGCTTTGAGCCCGGTGAAGACGCCGGCGCGGAAGGGCTGGAGTTTGTCAACGAGATTGCCGGCGGGGTAGTGCCCAAAGAGTTTATCCCGGCAATTGAAAAAGGCATTGCTGAACAGATGCAAAATGGTGTGTTAGCCGGTTACCCGCTGCTCGGGCTCAAAGCTACACTGTTTGACGGTTCTTATCACGACGTCGACTCTTCTGAGATAGCGTTTAAGATTGCCGCCTCAATGGCAACCCGTGATCTCGCAGAGAAGGGCGGCGCGGTGTTGTTAGAGCCGATGATGAAAGTTGAGGTGGTTACACCAGAAAGCAATATGGGCGATGTCATGGGAGATTTGAATCGTCGTCGCGGCATTATTCACGGTATGGAGGATACGCTCTCTGGGAAAGTCGTCGATGCCGAGGTGCCACTGGCAGAGATGTTTGGCTACGCCACCGATTTGCGTTCCGCTACACAAGGGCGCGCCACGTTCACCATGGAGTTTAGCCACTATGCCGAAGCCCCTAAAGCGGTTGCCGAATCTGTCATTAAAAAGAACTACGGATAAACCGACAGCTGAGCCTTGTTTCGGCTCATTAGTTGCAGATAAAAAAAGGCCCGACAATGTCGGGCCTTTTTTATGCAAAGAGAAAAACAGTTATTTGTTCTTGGCCTCTTTGCGCTCTTTAGCTTCTGCCATAACCACTTCAGCAACGTTGGCTGGGCAAGCGGCGTAGTGGCTGAACTCCATTGAGAACTGGCCGCGGCCAGAGGTCATGGTGCGCAGCGAACCGATGTAACCAAACATCTCTGAGAGCGGGACATCGGCTTTAACGCGAACGCCAGTGGCGCCTGGCTCTTGATCTTTAATCATGCCGCGACGACGGTTCAAATCGCCAATCACGTCACCGACGTGGTCATCGGGAGTGAACACGTCAACTTTCATGACAGGCTCAAGCAGCTGTGGGCCAGCTTTGGGCATCGACTGACGGAAAGCGCCTTTAGCCGCGATTTCAAAGGCTACTGCCGAGGAATCAACTGCGTGGAAGCCACCGTCGTAGAGCTCAACTTCAACGTCAAGGACGGGGTAACCGGCTAGAGGGCCTTCGTCCATCATGCCGGCAAAGCCCTTCTCAATTGCGGGGAAGAACTCTTTCGGTACGTTACCGCCAACAACGCTAGACGTGAAGGTGAAGCCGGTGTTTTGCTCGCCGGGCTTGATGCGGTAGTCGATTTTACCGAACTGACCAGAGCCACCAGACTGTTTCTTGTGTGTGTAGCTGTCTTCGATAGGGGTAGTGATAGTTTCGCGGTAGGCCACCTGTGGCTTGCCGACCACCAGCTCAACACCGTAAGTGCGCTTGAGAATATCAACCTTAATATCCAGGTGCAGCTCACCCATACCTTTGAGGATAGTCTCGCCACTGTCTTCGTCGGTCTCGACACAGAAAGAGGGATCTTCAGCAATCATTTTACCTAGTGCGATACCCATTTTCTCAGAGCCGCCTTTGTCTTTGGGGGCTACTGCAATAGAGATGACGGGCTCGGGGAAAACCATCGCTTCGAGTGTACAAGGGCTGTCTTGGGCACAAAGGGTATGACCGGTTTGGACATTCTTCATGCCGACGATGGCGATGATGTCACCAGCAGAGGCTTGGTCGAGTTCGTTGCGGTCATCGGCGTGCATTTCAACCATACGACCAATACGCTCAGTTTTACCGGTGGCTGAATTGAGGATCGTGTCGCCTTTTTTCAGTTTGCCTGAATAAATGCGGACAAAGGTCAGTGCACCGAAGCGGTCGTCCATAATTTTGAACGCCAGTGCCCGCAGTGGTTCGTCGACTGAAACTTTGGCGACTTCGCCAGTTTCGTTACCTTCTTCGTCGGTGAGTGCTTGAGGCTCAACTTCTGTGGGTGATGGCAGGTAGTCAACAACACCGTCAAGAACCAATTGAACACCTTTGTTCTTAAATGCCGAGCCACAAAAAGTGGGGAAGAAATCGAGGTTGATAGTGCCCTTGCGGATGCAGCGTTTGATGTCTTCCATGGAGGGAACTTCGCCTTCCATGTAAGCCATCATCAAATCATCGTCTTGCTCGACGGCAGTTTCAATTAACTGCTCGTGGTACATTTCAACATCGTCGACCATATCAGCTGGAACATCTTCGATGACATAGTTTTCCGGCAAGCCGCTATCATCCCAGATCCAAGCTTTCTTGGTCAATACATCGACACAGCCGACGAAATCGTCTTCACGGCCGATAGGCAGAGTCATGATTAGCGGGTTTGCGCCGAGCACTTTCTTGACTTGGTCGACGACGCGGTAAAAATCTGCGCCCATGCGATCGAGTTTGTTAACAAAAATAATGCGGGCAACTTCCGATTCGTTGGCGTAGCGCCAGTTGGTTTCTGATTGCGGTTCAACCCCGCCAGAGCCACAAAATACCCCGACACCGCCGTCGAGGACTTTTAGCGAGCGATAAACTTCAACAGTGAAGTCAACGTGTCCAGGGGTATCGATGATGTTGAAGCGGTGATCTTTCCAAAAGCACGTCGTTGCCGCTGATTGGATGGTGATGCCGCGCTCTTGCTCTTGTTCCATGAAATCCGTAGTCGCTGCACCGTCGTGCACTTCGCCAGTTTTGTGGATTTTACCGGTCAGCTTGAGGATACGCTCGGTGGTAGTAGTTTTGCCGGCGTCAACGTGGGCGAAGATGCCGATGTTTCTGTACAACGATAATTCAGTCATGAGAGCACTCGAATATATTACGGGTTAGTGAGGTTTTTCGTCTTCGCGATCAGCCTTGCCTTGCGGTTCAGAAGATTAAAATAAATGGCGAAAAAACGCGCGCGATTATACAGAAAATTTAGCCTGCGTGCGGAGATGGTGGGAATAATTATCAAAAAAATTGTTTGAGAGACTGATTAAGTTGGATTCGTGCGCTTGTTCAAGTAAAAAATTGACTCAAATTCGCAGAAAAACACATTAAATTTGTAGATTGTGCCTAATTCTCGTTGACTCTGATGATTTGCGCGGTAAGATAGCGCGCCCTGCAACTGCGCAGGCATGGCGCCTGTGCGCAGCAAAACACATTTTATCTACCGCTAATAGCAAGCCCCGTACAGAGCTGCGGGTCAGTTGAGGAGACGCTGAGATGGCAAAAGAAAAGTTTGAACGGAACAAGCCGCACGTAAACGTAGGCACTATTGGCCACGTTGACCACGGCAAAACAACCTTGACTGCGGCATTGACCCGCGTCTGTTCAGAAGTATGGGGTGGCGGTGCTGCTCAAGCTTTTGATCAGATCGACAACGCTCCAGAAGAGCGCGAGCGCGGTATTACTATCTCTACTGCCCACGTTGAGTACGATTCACCGATTCGTCACTACGCTCACGTAGACTGCCCTGGGCACGCCGATTATGTCAAAAACATGATCACCGGTGCTGCGCAAATGGACGGTGCTATTTTGGTTTGTTCAGCGGCGGATGGCCCGATGCCACAGACTCGCGAGCACATCCTGCTGTCACGTCAGGTGGGCGTACCTTACATTGTTGTGTTCCTGAACAAAGCGGACATGGTTGACGACGAAGAGCTGCTCGAGCTGGTTGAAATGGAAGTTCGCGAACTTCTCGACCTCTACGACTTCCCAGGCGACGACACCCCCATCGTTATCGGTTCTGCACTGATGGCGCTGGAAGGCAAAGACGACAACGAAATGGGCACAACAGCTGTTAAGAAGCTGGTTGAGACTCTGGATGAATACATCCCTGAGCCTGAGCGCGCTATTGACGGTGCCTTCTTGATGCCTATCGAAGATGTATTCTCTATCTCTGGTCGCGGCACGGTTGTTACCGGTCGTGTAGAGCGCGGCATCGTTAAAGTCGGCGAAGAGATCGAAATCGTCGGTATCCGCGATACGAGCAAAACGACTTGTACCGGTGTTGAGATGTTCCGCAAGCTGCTCGAC
>Ga0209555_10003574_pt1 | contig 10285 bp, 8 predicted proteins | sample SaaInl85LU_5_DNA_FD_184643 | JGI IMG/M metagenome (GOLD analysis project Ga0209555, IMG submission 184643) | Marine microbial communities from expanding oxygen minimum zones in the Saanich Inlet - ESP_85LU_5_DNA (SPAdes) (version 2) | ecosystem: Environmental > Aquatic > Marine > Intertidal zone... | reverse complement strand
CCTCCACTCCGAATTCCAACCGACAGGTGATCAACCCGAAGCCATTCGCCAACTTGTCGAAGGTGTGGAGAACGGCACACCAGCCCAAACCCTCCTTGGGGTCACCGGATCGGGAAAGACATTCACCGTTGCAAATGTGATTGCCCAAACCCAAAGGCCAACCTTGGTGTTGAGCCACAACAAGACGCTAGCTGCGCAATTGTACAGTGAATTCAAGGAGTTTTTTCCGGAGAATTTGGTGGAATATTTTGTCAGCTATTACGACTATTATCAACCGGAAGCGTTCATCGCCTCGACGAATACTTACATCGAAAAGGATTTGGCGATCAATGAGGAAATTGAGAAGCTGCGGCTGAGCACGACGTCTGCGCTGTTGAGTGGTCGGCGGGATGTGATTGTGGTGGCGAGCATCAGCTGCATTTATGGCATCGGCAATCCCGTGGAGTTTCACAAGAGTGTGATTCCACTGAAGGTGGGCCAAAACTGGGGCCGGAACGCATTTCTCCACGCCTTGGTGAGTTCGTTGTATCACCGTACCCGGGCCGAGTTCAAGCGGGGCTCGTTTCGGGTTCAGGGGGATACGGTGGACATCTTTTTGGCGTATGCAGACCACGCCTTGCGTGTGTCGTTTTGGGGCGATGAAATCGAGAGCCTGGCCACAATTGAGCCGGAGACAGGCCAGCAGTTGCACGCATTCGACGAAATCATGGTGTATCCGGCGAATCTGTTTGTGGCGAGCAAGGACACGACGGATCAAGCGGTCTGGGAAATTCAACAGGATTTGGAGAAGCAGAAGACGTTTTTCAATGAGCAGGCCAAATTCATCGAGGCCAAGCGCCTCGACGAGCGAACCCTTTATGATCTCGAGATGATCAAAGAATTGGGGTTTTGCAATGGGATTGAGAATTACAGCCGGTATTTTGACCGGCGAAAGCCTGGAGAACGCCCATTTTGTTTGCTGGATTACTTCGCCGACGATTTTCTCCTTGTGGTGGACGAGAGCCATGTGACGGTTCCGCAAATCGGAGCAATGTTCGGCGGGGATCGGTCCCGGAAGGAGGCCTTGGTAGAATACGGCTTCCGGTTGCCTTCAGCGATGGACAATCGCCCGTTGAAATTCGATGAATTCAATGGGTTGGTGAACCAAGCCCTCTACGTGTCTGCCACACCCGCAGACTACGAACTCGAACAGTCGGAAGGCGTGTTTGTCGAACAGGTCATTCGGCCGACAGGGTTGCTGGATCCCCCGATTGAGGTGCGGCCTTGCGAGCATCAAGTGGACGATTTGGTGGGTGAAATCCGAAAAACCATTGAGATGGGCGATCGCGTGCTGGTGACGACGCTGACCAAACGTATGGCGGAAGAATTGACCAAATACCTCGAGCGGCTCGGCATTGCGACCGCCTACATTCACAGCGATGTGAAGACGCTCGATCGCATCGAGATCATTCGGCAGTTGCGCGATGGGGCTTTCGACGTTTTGGTGGGGGTCAACTTGTTGCGGGAAGGGCTCGACATCCCAGAGGTGTCCCTGGTGGCCATCATGGACGCGGACAAAGAGGGCTTCTTGCGGTCGAACCGGTCGTTGACTCAAACCGCGGGCCGAGCGGCGCGAAACGTGAATGGGCGGGTGCTCATGTACGCGGACAAAATCACGGATTCGATGGCGGCGACCATTGAGGAAACATCGAGGCGACGGGAGAAGCAAGAGGCCTACAATGAAGCGCATGGCATGGAACCGACCCAAATCCGACGCGCACGCAAAACCCTTTTCGAACAAAGCGCGTTGATCGAGGACAGACCGAAAAATTACGCAGCAGAGCCCAGCCCAGACGAGTCCAGTGCTGTGCTCGTCGACCCTGTGGTGAAATCGATGTCACCGGAGAAGCTCAAAAAACTCGCCGATGCCACAAGGAAGCGAATGGAAGCCGCCGCGAAAGAACTGGACTTTATGGAGGCCGCACGTCTTCGGGACGAATATTTCGGGCTGCAAGAAATGCTGAAGACAAAATGACGGATTCCCGCATCTCCGTCCGGGTCATCCTGGACAACATCCGCTCAGGACTCAATGTCGGGTCCATTTTTCGAACAGCCGATGCGTTCGCGCTCGAAGGGGTCGACTTGTGTGGCTACACGGGGAGGCCGCCCCACCGGGACATTCTGAAATCGGCGCTGGGAGCCACAGACAGTGTGCCATGGGCAGGGCACGAGACGACGGCGGGCTGCATTGCTGGGCTTCAGGCCGATGGGTGGCGGATCGCCGTCATTGAGCAGGTGGCGGGGAGTGTGCCGTTGGAAGAATGGCAACCTGCCGTGGGCGAACGCTGGGCCGTGGTTCTCGGCAACGAAGTCCGGGGCGTTGACCCGGAGATCGTGGAGAAGGCCGATGTGGCGGTGGAGATTCCGCAGTTTGGCCAGAAGAAGAGCCTGAATGTCAGTGTTTGTGCAGGGATTGTTCTGCATCATACAAGCCTGACCTTGCGGGGCTGAATGAGCCGCCAAATGCTTGCGACAACGAATTGAAACCAATGGAAATGGGGTGGGATTTGCCTCGACCTTCGAAAACAGCCGACTGCATTGGGTTTCTGTGGTGACAATATGTGATGTCACACATTCCGAAACATAATATGACAATCCGTCACCGTTTTCCAGCACAAGGATGGGCCACTCCATGGGTTTGTTCTCCCGGCTGCCTCGTATTTTTTCGGCTCGTGAGACGATTTTCACTCCAATTGACTTTGGCTGTGCTTCTCGCCATTGCATGCCAAACGCAAAAGCCACATCGAAGAGTGTTCTCGATTCCTTGCTTCCAAGCCTCAACGGGAACGGCGCGATGTTCCTATACCATGGGGAACGGTTTTCGGAACAGGGCAAGGCCAGCGGCAGCTGCGAGAAACTGCTCGACGGCTACACCTTGCTGTTGATGGCCTTCAACGCGGAAGCCGAGGGTGCCGTTCGCCCCACATGGCCGTATGGAACCAAATGCACCAGAAGTGGTCTCCACTGGTTGCGGGCCGAGGCCGTCTGCGCGTTCAATGTCGGACAATACAACGAGGCCATTGGCTGGTACCAGAAAGCCTTGGCGACCACGGATGACCCCGAGCTATTGGCCAGCCTGCAACAGGGTATTGGGACGAGCCACATGTACCTCAACGATTTGGAAAAAGCCCATGCATGGTATGTTAAGTCCTTGGCGAATGGCGAGGAGATATTGTCGTCCATCAGCCTGTCCAACATGGCCAACCTGGCCTTGATGCTTGCGCACAATGAAGATGCCAAGATTTGGTCTGAAATGGCCGAAGACCGGTTGTTGTCAGAATTCAAGGAAGGGATGAGCGCCCCGGAATTCGAAAAGAGAATGGACCTTGTGCTCTTGAACCAAATGCTGGCGCAATCGAATTGGACGACCTCGACGCCGCTCATTCACTTTTCAACCGGATGACCTTGGATGACTTTTTTCCTGGCTTGAGCGTTTCTTACTTCCACGCAGCGTTGACCCTGGCCTGGCGCTTGAACGATCCGGTTCCTCTCGCACTTCATGAGTCACAATTTTCAAAGGCTCTTCTGGAGGATTCGGCCGGAGCTGTTGGCTATTTCGGTCCGGTTTTGGCCCTGCTTCCTCCATGGAAAACCGAAATCTGTTCGGACGAAGCAATGGATTGTCGTGCAGCCATCTGGGCGCAAGTCCGACGTTTGCCCGAAACCGCCTTGCCACCACTTCCAGACCCCGAAAGAATGGCAAAGTCGTCGCTGCCATGGTCACCGGTCAGGTGGGGCTGGGGGCTGTCGGGACTCATTCTCTTCATTGGGACCGCCACAAAGATCCGCAAGATCATGCTGCGGAACAACCCCGAGACGGCGCTTCAAGGCCCTTACGACAGGGACAAGGCAATGATGTCCGTTGAACAGGCATTGCACAATCCGATCCAAGAAAATCGCATCGAAGCAAAGCGAAACCTGAAAATGCTGACAAAGGACTTGGAACAAGCCACCCAACTGCCCATTCCCGAACAAGTCAGCGAGCGGGAAAAGGAGGTGTTTTTTGCTGCCTTGCATGGGGAACGCCCTAAACTGACTGCACAACGACTGGGCATCTCGCTCAATCGGGTATATGCTATTCGATCGGAATTGCGCACCAAAATGGCGATTCCATTGGAAACTGACTTTGCCACATGGTTGGAACAACTGCAAAATTCGAACAGGCCATGAGCAAATTCATGTCACTTGTTTTGACTTTTGCGCTGTGGCTCCCCATGCAAAATGCCGCGGCCAACAATCTGGATACAAGCAAGGTCCACGTTGCACTCGAGCAACTTATCGATGGAATGCTTCCGCAGGAGTTGCCGAGTGTCGACGGCGAACGCGAGGACAATGAGACTGAAAAGTGGGTTCCAAGTCCTGAGTGGTCGGCCTATTCTTGGCAAATCGGTCTCCTGCAATTCTCCCTCATTGTAGCGGGCATTTTGCTGACAGGCCAATCACACCGCCGCTTCCGCAAAGGGACGCGCGAGAACCTTCAAGCCTGGCCTGGTTTGGGCCAATTCCTTGAGACGGGTCAGCCTCAACCACAGGCTTTTGAAGAATGGAAACGCCTGCAATTGCTCAGCTCGCTTCAACACAAGGCGGTGGCCGAAATTGCCGAAGAGTTGTCGTGTACCCCCTCGTACATCTACAACCTTCGTTCTTCCATTCGCAAGAAATGGGGCATTGACAACAATGAGTCGTTGGCTGCTGCCATCGAAGAGCGCATCGATCGAGGTGATGTGCCAGGGATCGAACAAGTCAGCCAGATGGCTATTGGGATTCATCGGATTCGAGCCAATGGCGAATGAGGCCCAATGCCTCTTCTCGTTGAACTGTTGTCAGGTTTTTGAAACGCGCGCCGCCATGATCCTGTTGAGGCAAGAAATAGGTTCGAGCCTCAAGCTTTTTCAACTGCCTCGGGGCGGGGCGGAAGGCAGTGGCGTTCCATGTGTCCCAAGCCCCGTGAATGTGAATGAAGCGATCGCCGCTTTCGCCAAGCCAGTCCAGCACATCCTTCGCGAGCTTCCCGCCGTCGTATGCCGGGATGTCAGCGCGGTCGCGTGGGGCGAAAATCGCAGAAGGGTGAGGCTGCTCGGGAAGGGCGCGCAGAAGGCCGGTGAGATGCTCGGTTTGGTATGAATAGTAGCCATATTCGACGGCACACTGCACGTAATGCGAGGCATAAGCCGACATGGATTCGTCTGCGAAGAAGGCCAAGCCACTCACCTCCAAGAAATGGTCCAAAACTTCATCCAGCGGCGCGTCCGCAGACGGAATGTCGCCGCAATCCGCCCCCCACTGCCAAAAACTGAAAGGGTACTCCAGCACAGAATACTCAAAAGCCTCCTCGAAAGTGAGGTAGTCACCGAAATTCAGCCCCTCTCCCTTCGCGTGCCACTTCAAACGCAAGGCGGCCGCATCGTATTCTTCCAGGATGCGGCGCTGGACATGGGCGATGCCTGCCCGGCAAGCATCCGTCCCGACTGTGTCCAGAAATTCGTAAATCCGGGTGTCCTCAAGGGAAAGATTGATGGGCGCAACATATGGGACGCTCACGTCTACGTCATGCGGATAGAGATACCGGTAATAAATGGTTGTTTGCCCCCCTTTGCTGATGCCTGAAGACACCCAATCGTCCGGGTACAGGGCCCCAAGCACTTCACGGATTCTGTGAAGGTCGGCTGCGGCTTGGCGGATATTGAGAAACCGGTAATTCAAACTGTCCGGTGCACTCTGCCCGAAGTAGCGGTGTTCGACGATAATTTGATTTGCGTCCAGGAGCTCGGCCAACTCGTAAGCGTAATTTCGGCCGCGCTCGTAACCTTCAGTGACCAACACTGTGGGCGCCTCGAACGACCGATGAGTGAGGTATACCCGCTGGTAAAAATGGGCCGAATCTGGAGCGTTGTGATCCACAGGCTGCTGGATGCGGAGCGCCCAGGATCCATCGCTTCCCTCGAGAGCCGTCAGCTGCTCAAATCGCACCCCAGGCAAATCGAACAACACGTCCTCGACTGACTGTCCCCAAACCGGTCTGCCGACCGCAACTGCGCAAATCAAGGCGCACGCCCAACGGGCGACCAGTACATTCCGAATCATGACGGCAATTTAGGACAAAACAAAGGGGCTGCTCCCAACGGAACAGCCCCCTTCAATCACTTTTTCGTTCGATCACATGCCGATGGCGTCCCGCACATCGCGGAATTCCAAATCGCGTTCTGCCTTGTCCCGCAGAGAGCCGTCTTTCGTCAAGGCGTCTGTCAGGTGACGCTTGGCACCCGCTCCGTCACCCAAGCGAGCGCATGCGATTGCATGGATGTAACTGGCTACCGCACTCTCGTCGCCCGAATTGTCGAGAACTGTCTTTGCTCCATTGGCGTCGTCGTTGAGCAATTTCGCCAAGGCAAGGTTCACGGTTGTGTTCCTGCCCATGTTGGAGATTGCCGCACTGTAGTCGCCCTTCTGGATCAAGATGATGCCTTTGTTGTAGTTGACCTCATCGCCTGCACCGCTGGCTTCGTTCAACAACTTCATCGCCCCATCGACATCGCCTTCCCGGCGCTTGATGGCCGCGACATTGTTGACTACCGCTTTGTTCCGTTCAACCGCCAAAGCTTGGTTGAACAACTCTTTCGCTTGGGTTTCGCGGCCCATTTGCATCAAGCAATATCCCGCGTTGTTGTATCCACGGAAGTCGTCCGCATGCACACGCGCAGCGTTCTGGTACACCTCCAGCTTGTCGTTCATGGACTCGAACAATGTCGCAGCGAACAACAGCTCCTCAATCGTCAGCGCGTCAGGGTTTGTCTTGCACAAATCCATCAATTCCGCGTCGGTGTATCCTTCCACATCATAAGAGACCACCAACTGCGAGCGGCGGAGCTGCGGAAGAATGTCATCGGCGATGATCTTGTAGGTCTGCGCAATGTTTCGGATTTCCTCCTCGCGCTTGTTGTTGTCTGTGTACATCTCCAAGACACGAAGAATCAAGTCCTTGTCTGGAATGTTGCTCGCCTTCATCAGCGTTTTGAAGCCATTCCAATCCTCTCCCTTGGGCACATTCGCAAAGAAATTGTCCTCCAAGCTGAGGTCTTTCTTTCGCGCGGCCCGCGCGAAGGCTTCCGATGCAGAAACTGCACGCTCAAAGGCGAGGTTGTCGTTCAGGGAAATCTCACCTTCAGGAGAAGCAAAGGCTTCAATTCGAGCTCCGGTCAAGGTCACACTGTCGGCAGTGGTGCTGAGGTTGAGCAATTCCAAAAGCGACTTCCAGTCCTCGTCTCTCAATTCACTGTTTCGCACATTGTCGGAATTGACGAGGTAATTGAGTGTAGCCTCTTGGGTGTAACTGAGCACCCGCTCGAAGTTGTCTGGAACGAGGATGAACTGGTCATCGCTCCGCACCCAAAGGGGCGTGGTGATCACACCACTGCCAATCACGTACGGATCAAACGATGCCGACTTGCTGCCCTTTGAGCCAGAGATGGCCACGGCCAATTCACCGGCATCCTCCATTGCTGGATCGTAAGGAATGGAAGATGTGTAAGTGAAGGACTTTCCGTTTTCGAAAGAAACAACATCAGCATTTCCGGCGACATCCTCACCTTGGAACCCCTGAGCGTCGAAAGAAGCACTTCCGCCTTCCCAAGAAAGAATGGGTGTGGCCTCGATCGAGACCTTCTTGGCGAAGTATTTGGGCGGGAACTTTCCGGAAATTTCCAATTCCACTTGATCCCCGCGCAAAATGAGCGGCTCCGGCGAAGCCTCGAGTCCTAGGGTTTCAATCTCCTTTTCCATGCTGCCCAAGCCTGCGCAGCCTGTAAAAATGACAACTGCCAGGGCTGCTGCCCAACCGGCAGCGCGAAATGACGTCTTCATGCAATTCATGCTTTCTGGTGAATCGTAGCGACTTAAAAACAATGCTTCGACTTTACGGGTGCAAAGCTAATCAATCCGAACGAGCTTCGAAACAGCGATTTCACAACCGTGCATCAACTTTTGACAACGCCCATCGCGCTGAATTTCTTGATGCGGGCATCGACCCGTTTGTCAGCCGATAGGCCCAAAAGTTTGGTCAAATGATGCTTCAACTCTCCCCGCACTGTCTCGAACATTTCCGAGCGATTCGTGTGCGCCCCACCCAAAGGCTCCGGAATGATGCCATCGATCAACTTCAAAGACAACATGTCTTCTCCTGTGAGCTTGAGCGCTGCTGCCGCCTCCATCTTGTGGTCCCAATTGCGCCAAAGAATGGAAGAACACGATTCCGGACTGATGACGCTGTACCAGGTGTTTTCCAACATCAGAACCTTGTCCCCAATCCCGATGCCCAGCGCGCCACCTGAGGCGCCTTCGCCAATGATGATGCAAATGATGGGCACCCGCAACTGGCACATTTCAATCAAGTTCCGAGCAATCGCTTCGCCCTGGCCTCGCTCTTCCGCTTCGAGGCCTGGATAAGCCCCGGGCGTGTCGATGAACGTCACCACCGGCCGATTGAATTTCTCGGCGAGTTTCATCAGCCGCAGTGCCTTGCGGTAGCCCTCGGGATTGGCCATGCCGAAGTTGCGGTACTGGCGCATTTTTGTGTTGATCCCTTTTTGCTGGCCGATGAACATCACGGCTTGATCATCCACGAATCCCCAGCCCCCAACCATCGCCTTGTCATCCTTAACCGTCCGATCGCCATGCAATTCCATGAACTCGCCATTCGTCATGGCTTTGATGTAATCCAAGGTGTAAGGGCGATCCGGGTGGCGACTGACCTGCACCCGCTGCCATGGGGTCAGGTCGCTGTAAATTTTTGCCGTCAATTCGACAATTTTGCTCTCCAAATCAGTCACCGTGGAACTCATGTCCACACCATTTTCTTTTTCCAGCTCGCGGGCCGCCGCCAGTTGATCGCGCAATTGGAGAATGGGTTCTTCAAACTCGAGGTAATTCATCAGGCGATGGATTTGAAAGGCCAAATATCCGAACTCCAACTCAATCCGCCATCAACAACTCGACCATTTGCCGAATCGCCTGGCCGCGATGACTGATCGCGTTCTTTTCTTGGGTCGTCATTTCAGCGAATGTCACGTCATGTCCCGTCGGCTGAAAGACCGGGTCGTAACCGAAGCCCGCTCGACCGGTTCTGTCGGCTCGGATTTGGCCTGTGCAAACCCCCTCAATCAGCCATTCCTCCCCAGCACGGGCCAGGCAAATGGCCGTCCGAAACTGTGCTGAACGATTGGAGTGGCCATCCATTTCTTCCAACAATTTGTCCATGTTCGCCCCCGAATTTGCGGGCTCACCGGCATATCGTGCACTGCGCACGCCCGGTGCTCCCCCCAGCGCCTCGACCTCCAACCCCGTGTCATCGGCGAAGCAGTCCAAACCATAATGCGTCACCACGTGCCTAGCCTTCAAACGCGCATTGCCCTCGAGCGTGGCAGCGTCTTCAACAATTTCTTCGTGGCAGCCGATGTCCGCCAGGGATTTCACGCGATAGCGGTCGCCGAGGAGGGCTTGCACTTCCGCAACTTTGTTGGGGTTGTGGGTGGCGAACACCAGTGTCAGAGGGTCGGTCGTATCCATTTTCCAGTTTCGGTTTTGTCCAAATTGTGCCAAACCACCGCACGAGGCGCGTGGTGTTTGGGCAACATCGCCCGTGCCGCTCGCAGCCAGGATTCTTCTTTCCCCTTCGATGGGCCTGCCATCGGATCGGCCAAATCCGCCACCAACACCACTTCCTCCCCCAACGTCGGGTGGGGGCGGGATGTCACCACAAATCCCACACCTACTGTCCCCATCAAGGCCAACTCGACAGATTCCGGATGCACCTTGACCCCACCCGAGTTGATCGCGTGGTCGGCGCGGCCGAGCCAGCGGAAGGTTTGGTCTGAAAGAATCTCCACGACATCACGCGTCACCAACGGCTTCATCAGCAAATGCGGCGCTTCCACCACTAGGCAACCCTGGGCATTCGCGGACACTTTCACCCCGCGCACACAGGTGAAATGGGCCTCTGGGTCAGGCTGGATGCGCTTCAGCGCAATGTGGCTCACCGTTTCGGTCATCCCAAAAGACATGTAAACCGATGTCACGCCTGCCAATGGCAATTTCCCCCGCACCGGACTGCCGCCCAACAACAAGGTCTTGACGCCTGAGAGCCCCCCACTGGCCAGCAACTGCATCGGTGTGCAAGCACAAAAATCCACACCACCGGCGGGCACCACAAGCTTTGCTGTCGGTTCGTCGTACAGGAGGGGCCAACCCAATT
>Ga0209555_10003569_pt1 | contig 10298 bp, 8 predicted proteins | sample SaaInl85LU_5_DNA_FD_184643 | JGI IMG/M metagenome (GOLD analysis project Ga0209555, IMG submission 184643) | Marine microbial communities from expanding oxygen minimum zones in the Saanich Inlet - ESP_85LU_5_DNA (SPAdes) (version 2) | ecosystem: Environmental > Aquatic > Marine > Intertidal zone... | reverse complement strand
GGTGGTGTCAAAGGCCCCCAATGCCTCGTCGATTAGCGCGGGGGTATGTGCGGCAGAGGTGACACAGGATGTGTGAGACATCAGATCAACACCTCGCTCAAGCAAGCCGCCGCGCAGCCCGTTTACCAACGCGGGCTGAACCGACCTGATCTGTGCAGGCGTAAGCCCGTCCATCGACGCAGGTCCGAAATACATGTGGCAGGTCGAGCTTTCGCCGTAGACCGTTCCCGCGATCCCATGCGCTGCCATGAGTGCCGCAATCCCGTCACGCAGCAAAGCAGCCATCGCATCGGCGTGGCGTTGGGGAGCGCCCGTCGAGAGGTGTTTCATCGCCGCATTTGCACCCGCGGCGATCAGAGGCGATGCGTTGAACGTGCCTTTGTGGCTGACGGGCGGCGACAGCCCGTCACGGGCTTCTGCGTTGTTCATCAACTCCATAATCTCGGCCTTGCCACAAACCGCCCCGCCAGGCAGCCCGCCCGTCGCGATTTTGGCCAGTGTTGTTAGATCGGGCACAATCCCGTCCCGCGCCTGACGCCCGCCTGCTGACCAGCGAAATCCGGTGATAATCTCGTCAAAGATCAGCACGGCCCCAGCCTTACGGGCTACATCATGCATGGCTTGCAAGGTCCGCGTTGTCAAAGGGACTGAGCCATAATTTGCACCCGACGCCTCGATGATCACCGTGCCGATATCAGCGTCCTGTAACGCGCTTTCCATCGCTTGCGGGTTGGCCGCGCAGATCGTGATCAGATCGCTGATTGCTTGCGGCACCCCAAGTGAGGTTGCGCGCTCACTGCCCGGTTTAGCACCCTTAAGCGCATGGTCGTGCCAGCCGTGGTAATGGCCATCAATGCGCAACACACCCGGTTTGCCGCTGAACGCCCGCCCCAATCGAATGGCCAGCATCGTCGCTTCGGATCCAGACGCACAAAACCGCGTGCGCTCGGCGCAGGGCAACAACTGGTTGACCCATTCCGCCCATTCGATTTCTCCGATATGACAATCCGCGCTGAAAATTGCGGTTGTCGCGGCGCATTGCAGGGCCTCCACCACATCGGGGTGACTGTGCCCCAGCATCTGGCTTGCGCTGCCCATCTTGAAGTCGATATAGCGGCGTCCCTCTACATCCCATTTTTCTGCACCCTGCGCGCGTTCGATGAATATTGGGTGCGGCGCGCGGTAGCGTAATTCATGGCTGACGCCACCGGGCAGAGCAGCGCGTGCACTCAGTGAAAAGTCCTTGTTTGTGGTCATGATGGTTTGCCCATGCTGTGGCGCGGCAGCCTGATATCGAAAGCAGCCCGCAAACCGGCATCTGTTGTATCATCCACATGTGTGGGAAAATGCTCTGCGATCAATTGTCGGGTGACGCCTCGTGCCCGATCCCCAACGGTGCTAGAGCCATCACTTTCCCAATCGCGTGGCGTGCGGCGGTCCCCGATGTGGGGATAGAAGTAATCCGACTTCATCCGCTCGAAGGTATGCGCCTGACCTAAGTAATGCCCCTCGCCCCGACACACTGTAGCAATAACATCTGCCGCGATATTTTCTGGCGTTACCTCGACCCCGCGCAGGCTGCGCAGAATGTTGCCCAGCATGTCGTTGTCGACCACATAGGCCTCAAGCGAGACGCCCAAAAGACTAGCCTGCATCCCGCAGGATTGCGTAATCAGGTTGGATCCTGCATGCGCGGCCATCGTGACCGCAAGGCATTTTTCCGACCCGAATTGTGCATCCAGCGTCTTGGCATCCGTGATCCCCGCGATGGACGAGGTTGGCAAATCATAGTGCCTCCCCATCTGGGCCGCCGCCGCCATCAAGATCGCTTGTTCACCGCCACCTCCACACATGGAGCCGGTTCGAAGGTCTGCAACCAAAGGCTTGGGTGCAAAGATCGCACGAACATCGGGATCAACAAGCCGCGCAAAGACAAGTCCTGCCAGTGTCTCTGCCACGGCCTGAACGAGCGATCCTGCAATTGTCGCGGGGCTGGTCGCGCCCGCTTGCCCCGCCGATATAAGTTGGACTGGGAACCCAGCCAAAATAGCAGCTTCCAGTGTTTCGCAGGCTTCTTCGGCAAACCGCATGGGTGGCACCACATGGCAGACCATGACCGTCAGGAAAGGACGCGCGCGGAACGCGGCCTCGCTGCCTGCGAGCTGATAACAAAGCGCGGCCAGCGCCTCTACGGTTTCGGGTTCGGTCACGCTGACCGACACATGCTTGGACGTACCCATCAAGCAGACATAAGCCGTGTTAATATCCATCAAAGCGTTATCTTCGATATCCCGCGCCACGATCGAGCGGCTGAAATGGTGGATGTTTTCCATCGCATCGCAAATGCGGGCGGCGTCATATAGGTCCTTCAACGAACCATCACGGTAATGTCCGTCATCGAGATCAAAGACCCCCGGCGCGCCGCCGCCCGAAGACATATGAACCCGAGCGCCAGACAAATCGAGATCATGGGCAGGATCCTGACCACATAAAACAATATCACGCCGCGCTTCGGCGATAGTCTTGAGAACCAGATCGCGTGGGAAAATCAGACGTTTGTCTTCGGTGTAATGCCCACCGTTGGCCACGACACGCTCGACCATGGAAGGGATCGCCTGACTGAGGCCAAGCGTTTCCAACAGGTGTAAAACGGCTTCTTCCACTGCGGCAACTTCGGCCTCTGCAAGTGGCTTGAATCGACCACCCATAACGCCGGGCCAAACTGGGGCACCCGCAGATGTATTAGTGTCGCCTTGCCGTTGCTTGCGCCCGCGACGCGCCCGAACTGTCTGTGACACCTTCTGATTCCCCATCCTATTTTCCTCATGTTAAAACCAAAAGTTTGCCCTTTACAAAAACAAATAATTCCTCAATTGATGAGTATAACTCATCTGAGGATCAAAATGCTTCCGTCCCTGAAAGCCCTCCGTGCCTTTGATCAGGCCGTACGCAGCGGTAGTTTCAAAGCCGCCGCCCAAGCGTTGAATGTCTCGCCCACTGCAATCAGCCATCATATTCGCACCCTGGAGCAGGACCTTGGCGTCGCGCTTTTCGAGCGTGATGGTCGAAATGTGATACTGACGCCTCCGGGACAGGAATTGAGCGCAGATGTAGCTCAGGCGTTCGCACAATTGGCACAAGCAGTGGAGCGGACCCGTCGAAAACCCCGTGGGCAGGCCATACGAATCGCGGCGGGACCCTTCTTTGCCGCGCGCTGGCTGATGCCGCGGCTGGCGACATTCTGGGTAGAGCATCCACAGATTTCACTTGAAGTGGTGCCCATCCCACAACGGCTTGCCGGACGCGATATCGATGCAGATATTGTGATCTCATGGGACGACATCACGGCAGAAAATGCGCAGCCGCTTCTGACGCTAACTCCATTCGCCATTGCCAGCCCTGCATTTATCGAACGCTTCGGTTGCCCCAATCATCCGGTAGATCTCGTCAATATGCCGCTGATACATCAGCGCGATACATCAAGTTGGACCGATTGGTTTGCGGCCATGGATGTGGCCTGCGTCAAACCGCTCAAAGGGCCCATCTTTGAGGATGCCAACGCCGTTATGCGAGGGGCCGTAGAAGGTCAGGGTGTAACACTAGGGTGGATGCCTTTGATCGAGCACGAGATTGAAACCGGACGGGTCATCCAGCTTTTCAATCAGTCGGTAGCATGGAAAAAGCAGTATTATGTCAATGTTGCGTCGCGCGGCATGCGAAATAGCGCCGCGCAATCGGTTGTGGAATGGCTGCATAAAGAAGCCAGACAAGGCTGATGCTTGCACAACTTCTTTTAAACGAGCAGGTCGATTTGCAACGAAAAATGAAAAACCACAAGGCACTCCGTCCGCGACTGGATTGTTACACCGTCGCACAGAAAACGGGTGGGTTGAGATTGACCAAATTGACCTCTTTGAATGGCCGCTCTGGTGAAATGCGCTGCACCGCCATAAGTTTATAGCTGCACTAACCAGAGAATGCTGCGTCAGCAAAGTTTGAAAATCCAAGGTCGGTTTTGTCCGCGTCTTACCAATTCGTGCACTGCGCAGCGAACGGCTATGTTTCCCGAACCGGCCCTTCGTGGCCAATGCGGCGAAGGTGTCAGGTGAGCCCATTGCGGAAGTGGCCAATTCGCGCTGCGCGCGCTCGCAGCGTGGAAACCTTCTGCGCTGCCGCAAAGGTGTTGCTGTGTTGCAGAGGTGAAAGCGGCCATTCAATAAGCTCAAGTTCCACTAGATTTTTAATCCAGCGTGGCTCTTGATATCTGGTTCAAGTCGGCTGCCGCTCGATGGAAACACGGGGCACATGTCATCTAGGATTGATAGCTAATTAGTGAGTCAAGACTTGGTCAAGGAATGTCCGTGTTCGCTTATTCGCGGGTGACGTAAAGAATGTCTCAGGGTCGTTTTCCTCGATGATTTCACCCGCATCCATGAACAGAACCCGATCAGCCACCTTACGGGCGAAACCCATCTCGTGGGTGACACAGACCATCGTCATGCCGTCTTCAGCCAGCGTCACCATGACGTCTAGGACCTCGCCGATCATTTCAGGGTCTAAGGCTGACGTTGGTTCGTCAAACAACAAAATCTCGGGCTTCATGCAAAGCGCACGGGCGATGGCGACGCGTTGTTGCTGACCACCGGATAGCTGACCAGGGTATTTTTGAGCCTGGTTGCCGATCTGCACCTTGTTCAGAAACGCCATGGCGGCATCTTCAGCTTCAGCTTGTGGTGTTTTCCGGGCCAGCATGGGCGCAAGGGTGCAGTTCTCAAGGATCGTCAAATGCGGGAACAGGTTAAAATGCTGGAAGCACATCCCGACTTCACGCCGCATTTCCTCGATGTTTGGGGCGTCTGCATTGATCATGTCTCCGTTGATCAGGATATCCCCATCCTGATGTACTTCGAGCTGATTGATCGTGCGGATCAATGTAGATTTACCCGAACCGGAGGGGCCACAAATTACGATTTTCTCACCCTTGGCGACGGATAAGTTTATGTTCTTTAGGGCGTGGAAAGTACCGTAGAATTTATTCACGTTCTTCATCTCGACAGCGGCGGTCATGCTGTATCTCCCTTTGCTATGGTTTCTCGGCGGCGGTGACGATAATTTCGACCTTGAGCGCATCGCGCGCGAGCTTTGCTTCGCCGCAAGCCCGCGCAGGGGCGTGTCCCTTTGGCATCCAAGCATCCCAGACAGCGTTCATTTCGGCGAAATCGGCCATATCCGCCAACCAGATGGTCGCGTGCAGCATGTTTTCACGGTCTGACCCAGCGTCGGTTAGCAGCGCATCGACACGCGATAGGCAATCGGCGGTTTGTGCAGCCACAGTCGCGCCTGTGCCGACCTGTCCGCAAAGATAAATCGTGCCGTTGTGTTTGACGATCTTACTCATTCTGTCAGAGGTATGTATCCGTTCGATCATGTCGCATTTCCGATCAGGTTTCGCGCGGTCAGCGCCGCTTTTATTTCATCAAGAATAACCGGGTCATCGATCGCCGCAGGCATCTTGTACGTCTCACCGTTTGCGATTTTCTGGACAGTTCCGCGCAGCACTTTGCCTGAACGTGTCTTGGGGAGGCGTTGGACTTCTAGTGCGCATTTGAATGCAGCAACAGCTCCTATCTTGGCGCGGACAAGCTTGATCAATTCGGCTTCAAGCTGATCGGCATCCCGTCCAGCCCCGTCGTTGGTCACAAAGAACCCAAGCGGCATTTGCCCCTTCAATGCGTCTGCTTTGCCGACAACAGCGCATTCCGCAATATCGGGATGGCTGCCGATTACCTCTTCCATGGCGCCAGTCGAAAGGCGATGGCCAGCGACGTTGATGATGTCATCAGTGCGGGCCATGATGAAAACATAACCGTCTTCGTCGATGATACCCGCATCAGAGGTCGCGTAGAATCCAGGATATTCTGCCATGTAGGACGAGATAAACCGTTCGGGTGCATTCCATAGCGTTGGAAAACCGGATGGTGGTAAGGGTAGCTTGCAGACAATATTGCCAAGCGTACCTGCAGGCACAGCGTTTCCCTCATCATCGAGCACTCGAATGTCATATCCCGGCATTGGTTTCCCTGGAGAGCCGAGTTTAATTGGAAACGCCCCTAGCCCCACCGGATTGCCTGACATCGCCCAACCCAATTCTGTTTGCCACCAATGGTCGATGACGGGGCGGTCAAGTTTGGCCTGCGCCCATTCAATAGTCGCAGGATCTGACCGTTCACCTGCCAAGAAAAGCGTCCGGAACTTGCTGAGGTCATAATCCGCAATTAACGCTCCCGTGGGGTCGACCTTTTTAATTGCGCGAAATGCTGTGGGTGCGGTGAACATTGCAACAACGTCGTGGTCCTGAATAACACGCCAGAATGCGCCAGCGTCGGGTGTGCCAATTGGCTTGCCTTCATAAACAACCGTCGCAGCACCATGCAGCAGAGGCCCGTAACAAATGTAGGAATGCCCAACGACCCATCCCACGTCAGAGGCGGCCCAAAAGACCTCACCCGGTTTCACACCGTAATGGTTTTCCATTGTCCACTTGAGCGCGACCATATGCCCGCCATTGTCACGCACGACACCCTTTGGCTCGCCCGTGGTGCCAGATGTGTACAGGATATAAAGCGGATCAGTCGCAGCAACAGGCACACATTCAGTGGATTTTCCTGCGTCCATCGCCGCGTTGACAGCTTCGGCGTAATCATGATCGCGCCCCGATGTCAGCTCACAGGTCAACGCATCGCGTTGCAAAATAACGCAAGCGTCTGGTTTGCTGTTGGACAATTCAATCGCTTCGTCCAGCAGCGGTTTGTATGCAATGACCCGCCCTGGCTCGATTCCGCAGGAGGCTGAAATGATCGCCTTTGGCGCGGCATCATCGATGCGGGTCGCCAATTCTTGGGGGGCAAATCCACCAAAGACAACCGAATGTACCGCCCCAAGTCGTGCGCAAGCGAGCATCGCAAAAATCGCCTGAGGGACCATAGGCATATAGATGACAACGCGATCACCTTTTGTGACGCCCAAGTCGCGTAACACCGCAGCCAGTGCGCCGACATGATCCTTTAGTTCAGCGTAGGTAAACCGCTGTACCACTCCGGTGACTGGGCTGTCATAGATGACTGCCATCCGGTCGCGATGACCTTCGTGCACGTGCCGATCTACGCAATTGTAACAGGTGTTGCATGTCGCCCCGTCAAACCAGCGGCCATAGACGCCGCTGTCAGGATTGAAGACAGACGTGGCAGGCGTGAACCAATCAATTTGCTTGCCAGCTTCTTCCCAAAAGTCGACAGGATCGGTCTGCCAAGCAGCATAGGTGGCGGGGTATTGCGACATATTAAGTGTCCTTAACAGGTATAGTTCAGGCCAAGGCGGCCGCCGTCGACATAGATCGTCTCGCCCGTGATATAGCTCGCCTTCTTTGAACACAGAAACGCAACCACATCGCCGATTTCACGCGCGTCACCCGCGCGGCCCAATGGCGTGCGTGACATTGCTGCCTTAAAGGCTTCTGGATTGGCGTTCACGCCTGCCATCATCTCGGTATCAATGGAGCCGGGTCCCACAGCATTAACGCGAATGTTGTTCTTGGCTAACGCAAGTGCTGCAACTTTGGTCAATTGCATGACGCCACCCTTCGATGCGCAATAGGCTGGGATCTGAGGGATCGCGACCTGCGCGTTGATTGAGGACATATTGACGATGGCACCCGCAATCTTGTGTTCGACCATGACGCGCGCCGCCATTTGGGTTGCGACAAATACACCTCGCAAATTGATGTCGATGACCCGTTGGAAGGTATCAATATCGTAGCTTAGAAAATCGCCCGGCATGGCAACACCTGCGTTATTCACCAGTGCGCTCAGCGGGCCATGATCTGCAGCAACCTGCGCGAACATCGCTTCAATCTGACCAAGATCACCCATATCGCAGACGATCACTGCCAATGCGCCCAACTGATCACCAGCAGTCGCCACGCCTTCTGCGTTGATGTCGGACAAAATTACGTCATAACCCTCTTCGATCAATGCTTCTGCGCAAGCAAAACCGATGCCCTGAGCGGCACCCGTGATAAGAGCGATAGGTTTGTCAGTCATGGTTTATCCTTCATATCCATAGTCGTTTTTAGCCTGTTCTCGCGTCACCAATCCGGCACGTAAATCTGCGGTGACGTCATCTTGCGCTCGCTGCTTGGCATCGCCGTATCCACCACCACCTGGCAGGCTTAGCTTCAAACGTTGGCCGTTTCTCACAAGCTGCCGCCCTTTGCTGCGCAGCTTTGTACCATCCGCCAACTCAACACGGCCCGCTTGCCCCATGCCACCGCCGTCGCGGCCACGTGCGGGGTTTTCGACGCGATCAAACATAGCATTGAAGTAGATGTCGTAACCCTCGCGCGGTTCGATCTCGATCGTTTGACCAAGGCCGCCGCGCAAAGCGCCAGCCCCGCCAGAGCCTTCGCGCAAATCCTTGCGCCAGACGGTTATCGGCCCGACATGTTCTGTCGCCTCGACACTCATTGTGGACACGCCTGACGGGAAGGCTGTTGCGGACAACCCGTCCAACGTCGGGCGTGCACCTGTGCCGCCAGAGTTGAACATCAACACCTCGGCATTACGCAATCCACTGTTAGGATCGCTGGGTCTTGCGGAGATCTGGATGTTCCACAGCGCGCTTGCGCCTTCTGCGGGTACTGTGTTCGGTAACGCCTGATGCAATGCGCCAAGCACGACATCCGGCACCAAATGCCCAAGTACGTGGCGCACTGACACAGGCGCGGGACGTTTGGCCGCAAGAATACAGCCCTCGGGCGCGGTAATTTCGAACGGCTCAAGCGATCCGGTGTTGTTGGGCACCTGAGGCGCAATCGCGCATTTCAGACCATAGCAGGCATAGGCGCGCGTATAAACCTCGGGGACGTTGACGCCAAAACGACTCATCCCAGACGTACCATCAAAATCGGCCTTGATCGTGTCGCCTACGATGTCCAATTGAACGGCCATCAGGACAGGTTCATCGTAGCCATCTACCTGCATGGTATGGCTGAACGACCCGTCAGGAACTGCTGCAATCGCCGCGTGCGTGGCTTTGCGGCTAGTCTCAATCACGAAGTCCGACAGCCCGTCGAGGTTCGCAATCCCGAACTCGCCCATCATGGTCTGCAAACGCCGATCGCCTGCTTCATTACACGCCGCGAGGGAATACAGATCACCCACAACCTGATCAGGTTCACGAACATTGGCGCGCACGATGCGGATCAAATCGTCTGAGACCTCGCCACGTCGCGCGAACTTCATAATCGGAATCTGCAAACCTTCTTCGAAGACTTCATTGCCATCCGGCCCAAAACCACGACCGCCGATATCAACCACATGCGCAGTACAGGCGAAAAAACCGATGTGCATGCCATCCCGAAACGTTGGCGAAACGACCGTGATATCATGTAGGTGACCTGTACCAAGCCAAGGATCGTTGGTGATGAAGACATCGCCTTCAAAAATGTTCTGTGGTCCGATTTCACGCACAAAATGCGTCACGCTTTCGGCCATCGCGTTCACATGTCCAGGCGTACCAGTTACGGCCTGCGCCATCATCCGACCTCGTCTGTCGAAAAGCCCGGCAGATAAATCGCCAGCCTCGCGCACGGACGTGGAAAATGCGGTGCGGATTAACGTTGTCGCTTGTTCTTCTACAACAGCAATCAGGCGGTTCCACATGATTTGATAGTCAATCGCGGATGGGATTCCAGAGGCGATCATTGGCTGTCTCCTTTGTGGATCAGGCGCAAACTACCGTCGCCTTGACCGACCGCCCGGAACCCTGAGGTCACGATTGTCGTCGTTTCACTTTCAATGATGATCGCGGGGCCTTCGACGATTTTTCCAGCGCTCATCGCACCCCGATCAACCTCTTGCGCATCAACGGTCTTGCGCAAAGCCGCATCAAAGAATTGTCGTGTGCGCAATGGTGTGACTGAGGCACCGCTCGCATAGCGTTCAACCGATGGGGTCTTGGGCAGAATAGATGCGACGACCAGCGACCAGTTCGTAATTTCAATCGCAAGGCCGTCGATTACCCGCCCGAACAATCGACGATAAGCAGCCTCAAACGCGGTAAGGACCTCAGCCTGATCAGCATCAACGAAGGTCTTGTAAGGCAAAACAACTGGAATCTCCCAGCCTTGCCCCGCATAGCGCATAAAAGCCGTCAGTTGCGTGGTGGTTTTCGCGTCTTTTGCACCCGTGCTTACAAATGCTGTGGCTTCGGCTTTTAAGTCGATCAATGCCGCGTTGACG
>Ga0209555_10003557_pt1 | contig 10323 bp, 21 predicted proteins | sample SaaInl85LU_5_DNA_FD_184643 | JGI IMG/M metagenome (GOLD analysis project Ga0209555, IMG submission 184643) | Marine microbial communities from expanding oxygen minimum zones in the Saanich Inlet - ESP_85LU_5_DNA (SPAdes) (version 2) | ecosystem: Environmental > Aquatic > Marine > Intertidal... | reverse complement strand
GTAATTGTTATAGGAGTAATAGTAATAGTATTAGTATATAACCTCTTCAATAGGACTATCAGCATTAACGATAGTAAGGCCAGTACTAATGCCATATAGAGGCATATTATATGTAGTACGAGTACCCATCATGTCATAGCTATATAGCTTAATAGATGTACTGGTGATCTTATCTACATTCATTCCTCTACCAAAGGTTCTATCTTCGAATACGCTATAGCTCATACGTCTGGTAGTATCATACTTATAGGCCTTTATTACAAACACCTTAGGCACATCCTTACCACTCTTATAGTCATACTCGGTACCATAGGTGAATTGTATTACCTCACCACTGTCTAATGCCTTGATGGCCTCCAATACTTTCTTTGATGCTTTTACTTTGTCTTGATAAGTCATAACCTTTATTGTTTTAATATACCTTAATATAAGAACTTTATTCCGGAAAGGCAACTAACCCCCTACTTTATTTTGTAGAAGGATTGGCCGTTGACCTTAATGAGGGTAGCCTTGTCTAGGATAGATAGGCGTGAAGGAGTGTTAAAGTAATAGAATGGGCGGTAGTGGGATAAATTGATCATAACCTTTGATGTTTTAATTATTAATACCTTAATATACGAATAAAAGCTCATATAGGCAAGCCTTAGGCTGGATTTATTTCCTTATATAGCGAAAAAAAGATTAGGGACACACCCAAGCCTTATCTTTCACTCTTACTTTCCATACACCTACCTGTGTTTCTTCTATACAACCTATGTGTTTATATAAGTATATCTATATAGCTTTATATCAATATATAATACACTCGCTATTATTAATAGAGGCTACTAGATTATAGCCTTATATCCCTTTATCTACCATGTCTTACCCTTTCTCTCTTGTATGATCTCGTAGGGTCTTTATATAGGTGTAGGCAGAGTCGTACACTACCTCAGACATGTGCTTTAGCACCTGCCAAGTATACCCCATGAACTTGTCCATATAGTAGGTGTGGAGGTAGGATAGGATGGTTGTTAAGATATCTATCATTACTTATTAATAGATTTTTTCCCATACTTCTCCCTACTTTAAGAAACTTTATGATAACTTTAATACAAAATGCGCGTGCTCACTTCGTTCGAGAGAGGAGATCACGCCCCCTCCCCCTCACTCATATGCTTTAGGTGATGGTAGCCCTCCATACTCACACCACTCTTCTTCTCTATAAGGCTTACCGTGCATGTTGCACCATTGTAGAAAGTCCTCTTTGTTAACCATGTACCCCCAATGTAATAAGGATTGTTGTATCCTTGGAGATATATTCCAATCATCTGTCTCATAAATCTTCTTATATATGTTATGTCTCCATCTACCGTTACTACCACAAAAGTCTTGCCAACGTCTTATCTGTCTATTATCATCTTCACCTCTGAGGCCCATATCGTATTTACACCACCATTCAAACCAACCATATGGATCTCTCTCATGCATCCATCCCATCTCCTTCCAATACTCATATGGCATACCGCTTCTTATCTTAAACTTATTCATACGAGGTTTATACGTCTCTCCTAAGTATAAGCTTGTATCTAACCCGTCGAAATGATAGTTGAATAGTTCGGTATACTCATAGTTGGTATACTCTTCTATTGGAAGACCAAAGTAACACCCTCCAAAGGCTCCTGCCTCTATGACTTGTCTTGGTGTTAGGTTGGGATAAAATTCATAGTAACTCATATAACCTTTATTAAATTTGCGCGTGGCGACTTCGTCGCATTGGAGAGGAAAGCGCCCCCTCCCCTGCTCCTATTTTATACTTTATTCTTTTCTATAACCATAATAAGAGCCTTTAAGTCTTCTATAGTAGTAAACTTAATACCATCGTAGTCAAACATCTCTACAGACCATCCGTCTTTTTTAGCCTCTCCATCATCACTAGATATTAAACATAACTCATCTGTAATATCATAAGTATAGTAGTAGAATGGATTATCTCCTGATTCTTCTGCTGATACATCTGTTCTTTTAAATCCTAAATCTAGTAAGTCTTGTTCTTTCATAACTTAAATAATTCGTAGTTGCTATTCTCTGTCTTAAACTTTATATAATCTTCTCTCTGCTCTACAATCTCTGTTAGTGTAGTAGTCTGCCAGGTAAAGAACTCGTTAAATGGTGACATAATAAGAGATCGTCCTACTCCTACATCTTCCCACTTCTTTTTAAACCTTCCATCAGTATCAAATTCAATCCACATTACCTTCTCTGATTGCCTGGTAAGTCCATCTCTTTCTCTTACAAGCTTCCATTTGTACTCTATTGAGTTTAATATTTCGTCTTGCCAGTTCATATATCTAAATTAATATTATTTTCAAACATCAAATCTCTGAGGTGTCCTCTACACTTCTCATAAGCTTCATATTTGTCTTTACTGTACTCCTCATCAGCCATGTACTTGTACTGAGCTCTTAGCCATTGATCCATGTCCCATAGTACCGAATGCATTGAAGAAGCTTTAGAAGCTAATTCATATTCTACAGAGTCCTCTGGAAGTTTAAACTTTAATATTGCTTTCATCCTACAAAAGCTTTTTCTAATACAAATGATCCTTTCTCTCTATTAGACCCTTCTGTCCATCCTTTAGCTTCTAATATCTCTTTAATCTCTTTATTAAAGTCCATATTACCGCACACCATTACCTTATCATTATCTGGTATAGCCTCTTCCATCAAAGTACCTTCGTTAATTAGACTTGTCATTCTTTCGTCAATTCCTTGCCAAGACTCATCTCTAGTTACGATAGGAATATAGTTAACCTGAGGAAGGTCTACTAAGAAGTTATGAAACGCATCTAGCTCTTCTTTTATTCTAACACTCCATACTACGTTGATAGTCTTAAATCTATCATAGGTAGAAGGATCAGATAACATACTAATAAAAGGAGCAATACCAGTACCTGTAGCCATAAGCCATAGGTTGTCTCCATCAGTAAGGTTATCAATTATTAGAGTTCCAGAAGCTTTAGGACTTACGCTTACAAGATCACCAATTTGTATCTTTTGTAATTTACTAGTTAAAGGACCATTTGGTACCTTGATACTAAAGAACTCTAAAAATACATCTTCAGGACCAGAGGTCATACTATAAGCTCTCTTAGGAGCATCTTCTACATTAATCATGGTAAACTGCCCAGCCTTAAATGTAAAGTCTGAAGGTTTAGTAAGCTTAAATTTAAAAAGAGTATCTGTATAGTGTTCTACTTCTGTAACTCTTAGGTTACCGTCTTTCTCCTGTAGAAAGTACTCATATTCTACTTTATATTCTTCTTCTGTTAAAGAATGCCAACCTCTACAACCGTCTGGAGATCTTCCGCAACCACATGCCATATTTTAATCTTATTTAGTTATTATTATAAATATTAGTCTTCTCTAATTACTATTTCATACCCTTCACTTCTTGAAATAAACTCTTGAACAATCATACCTTCAAAAGCTTTATCAAAGTATCCCATGTCCATACCTTCGGAAATATAAGGTCCGCCAGAAGGATCAACCATGTTGATAATATCCTTCATAGGAGTAATCATAGGAAGTAGATCCTTAAATACATGTTCTTCTTTTTCTTCATCATAAGCATGAACATTTTTCTTAAAGTCTTCATATGACATTCCTCCATAATCTTCCTGGAATACCTCCCAGGCTAGACTGTAATCGTTCGGAAAACCGTATCTACAATATTCAAACTTTCCGGTCCATAGTATGTTACCGTTTGAAAGTTCACTAAATTCAAATACATCGCCATAGCGATTAACATACTTATAGGCCATGAACAATTAAATTATAGATAGTTAATCCCACAATAAGAGCCATGAGGCCGATTCCGGCCATCATAGCTATCTTCTCGTTAACATCTGCCTGACGTTTAGAACGTCCTTGACGATACTTGTAATCTTCTTCGGTCATATTAAAAGTCGAATGTTAGTTGTATATTATTTTTCTGTTCTAGCTTATATGCTGCTTGAACTTTTCTAGTAGGTAAGAATGAGTTAGAACCCCAATCTAATAACTCACCATCCTTAACTGTCAAAGCATGTTTAGCAACAGTTACTAGGAAAGTACCTTTAGGATGAGATTCTATAAAGCTCTTAAGAGTCTTTTGTCTCCAAATAACCTCTCCTTGTACTTTATACTTATTCTTAATATCTTTTTTACCAAGGACAGTAACGTTGTAGTCTCTGTTACCAATTTTAAGACCTTTCTCTTCAGCATTAAGCATTTGTGTCTTAATCATAAAGCCTTGAACACCTTTTTTATTTTCTCTTTTAAATACTTCTTTACAGAAAGTATGAGCTACATCATACGCAACATTAGCAGCAGAAGCTACTGAACGTACAACACAATCATTTTTCTCATTTTTAGCAAGTTGAGAATCGCTTTTAGCATAAACTTGATTTACTGATAAATACATAACCTTTATTTTTAAATTTCTATACCTTAATATAGTAATTATAACTCAGACTAGCAACTATATCTTGTACTTTTTTCGGTAAAGGTTTTCGAAGTTTCTACCTACCCCTATCTCAATTATCTCACTTCCTTCCGGAAGTTTAGTAGACCTGTTAGTTATAAGAGGGTCTGGGCATCTAAGATCAGTAAATACTTTTAACCAAAACTTAGACCCAGACTTCTTCTTATATACAACTGCTATTGGAGTCTGTTCTTTAGGAACATATTTAAGCATAAGCAAAAGCTTTCTTAATACGGCTAAAGAAGCCTCCTTTAGAGATAGGATTAATTACTTGACCTGCGGCTTTAGCAAGATTCTCTCTTTGAGTAATATCTTGTAAATTCTCAACTCTGTTATTTAAAGCATTGCCGTCAATATGATCAATAACTCCTTTAGGATCTTGCTTAGTAGCTAACTTATAAACTACTCTACCTACCTGAAGCTTTTTACCTCTGAATCCTACTATGTACTGAGGAAGCTTAGTAGAAGAATTAGAATAAGCACCGGCAACTTGACCAGCTTTGATCTTTTTACCAACATCTGTTCTATAGCGTAGACCAGTCGGTGATGAGGAATCAATCATAAATACCTCATTTAATAAATCATACTCGGGTAACATTTTTGCATTTGAATACATAAAAAGAAATTTAATTTAATTTATAAAACATTTAATTTATTCGAACCAATATAACATTTTGGCTTTTGATATCTCTCTGTCTTTCATAACAGCAGTTATTGCTTCCTGCATGTGAGGGGTCCATTTTTCTCTTTTAAGACCATACTCACCATCAGAAAGAATACTCACGACCTCTTGCTTTCTTAATTTAATAGCATCAAAGGTTCGTTCTAATGTAGCAGCGATTTGATCACAAACCACATTAACATCTCGTTGTTTTACACCATCTAGGTATAAGTTTAAAAATTGAATTGATTCTTGAACCGACCAAGGTTCTAAGTGCTTGTTTGCTTTTTTAATATTCATAACCTTAATTTTATAATATAAATATAAGAATAACATCTCATATAAACAACTACTTACATAGTTTTTTTGTGAACCGGGCAGGATTCGAACCTGCGACCGTCTGCTTAGAAGGCAGATGCTCTATCCAGCTGAGCTACCGGTCCTTCTATTAAAATGGTAGTTCACCATCATCATCACCATCTAATTTAGAAGGGCGGCTGATATTATCTAATTTCTTGTAGTGCATAGATGCAAAAGGCTGTACTCCAATCTCTGAAATCTTAGCATCAGCATTCATACTAGCTCTATTAATTTTATCTTCCAACTTATGAGCTTCCATACGTGCCATGTAATCATCCTTAGCATACACGTACATTTCCATTGTAACAACGTATCTAGTTTTTTTATTATCCATTGAATTGGTAGTTTATTCTATTAGTAGTAAACTCTTCTCTTAAATACTCTAGAAGACTTCTCTCAAGATTAGCTTCATAGTCACCAACCTCATTCCATTCAAATAAGAATCTTGTAGCAAGATCATCTATCTGGATATTATCCAGTACAGGAACCTTTTCGTTGTTCAACTGCATTAAAGAGATTGTATATAATATCTCTTGTGTAACGTACTCTGTAGTTAAATACCTCATAACCTTAATTTTAATATACCTTAATATAGTACTTTTTACTCAGAAATCCAACTAACTTACTAAGTATTTTTCCAAAAAGCTTGCACACAAAGTATAGCTAAACATAGTATTAACTGCACTATTATCTTCCATGTAAATGGCTCTTTAAAGAAGATTTGAATCATTACAGCATATACTAGAATACCTAGAGCAAAACCTACAAACCTACCGGCCCATATACTACCGCCATACCCCAACACATTATACTTAGTGGCTAGAATGAATACATAAGTCAAAGGAATAGCTAAGACATACATCCCCCACCAGGTTTCATCGTACTTAGGATTTTTAAACTGTAAATTATGCTGAAGCCAAGCTCCTATTTGAGCTAGGATAGTTATACCTGCACCTAAAATTACATAAACCCAATTAATATCCTTCATACGAACTTTTCCTTTCTTTTAATCTTATTTTTAAATTTTCATACAGTACAGCTATGTAAGTATCTACTGTAAAGGTAGCTGAGCCTAGCTTGAATGATGCAGGGTAGCAGAATAACTTAAAGAAATTATTTATATAGTTATTTGCTGCTATAAAATGATTATAGCTTTGGCATGAATCTATTATCTTCTCTCCCTTCCTATAAGCGTCTAAAACTTTACTATTCTTCATCTTTATTTCCAAGTATTGAATTAATAAACGTATAAATAAATGTACCTAAGCTATAAGGCCAAAGTAAAAAGTGAAACAGTCTTTCTCTATTAGTCCATGCTCTTCCTAGAACACCATCTAAATTTTTCGTAGTATACATTTCTAGCCAAGCTAGCCATATAATACCTATAATTAAGTATATAATCATTTTTTATATTTTATTTTAAATGTATTATCTTCTTGCTGCTCGTAATATAGTCCTCTGATATTATTTAACGAAGAAAAACTTTTAGCATTCAATTTATCACTCTCAGGGACTATATCCAGTAAGCAGTCCTTATTAACATCATATATCTTAGTAACATAAGGCCATTCTATATGAATATTTTGATCAGTAAATATTTGAGAAGGTTGTTCAATAATTTGCCAGTTATACCAATCAGCGTTATCTTCTTTTAGAATCTGTATTATATGTCCATCATAAAAAGTTTCTGGCCATGGTTGATATTCTTCCATCTGTCTACCTGTAGTTCTAGTAATAATAATCTCTAAGTTAGAATCATTATCAATATCATAAACATCTATATCAGTCAAAACACCCCAATTTTCTATAATAGGTAAGAGGATAGGATTACTTATATCAAATTGACCATTTCCTAAGCCTAATAGTATGTGTGTCCTCCATTGAGGGGGAGTTGGGCTACTGTCATACCATGTTTCAGCCCATTCGTGACCCCCTAAAATTAAATCTAATATTCCATCTTTATTAATATCATATAATTCGGATTGATAGGTACTAGAAACTAAGTAATAAGGTATGTTTGTATCTTTCTGTATCCAACCATCAATAGATCCATTATTAACATAGTACTTAACCTTCTCAGTAGCACCAATGGTAAAAGCTGCTTGAGCATCGATGTCTAAAATATCTGGAAGGGTGCCTTCAATAGCTCCAACTGCTCCAGTATGGTGATAGCCACTTATAAGTCCTACTTCTTTTACGGTATAGTTATTTGGTGTAAGATAAATAACGTGAGTTTTATCACCTGGAGAGTCACCGATATCTGGTCCTGTACCAAATAAGATAATATCGTCATAAGAGTCTTGGTTAAGATCTATAACACTAACTTTTCTTGTACCTACTTGAGGAGAAGCGAATGCTAGACTTATCTCATTGTCTACTACTATGATAACTTCGTTATTAGAAGGATTATCACCATCAGTTACAACCATTACATAATCGTTAATAGAGTTATGATTAAAATCTCCGCCTGCTGAAAAAATACCGTAAGAACCAAATTTAGATAAGGTAACGTTAAGCATTGAAGCATAGTCAATAAATACTTCATTACTTGGTTGGTAATGAGTAGAGGTTCTGTTGATACCGGACTGAAGCGTAGAGTAATCTACTTCACATAAAACAGGAGGAGGAGGTGGTGTAGGTTCTAGAATATCATCTTTACTACAGCTAATTATCAACCATAAAAAGAGTATGTACTTAATGTTTCGCATAACCGTTATTTAGTATAAATATAAGAAAATTTAGTCAATATAACAACTAAAAATAGGTTGATTTCTTAGGTCTTTATAGGTATTTGAACTTCCTTTATGTTTATTATAAGGTTGAATTCTATCTGAGTAAAATATTTCTAAACCTCTTTTAGCTGATTCAGGACTCATATACATATGCCATCCTATACATTCAAATTCATCTTCATCATACATTGTATCCTTATGTCTACCGTCATATATCATGGGTCTTGCCCACCTTTCAAATTCACTGTCGTTAGTTAGTATCATTCCACCTTGACCTATATTTAAAATCTTTTTTAAGTGAAATGATAGTACCATATGGGAACCTAAGTAGTCACGGTACATATTCTGATATAAAGCAGTAGCTGCATCCACAATACCTGTATTATCTATTTCATACAGACCATCCCATTCTATATCCATAAACTTTGGCCTATTACCGCTTAAAATAATTTGGTTTGGTACTGAGATATAAGTATTTGCCGGGACGATAATATCCCTATCTATAATTTTCTTATAATGAAAGAGAAGTCTTAAAGCGTTTGTATTTGAATCACAAGCTATAGCATATTTTGCTCCAGTAAACTCTGCTAAAGTTTGTTCAAAATTAGTAACCCAATCCCAAGGATCATTAATACTTATGTCGTTATGTTTTATCATACTAGGGTTTTATCTATATCTAATGGATTTCCAGTCAAGGTAAAATAATGTGTTTTAACATCTAATAAGGTATGACCTGGGTATCTTAAATTTAGGCCGTTCATACCTTGAATCCAATACCAATTATTAAGATCTTGATTATGTTTTAAGATAGGTAACATTTTATCATAAAGGGAGATTAATTCTGTACTGCTGTAACCTGCGATTGTTTCCACTACTTTAAATACTGCTCTAAGTCTTTCATGAGGATTAGATATACGATCATACTCCTCAGACCAAAACTTATTAAATGTTTTAAATCCTAACTGGTGAAGCTTTCTTAAAAAAAACGGTGTGCCTACTATTACAAATGGCATCATAGCACTAAAGCATTTCTCAGTTTTTTCAGTAATAAAGGTATTACCGGTTCCAAAGCCTCCTTCAAAATCAACAAATTTTTGATCCCAATTAAAATTTGTCTCGGTTACTATATTACAAAATGCCTTTGGAAAATAAGAAGTTACAGAATAAGTTTCTTCCTCGTGCCCTAATTCTTGTTCGGAAGGACCTAAGCATTTGTATAATTCACTGTCAGGGTTATTAGAGTCATAAGACCAGTAACAATATTCTAACAAATCAGCAGCAATTAAGTTGCCAAACATCCATCTTCTGTGAGGTTTATTAATTCTATTGAGGAATAAGAAATGCTTTTTAAATGCCCTATGTTTACCATTCAGGTTATTTTGTACATTCCAGCCTAGGAAATAAGGAAAAGGTTTACTCTTTATCCCGCAAATTGGATTAGTGTTATCTAAATTATTGTCAGAGTAATAAGTTTTACTTAAAAGTTGATGTTCTGAAAAAATATTATAAAGGCTTTCAAATACAGGAGTATTGTTATAAAGGTGATTCTCATTCTTAATAATTTCATGATTATCATCTATAACAAAAAACTTAATAGAACTATCTTTTTTTAGATGCCCTACTATCTTACTTAAAGCAGACTCCCAGTTTTTAACCTTATTAACAAAGTCACTTTGAGATAACATACTAAAAGGTCTAACAACATTGCCCTGGGAAGGGTAAGTTATAACCATATCTCCTAAAAGTACTTTATCTTTATGCTGTCTGATTATGACTGAGCCTTCTTTGTGGTCAAATATATCTCTATTTATCGTGTAATCTTGTGTGAGTATATTCATTGGACTTATAAATACTTCTATGAGGTGGATCATCCTCTTTAAATACTGCATCAGAAATGTAGTAAAAAAATCTTATCGCACATCTAGGTTTATCAATAGGAGAACTTATTTTTTTGACTCTATGGTATGGACCTTCTTTAACATTTTCACTTATAACGAATCTATTAAATTTTGGTGAAGCACTGTGAATTAATGTAGCTTCTGAATTAACGTCTATATTATCATTATA
>Ga0209555_10003550_pt1 | contig 10346 bp, 1 predicted proteins | sample SaaInl85LU_5_DNA_FD_184643 | JGI IMG/M metagenome (GOLD analysis project Ga0209555, IMG submission 184643) | Marine microbial communities from expanding oxygen minimum zones in the Saanich Inlet - ESP_85LU_5_DNA (SPAdes) (version 2) | ecosystem: Environmental > Aquatic > Marine > Intertidal zone... | reverse complement strand
GCCAAAGGCAGGTTGCACGGCATCAGGGTGAAGCCCGAAGGGTTTCAGGGCAGCCGTAAAACCTGCCACGACCGGTGCCAAAACCTGTTCACCTGCGTTCATCAGAATTTTTATGGAACTGAGATCCAGCCCTTGAAGAGAAACCGAGCCTTTCAGAGCATCAATAATTCGCTGGAAAGCAAAATTAGGCGCCCAACTGAAGGTTACCCGATAGCGAGACATGGCGTGCAACCACTGGAGCGGATCGGCCAGAACCACCGTTGTAGGCAGCTGCACCTGCTGAATACCCAGCACAACATCTTTAAGATGTGTGGTTAGAATCGGAACCACATGATCGAAAGGCAGCCAGTTCAGACTGACATCATCACTGCTGTAACCATTAAACCGGGCAGATGACGCCACATGATGAAGGATACCATGATGGGTAATCTGAATTGCCTTGGGGGTGCCGGTGCTGCCTGAAGTAAGCTGTAAAAAAGCCACCGGATCTGTACTCAACCGCTCCGGCTGGTATTGAGCTTCATGCTCCAGCAAGGCATCCGCATCAATTACCTGCTTGCTTTCACCTAACCAATGACGGGAATCTTCAACACGCTCTCGATCTGCCGCGATGACCAATTTATCAAAATTGTGAGAAACATTATAGAGCTTTTGTGCCACACCGTTGCGTTCGTGATAGTGCTCAGGCGTGGCCACCACCAATGGGCGAATGCCAGACACAATAGCGCCCCACCACACCGCAAAAAACCTGCGATCAAAACGCATTTGTAGCAACATGATTTCGCCAGCATTTACACCAGACCGCCGCAATCCTTCTGCCGCCACATAAGCATCCTGCTCCAGCTGGGCATAGGTATAGAGAGATTCCTGACCGTCGCCATCAACAAACAGAAAACCTTTCTCTGGATATTGTCTAGCCGCGTTCTGCAAAGCTTCGAACAGATGATTTGGCGCACCCTCTGCATGTTGGAATGGCTCTCCCACCATCCACGCATCGGGCCTACTCTGCAAATCAATTGACTGCACGGGCGTAGACACTGGCTTGGTGCCCGCTTGCTCCTCCAAATCATCCTTGGAATAGGTCGGAAGCAACTTTTGACTGCGAACAACAATCAAATCATCACTGCCCAGGCCTTTTTCTCCCAGTTGCTGCGACAAATTCTGCACATTCACCGCACTGATTTGACGCAGCGCCCAACAGTCTATATCGCCATTAGACAACGTTGGCATCCGCGGTAGGAACACAACATCATGATAACGGGTTTGAAGTACCGGACGCATCGAAGCTCCAGCCTGGTAATCGCATTCAACAACGATACGCTTGAACTCAGCGCCCTGCACGTCATGATCCAATAGAGACCTGAATTTCATGCCTTGCAGACGCGGTTCCAGAGTGACCGCCTCCTGATCCAGCGCGCTTTCTCTGACCATGCGATCACAGGACTCTGCGCTGCCGGGTATATCTGTCAACAAATCGTGGAGGCAGGCATCATCATCAACCTGCAAAAATCCGCTCATGATGCGCTTAACATCCAGCGCAATCTGATTCACCGAATCGTGATTAAATAAACTGATCTGATAGGTCCAGTTTAATTCGAAATGATCACCCAGGTCGCTCACCGCCAGCATCAAATCGTATGGCGCACCACGGGGGCCCGACATCGGCAACACATCTTTGATAAAGCCGTCCTTGGGCATCATGTCGGCGTTGCCCTGATGCCACACAAACATCAACTGGAATAATGGCGTACGACTACTGTCTCTTGGTGGGTTACAATCCTGAACCACAATAGGGAATGGGCACTCTTGATGCTCCATCGCCGCCAGAAGCGTTTTTTTAACGTGGCTGAAAAGTGAACCCAGTGCCTGTGTGGGCTGCACGGAGGCTCGCAACACTACCGGATTAGCAAAATCCCCCACGACCTCATCCATGCCCTTACGCGAACGCCCCATAGTCGGTGTACCTACCAGAAAATCCTGGGCACCGGATCGGTGGTGAACCAAAAGCTGGAAAGCGGACTGCACAAACACAAAAGGAGTTATACTGTTCTGTTTACAAAACTGTTTGATCGCTTGATACTGATCCTTCTCAACGATCTGCTTTATGGTCTTAGCTTGCAGTTGCAGCACGGGTGGGCGAGGCTTGTCTTCCTGCAAAGAGACCGTTAACGGCGCGCCGTTTAATTGCTGCTTCCAGTAAAAGCGTTCTTTTTTCCCCCGAGCACTGTCCATGAATGACTGCTGCCATTCCACATGCTGACGATATGTGGCGGCTGCCGGTTGCACCGAAAGCGGCTCGCCTTTTGCCGCTTTTCCATAAAAGGTTTTAATGTCCTGCGCTACCACCAGCAGCGCCCATAAATCTGCGCCCACATGCTGTATGGTGGCAATCAGAATGTCACCCTGAACACTGTTCTTGATGATTTTAACACGCAAGCAGGATTCATTCTGAAGATCAAACGGAGCATCCGCCTCCTGATCCAGTTGTCGCTGTAATTCCGCAGCATCCCACTGACTACCGTCGATAATGCTCAACGGAGTTTCTATATGGCTCCACACTCTTTGCCGCGGGCCATGCTCGGTATCCGCAAAGGTAGAGCGCAGCACCGGATGCCGCACAAGCAAGGCATGAAACGCCTGCCGAACCGCGCCTTCATCTACATCCATGGCCAAAGTACAGGCAAAGGTGGTGTTGTAAGCCGGGCTGTTGGGAGCAAATTTATACAGCATCCAGATAGCACCCTGGGTGAACGCCAAGGGGTATTCATCTATTAATTCTGCCTTTTGCACCACTTGAGATTGACTGGCTTCATCCTGAAGCCACGCCAAAATATCAGGCTTGTTAGCCTTCAGAATGGCCACCAAGTCTTGCGTCATCAGCTCCTTGGGAGCTTTAAAGCGTAACGCGTCACCTTCCAGCCATAACTCCAGCCCCTTATCCATATGGGGCTGAAGTAATTGTTTCACTGCATGCTCTGCACTCATAGCACACCTTCAACCAGCGCGTCGTCCTCGTCCTGTTGATCCGTTTCTGAGGCTCCGTCTACTTGCGCACCGTATCCTTCTGCCATCCATTGGGATACATCCCGAAGATTGGCTCCACCCAACATGCGCACCACTGGCAGCTCCACTTCGGTCACTTTGGTAACCCGATTCTTGAATTCCACGGCCAACAGGGAATCTATACCCATGTCGATCAGTGGCTGTGTATCATCTACTTCATCGGGCATTAATTGCAACGCCTTGGCTAATTGCTGCTTTAAATAAACCAACAGTTTTTCTGCCCGTTCATCTTCAGCACATTCTGCCAACTCCTCTTTAAAGGCAATATCTTCTGCATTAAGCTCTACTTCTGTGTTCAGCAGCTCGCTGGGATCAACAGGATCTTGCACCGATTTCAGAAGTGTACCGACTGACGTTATTTCCATTAAAGGCTTGAAACGGCTCCAGACGATATCCGCCACAATGATCTGGCCTTGATCGCTGTTCAGCAGGCGTCCGAATGCCTGTGTGCCAATCGCTTTATCCATCTGCAACAGCCCGCGCTTTTCTGCCTGATCACCGGACTCATCAGTAACCATACCGGACTCTGCCCACGGCCCCCAGTTCAAGCTGATACCCGGCTTGCCCTGCTGACGCCGACGCTGAATGATGGCGTCCACTACCTGGTTGGCAGCGGAGTAATGGAAGTTACCTGCAGAACCCCACACCGATGCAATGGAGGAATAACCGGCGAAGAATTCCAGAGGGTCTTCTGCGGTAAGCTCATCCAGCCATTGCATACCCAGTACTTTGTTTGCCATGAGCTGGCTGCAACGCTCGGTAGTAAGATCTTGTACGGGACACAGCTCAAATAAACCGGCAGCGTGGACCACACCATAGATGCTTCTGTCCTTACGCAGAGAATCTAACACCTCTTTCAGTTCACTCCGATCGGTAAGATTTACTCTCGGCACAACTACTTGAGCACCCTGCTTACGCAGGTTTTCAACCCGTGCTTCCGCATCACCTTTTATACCAGACCGGCTCAATAATGCGATATGCCTGGCACCCATCTTGACCATCCACTCAGCGATAGACAACCCTAATGAACCGGTGCCACCAGCGATCACGTAAAAGCCATCATCCTTAAGCTTTCGGTTTCGATTGGATAAGCTACCCGCTGCAACCCTGACAACAGAAGGTGCTAATACTTTCTGCTGACGTACCGCAACCCAGGGTTGAGATACACCGCGACTAACAACCTCCGCGCACCGATTCGCTACAGCGCTGCTCCACTCGTCAACATCGATGACTGAACACATTTTGCCAGCCAGTTCCAACGCAAGGTTTTTGGCAAAGCCTAATACCATGGCCTGTGCAGGTTGCACCTCAGCTTTCTGACCTGGTGTTTCGGTGGCTGATTCCGTTACCAGCCATAACTGTACGTGGGGGCTCTGTTGCACCGTTTTGGCGATGGACAGCATCATACTGGTCAACGCATCGTATTGGGATGGCGATATCTGGGCACCAAGACCGGCAGTGGACACCACAAGTTTAATGGGTTGCTGCTCACTGGCAGAACCAAATGCCTTGGCCAGCAACGCAGAAGCATCCCCTACTGGTGATACGGTTTCCTGCTGTTGTGCAATTTCCATAACTGCGCCACTATCACTCACCTCAAAACACCCAGTGGTGACAGAGGCAGCGTTTGCTCCTACCTGTGAAGCAAATTCATCAGCAATGGAATACGTTGGGAACAACAGCAACCAAGAACCCTGCCCGACGGGCAGTTCGTTCAGGGTCTCGGTTGCATCCCAACGTAACTGGTACAGCCAATTTTTGGCTTTGTCTGGTAGTTCCTGCCGCTGCATATACGCCCGCAGGGTTTCGTTCCAGTAACTCTTACGCTGGTAACAATAGGTAGGCAGTACTACGGGCACGACTTTCTTCACCGGCATGATCTGGCCCCAATTTAACTCAAGGCCTGCAACGTATAATTGAGCCATGCTGCGGGTTAGTGTATCCAGTCCACTGTGATTTCTTTGCAAGCTGGCTACGGTTACCACTCGGGTGTCGCTGTGATTGTCCTGGTGATCCTGAGCGAGCGCATCCTGTAACATGGACACCAAAGCAGCGCCGGGGCCCACTTCCAAAGCCACATCCATCTGCGCCTCCAGAATGCCTTGGGCGCAAGCCAGGAAATTAACCGGGTTACGAATTTGCTGCACCCAGTATTCTGCATCGGCCATCTGCTTGCCGACATGTTGCCCATTCAAATTGGACAGGATACGCATACGGGGTGTTATGAACTTGATGTCTTTTATCGCATCGCGGAACTGATCCAGCACAGGGTCCATGGCCTTGGTATGAAATGCGTGCTGTACCGGCAGCAGACGACATTCTAATGCTTGTGCCTGTAACGCATTTTTGAGTGCTTCAATGTGATCAGAACTACCGCCGACAACCGTATTCTGCGGCCCGTTGACAGCACAGATTTCCAGCGCAGGGTGAGCCGAGATCAGCTCCTCTGTGCGTTCGCGGTCAGCAAACACAACCAGCATGGTGCCCTGTTCAGTTTCACCCATCAACCGAGCCCGCGCTGCAATCAGAGTACAGGCATCTTGCAGGCTGAATACACCGGCAATGGTAGCAGCCGTCACCTCTCCGACACTGTGCCCGGCGACACAATCGGCTTTCATCCCCCATTGCATCCAGGTCTTGGCCAATGCATATTCCAACGCAAACAACGCAGGCTGAGTATAACGGGTTTGATTCAGCAATTCGGTCTGCCCCCCCCACATTACCTCGGTAAGGGATTGATCCAACAACGGGTTCAGCTGTTCCAGCACCTGATCAAAAAACTGACGAAACACAGGTATTCGCTCATAAAGCTCTTTACCCATGCCTTCAAACTGCGCACCCTGGCCTGAAAATAGAAATGCCATTTTGTGAGTTGGTTTTTCTTTCACACCGCGCAGAATGGCGTCATTGTGGCCACGCTTTTCACCCAGCAGTTGGCTCAGGTGATGCGTGTCCTTCGGCAAAAACACCGTGCGGTATTTGTAATGATCACGCCCGGCTGTGCAGGTTCTCGCAATCTGATCCACTGTCAATGAAGGGGTCACGTCCATGTGCGCTTTCATTGCATCCTGCCACAGGGATACTGCCAGGGGCTGTTTGGCAGAGGTTGTCACCAAAGGCGGCACCCAAGGGGCTGGCTCTGGTGAGGATTCTTCGGCTTTCTGCTTTGGTTTGTATTCTTCGAAAATAACGTGAACGTTGGTACCGGTAAACGCAAACGCACTCAAACCCGCCCGCAATTTGCCATCTTCGGCAGCGTATTGATCCCATTCGGTGAGTTTATCTGTCACCTTGATGGCCATCTTGCTCCAGGGTATGTATGGGTTGGGCGTGTGATAATTAATATGTGGAGGAATGGTGCGATGCTGAATCGATTGAATCAGCTTGATCATGCCAGCAGCTCCAGCCGCTGCTTCGCTGTGACCGATATTGGTTTTGGCTGAGCCCACCAACAGCGGGTGACGACGACTTTGACCGGCACAATACACCGAATTCAATGCTCCCAGCTCTATGGGATCACCCAAAGGCGTACCTGTACCATGGGCCTCAACGTAACTTACATCCTGAGGTTTGAGTTGCGCCTGTTCCAGGGCCGCACGAATAACATCTTCCTGAGCTGACTCATTGGGCGCCGTAAAACCTTGGGATTTACCGTCTTGATTCAGGGCTGTGCCCTTTACCAAGGCGAGGATATTATCACCATCAGCAACCGCATCTGACAGCCTCTTGAGCATCACGACCCCGCAACCCTCTGAACGCACGTACCCATCGGCAGAAGCATCAAAGGTTTTACAGTGGCCATCTTCCGACAGCATGCGTGCCTTGGCAAATACAATAGAGATGGCAGGGTTGAGTACCAAATGCACACCACCGGTAAGGGCAGCATCACACTCCCCCTGACGCAGAGACTGGCAGGCATAATGCAGTGCAGTGAGTGACGATGAGCACGCGGTATCCAGTGCCAACGCCGGGCCTTTGAAGTTATAAAGATAAGAAATTCGACAGGGTGCCGCACTCATGGCATTACCAATACCCTGCCAGGGTGTCAGATCTTCTGCCTTGCCCAGGATGCTGCCGAGGTGGGCATAATCCGCCGAAGCAATTCCTACGAAAACACCTGTGCGGCTTCCATTCAATCGGCCAGGTGCATAACCTGCCGATTCCATTGTTTCATGACAAACCTCCAACAACAGTCTGTGCTGTGGATCGATGTCTTCCGCTTCCCGCGGAGAAACGCCAAAAAATTCTGTGTCAAACAAGTCGGGCTCATCAATGATGCCCAGCCCTTTGCTGTAGATCTTTCCTGGTGTGTCTGGGTTGGGATCGTACAAATCGTCCATATTCCAGCGTTCGTTATTATCCTGCTGGGTAATACAATCCACACCATTGTACAGTCGATCCCAAAACGCGTCAGGACTGGTGGAGCCGCCAGGATAGCGACACCCCATGCCGATGATTGCGATGGGTTCGTGGGCGGCCTTTTGATATCCGGCCAGTTGGCGCTTCAGCGTCTTAATTTCTTTTAACGCATTCAGCATCAATTCTTGCGTTGATTTGCTCATGTCTGCCCCCGAGCACAAAAAGGAAATGGCCCGATCCTGTGGAATCGGGCCATTCCTATATTACAGATCAGTCTTCGTCGTCATCGCCTAATTCCGCAGCCAGCATTGCCGCCAGCTCGTCATCAGACAGGTCATCCAACTGATCCTCTTCTTCCTGCTGTTCTTGTTGTGCAGAGGCCTCCGTGTTCTCTGTTTGTGCATTATCTTCTTCGGCGTCTGCCATTTCATCTGGGAACATATCCTGAATCAGGAAGGTACTCAGACTGGACACCGTTGGGTATTTGAACATCAATGTGGCAGGTAACTGCTTGCCAATCAAAGCGCAAAGTATGTTACGCAGCTCCACCGCCATCAGCGAATCCAGACCCAGCTCTTGCAGTGGCTGATTCGGGTTGATGGTATCGGATTCATCCAGACCCATTACCCGCTTGATCTGCTCACAGATCATCTCAACCAACATAGGCGTCCGCTCATCGATTGGCGCGTCTGCCAAGCCTGCGCGGAACTCATCTGCCATTTTCTGCAAATCAGCATCCACACCCACACTGGCTTTAACATCCAGTTCGGACAGGAAGGCCGGAATGGAGCCAGACATGTTCGCCAACGCAGCCCAGTCGATCACCATCAAGCCACGCTGTACAGGGTTGCCCTGCAGGACCATATTGAACCAGTCCAAACCAACCTGCGGATCGATCAGATGTACACCAGAGGCTTTGGCATTGGCCTCAACCTGACTGTTAGCAGCCATACCAACCTCGCCCCATGGGCCCCAGTTGATAGCGGTTGCAGGCATACCCAAACCACGTCTGTAGTACGCCAACCCATCCAGGAAGGCGTTGGCCGCAGCATAGTTGGCCTGACCTGGCGCTCCCAGCAGAGAAGAAAGCGAGGAGAACAGGACAAACATATCCAGCTCCATATCTTTGGTCTCTTCGTGCAGATACCAAGCGCCTGCCAGTTTCGGGGCCATGACCTTCTCAAAGCTGGCCATATCCTGATTCATGATGAAGGCATCCGACAGGATACCGGCTGCGTGAATCACGCCACCCAAAGGCAGGCTATGCGCTTTAACGCTGGCCATCATATCCGCTACCTGTCCACGATCACCGGAATCGGCTTTCACAGTAGTAACACGGGTACCTTTGGCTTCTATGGCTTTAACACCATCAGGGTCAACATCTCGAACATCTCGACGTGCTGCCAAAATCACTTCGCCAGCGCCCTGATCCGCAAACCAGTTTGCGAACAACATACCCAGACCACCAGATGCACCCGTAATCAGGTATGAGCGATCGTCCTTCACGGCAATGGCAGGATCATCACGGTTAATGAGGATCTTACCAATGTGCTTGCCTTGTGCCATGTAACGGAACGCTTCCATGGCCTCTTTGTGTTTGAACACAGTGTAGGGCAATGGCTGATAGTGGCCCGCCTCTACGTTCTCTACAATCTCGTCCATTAATTCGCGCAGAGCATTGGGGTTCTGCAGCGTAACAACAACAAGATCGAAGGCCTCATAGTAGATATCTTCACGGAACGCTTTGACACGATCCTGAGTCCAGATATCCGCTTTACCGATTTCAATAAAGCGTCCACCCTCATTGAGCAGCTGCATGCTGGTGGTAATGAATTCCCCTGCCAGAGAGTTCAGCACCACATCCACGCCTTCACCACCGGTAACGTTGCGGATCTGCTGGGCAAAATCCAAAGAACGGGAATCGAACACATGTTCAACACCGATCTTACGCAGGAAGTCGCGCTTTTTCTCACTGGCTGTTGCAAACACTTCCGCACCGATATGACGAGCAATATAGATTGCTGCCAAACCAACACCACCGGCACCGGCATGAATCAGTACGCGCTCACCTTTCTTCAACTTGGCCAGGTTTTTCAAGCCATGCAGAGCGGTACAGTACACCACAGGAATGGTAGATGCCTGATTAATGGAAAGGTTCTTCGGTACGCGACAGGTCAGCAGTTCTTCGGTGACTGTTTGAGTACTCATGCAGGATTCAGTGAGCGGCACCATGACCACATCACCTACCTTAAAGTCCTTAACATCGGTACCCAGCTCGGTAATTTCACCGATACACTCACCACCGAGCGGGCCTGCTTCACCAGGATATACATCCAGAACCCCCATAACATCACGGAAGTTAAGACCGGCACTGAGTACTTTTACTGCCATTTGGGTAGAGCCCAGTTTACGCGGCTCAAACGGTACGAACTTCAGATCTTCGAAAGTACCTTTCTTCTCGATGATAAGACGGTAAGGAGCTTCTGGAATCGGCATGCCTGCTGATTCATGAGTGGTCCGCGCCAGGCGAGCAACCATCCTCGCGCCGCGGCGATAAGCTACCAGCTTCTCACCACCAGCCTGTTGCATCTCCTGAGCCAATGATTTAGCCGCTCGAGCATCGCTTTCTGCGTCCACATCCACCAACACAGAGTTGTACTCGGAATGCTCCATATCCAACACTTTACCAAAACCGATCAACGCAGCGTGAGCCGGGTTAACATGGGTATCACTGCGCTGTGCAGCCACACCGGCCTCAGTAACACACCACAAACGAGGCGAACCAGCGGCTGACATCAGCTGCAGCGCTTTAAGCATATTCAGTATGGGTGAGAAAATGCGCTTCTGCAGTCCCATTACATCGCCATCTGGCGCTGCATCCGGTGCCACATAGATCAGACCTGCCACATTGGCGAGCCCGCCTA
>Ga0209555_10003548_pt1 | contig 10349 bp, 9 predicted proteins | sample SaaInl85LU_5_DNA_FD_184643 | JGI IMG/M metagenome (GOLD analysis project Ga0209555, IMG submission 184643) | Marine microbial communities from expanding oxygen minimum zones in the Saanich Inlet - ESP_85LU_5_DNA (SPAdes) (version 2) | ecosystem: Environmental > Aquatic > Marine > Intertidal zone... | reverse complement strand
AGAAACATGGAAAAATAGAATAGAGAATTTTACCTCTGGAGATTCTCAGAACAACTATCAAGCAGAGCAATCAAAAATTGCAATTGCCACAGGCGGACCATTGGGAAAAGGACCTGGAGGAAGCACACAACGAAATTTTCTGCCACACCCTTATTCCGATTTTATTTACGCCATTGTAATTGAAGAGTACGGCATAGTTGGTGGTTTTATATTGCTCTTATTGTACCTCATTTTACTATATCGTGGTATTATGATTTCATTAAAAGCACCTAGAACATTTGGTGCATTATTGGCCGTAGGACTCAGTTTTAGTCTCGTCTTTCAGGCAATGATTAATATGGCTGTTGCAGTAAATTTATTTCCGGTAACTGGTCAGCCGCTTCCAATGGTAAGTATGGGAGGAACTTCTATTTGGTTTACTTGCCTAGCTGTGGGGATTATTCTCAGCGTAAGCCGAAGTGTTTATGAAGAAGATAAAGAGGAGGTAGCTCATGGTTAATCCAAAAATCATAATCAGTGGTGGTGGCACTGGCGGGCACGTTTTTCCCGCTATTGCGATTGCAAATGCATTAAAAAAAATCAATCCGAATACGGAAATACTTTTTGTTGGTGCAGATGGTAAAATGGAAATGGAGAAAGTGCCCCAAGCTGGCTATACCATTATCGGTTTACCCATTATGGGTTTACACCGAAGATTGACTGCTCAAAACTTAAAGTTTCCATTTAAGCTAGTGGCGAGTATGCTCAAAGCGCGAAAAATTATAAAAGACTTTAATCCTGATGTGGCAGTTGGCGTTGGTGGTTATGCTAGCGGACCAACTTTAAAAGCTGCATTGAATAAAAATGTTCCTTGTTTAATTCAAGAGCAAAATTCATTCGCAGGAGTGACCAATAAATTGCTATCAAAAAAAGCTAGTACTATTTGTGTTGCTTATGATAAAATGGATCGATTCTTTCCAAAAGAGAAGGTTATTATTACTGGGAATCCGGTTCGACAAGAAGTGGTTAAATTAGATGGAAAACGACAACGAGCTATAGAGTTTTTTGGGTTAGATCCTAAGAAAAAAACCGTGTTGGTTGTTGGTGGAAGTTTGGGAGCTAGAAGCGTGAACCAAGGTATTGAAAAAATGATTGCTCGATTTGAACAAGAAGGCATTCAATTGATTTGGCAAACGGGAAAGCTATTTTCTACTCAAGCAGCAATCGCTGTAAAGGGAAAAGAGGAAAAAGGCATAAAAACAATGGAGTTTATCACTAAAATGGATTTAGGATATGCCGCCGCTGATTTAGTTATTTCTAGAGCAGGAGCTATTGCCGTTTCAGAGCTTTGTTTGGTAAGAAAGCCATCAATTTTGGTTCCGTTGCCTACTGCGGCAGAAGATCACCAAACCATGAATGCGATGTCTTTAGTGAGCCATAAAGCAGCCGTTTTAGTAAAGGATAATGAAATTCAAGATCAATTAGAAAAAGTCGTTTTTGAATTAATAAATAATACCGAAAGATTAGATCAATTAAGCATCAATATCGCAGCATTAGGAATGAATGATTCGGCAGATATTATTGCCAACGAAGTAATGAAATTAGTGAAGAGATAATGGAAATGAATCAAGTACATACCATTTATTTTATCGGTGTCGGTGGCATTGGAATGAGTGCGCTTGCTCGTTATTTTGTTGCTCAGAATAAAGTGGTGATGGGTTATGATAAAACACCTTCTCCGCTGACTAATCGACTAGAAAAGGAAGGAGTAATTATCACATTTGATACTGATTTGAATCCTATTAAGGATTTATCTCCTGCCAATACATTGGTCATTTATACACCTGCCGTAAAGGTTGGAAATGCACAATTAGATTTCTTTCAAACCAATGGGTTTGAATTATTGAAACGTTCACAGTTGCTGGGATTGATTTCCAATCAATATAAAACATTGGCTGTAGCCGGAACGCACGGAAAAACCACGACTTCTTGTTTATTGGCGTACGTATTAAATCAATCAACCTTAAATATCAATGCTTTTCTTGGTGGAATTTCTCGAGATTTTGATAGCAATTTAGTGCTGAATGATAATTCGGAGTACTTTGTAACCGAGGCCGATGAATATGATCGTTCCTTTTTACAATTATCGCCTGATATAGCTATAATTACATCATTAGATGCAGATCACTTAGATATTTATGGTACACCGGACGAAATGGTAAAAAATTACCAAGATTTCGTCCGAAAAATTAAGCCTGGTGGCACGTTAATCACCAAAGCCGCTATTGCGCCGATTTTATCTATTAGAGATGATATACAAGTGCTGACTTATGGCATAGATGGCGATGAAGATTATATGGCCATGGCAGTAAAAGTAGCGAATGGAAAGTACCATTTTGATGTGTTGACATCAGAGGGAAGTTATTCTAATTTATCGTTGGGATTACCTGGAAGACATAATGTAGATAATGCAGTTTCTGTAACTGCTATAGCGCATTTAGTCGGGCTTTCTAATCAGGAAATTAAAGACGGGTTAGCATCGTTTAAAGGAGTTCACAGAAGATTTGACGTACACTTTGCTTCCGATAAGCACGTTTATATTGATGATTATGCACATCACCCGAGTGAAATTAATGCATGTGTAGCTTCGGTCCGAGAATTATATCCCAATAGGAAGTTAACTGCTGTTTTTCAACCTCATTTATTCTCACGTACGCGTGATTTTATGGATGAGTTTGCGGATAGCTTATCGCAAGTAGATGAGTTGATTTTATTGGATATTTATCCTGCAAGGGAAGAGCCAATTGAAGGAATTGATTCAGCTGCTTTACTAGAAAAAATTGCTTTAAAATCAAAGGAAACTGGACATAAAGAAGAGTTGTTAGCGCTGCTAAAAAACAAAGAAATAGATATTTTATTAACCATCGGTGCGGGTGATATCGACCGATTGGTGGAACCGATAAATAATTGGATAAAAGGTGGGTAATACAGCAAAAATAGTGATGTGGGTGCTGCTTTTTTCAGCAGTTACTGTTTTGTTGGGCTTTGTAGAAAGTTCAAGAAACGAACAGCTGTGCTCTGAAATATTGATTGATATCGACCGCAGTAAACAGAACTTTTTTATCTATGAAGAGGATATTCACGCGATGATTCATCATGAAGTTTCGGCCATTGTTAATCGCCCATTAGCGGAGTTAAATAGCTATGAAATGGAGATGCAATTAAATGGACATCCATCCATTAAAAATGCAGAAGTATTTAAAACATTGGACGGAAAGTTGAGCATTAAAATAAAACAACGTGAGCCTATTATGCGCGTATATTCAAGTAATGGCGATAGTTATTATATGGATAAAGAGGGGCAGCTAATGCCACTTTCAGATCAATTTACATCACGAGTTATGGTGGCCAATGGATTTATTTACAGTCCTTACACTAAGTTTGTTGGGGTTAATTTTTCGGAAGAGTTACCGGATTCGATTTTGAAAAGAACACAATTGGATGAATTGTTTAAATATGCTGATTTCATATCAAAAAATCCCTTTTGGAAAGCTCAGATTGAACAGTTGCATGTTAATAAAGATATGGATATAGAGTTGATTCCACGCGTTGGAAATCATACAATTGTATTTGGGGACGCGAACCAAATCGAAAGTAAGTTTGAGAAGCTTATTGTATTCTATAACAAGGGTTTAAGTAATACGGGCTGGAATGAATATAGCGTCATTAATTTAAAATATGAAGGCCAAGTGGTCTGCACAAAACGATAAAGAGTATGGAGTCTTCTGACATTGTAGTAGGGTTGGATATTGGAACTACCAAGATTGTGGTCATGGTAGGTCGCAAGAATGAGCACGGTAAACTGGAAGTTTTGGGCATGGGTAAGTCTGAATCATTGGGTGTTACACGCGGCGTGGTTGCGAATATTGAGAAAACGGTTCACTCTATTCGCCTTGCAGTTGAAGAAGCCGAGCAAAAAAGTGGTGTAGATATCAAGGTGGTGAATGTAGGTATTGCGGGTCAGCATATAAAAAGTTTGCAGCACAGAGGAATTCGGGTACGTAACTCTTTAGACGATGAAATCAGTCAAGATGATATTGATTTGTTGATCAATGATATGCATAAATTAGTAATGCTACCTGGTGAAGAAATTATTGATGTATTGCCACAAGAATTTATTGTAGACAACGAGCAGGGAATTAAAGATCCTGTAGGAATGTCGGGAATTCGATTGGAGGCTAATTTTCATATCATCACTGGTCAAGTCGCGGCAGCAAAAAATATTTCTAAATGTATCCATAAGGCAGGCTTAGAAATGGACGATTTGATTTTAGAGCCATTAGCATCTTCAGAGGCGGTATTGAGCCAAGAAGAGAAAGAAGCAGGAGTGGTATTAGTCGATATTGGTGGTGGAACTACTGATGTTGCTATTTTCCAAGATGGAATTATTCGCCATACTGCTGTAATTCCTTTTGGTGGTAATGTGATTACAGAAGATATTAAGGAAGGTTGTTCGATTATAAAAAACCAAGCAGAGCTATTGAAAGTAAAGTTTGGATCGGCGTTAGCCAATGAAAGTCAAGAAAATGAGATCGTTTCTATTCCTGGATTAAGAGGAAGAGAACCGAAAGAAATTTCGATAAAAAACTTGGCAAATATTATCCAATGCCGATTAGAAGAGATTATAGAGAGTATTTATTACGAAATAAAGAACTCAGGATATGAAAATAAACTAATCGCAGGTATGGTGATTACAGGTGGTGGAGCCCAACTTCGCCACGTTGGCCAATTATTTGAATACGTTACTGGAATGGATACTCGAATTGGATACCCAAATGAGTATTTAGCAAAAGGTAATGCCGAGGAAGTAACGAGTCCAATGTTCGCAACGAGTGTTGGGCTGGTATTGAAAGGGTTTCAGCGATTAGACAAACAGAAGAATAGAATAAATAAACAAAATGAGGTGACACCTGATGTTGGAACGGTAAGACAGGGCGATAAAATAAAAGGCGGCTTTTTCCAGAGTATATTAAGCAAAGGGAAGCAGTTTTTTGAAGAAGAAGATTAAGAACAAAACACAATTTTAGCAGAATAGAAATATATAATCAGTCGTATGAGTATGGTGAATTTTAATTTACAAAAAGAGCAATCTTCTATTATCAAAGTGATAGGAGTTGGCGGCGGCGGTAGTAACGCTGTAAATCACATGTATAATCAAGGAATTTCAGGTGTAGACTTTGTTATTTGTAACACAGATCAGCAAGCGCTAGACCTTAGTCCTATACCTAATAAAATTCAGTTAGGTGCTACACTTACCGAAGGTAGGGGTGCAGGCTCTAATCCAGAGGTGGGTAAAAATTCAGCGATTGAGAACGTGGATGAATTAAAAGAATTATTTGCCAACAATACGCAAATGGTTTTTATAACAGCTGGCATGGGCGGTGGTACAGGTACAGGTGCTGCTCCAATTATTGCACAAACTGCCCGTGAAATGGGTATTTTGACAGTTGGTATTGTTACGATTCCATTTTCATTTGAAGGAAGGAGACGTAAAATGCAAGCCGATGAAGGTTTGGAGGCATTGCGCGAAAATGTAGATACAATGCTGATTATTTGCAATGATAAATTGCGTGAGATGTATGGTAACTTAAAAATGTCAGAGGCTTTTTCAAAAGCAGATGATATTTTAACCGTTGCTGCAAAAGGTATTGCAGAGATTATTACGGTAGCCGGTTACATCAATGTGGATTTTGAAGATGTTAAAACCGTTATGAAAGACGGTGGAACAGCAATAATGGGTTCTGCAAGTGCCGAAGGTAATGACCGTGCAATTACTGCAGTTACAAAAGCAATGTCATCTCCATTGTTGAATGATAGTGAAATTAAAGGTGCTAAGTATATTCTGCTAAATATTACTTCTGGCGAAGATGAGATTTCTATGGATGAGATTGATTCAATCACCGATTACATTCAAGAAGAGGCCGGAAATAGTGCCGATATTATTTGGGGGAATGGAATTGACGAATCGTTAGGAAATAAAGTAAGCGTAACAATCGTAGCTACAGGGTTTGGTTCTAAAAGTCCAATTGACTTGACAGCAGAAGGTCAGGAGCGAAAAAAGATTATTAGAAACCTACAAGATGATGTAAAAACCAATATTACGCAGCAAGTGGCCGGTGATGAGCAAAAAGTAGAAGAAGAGGAAAAGCCAGCGGAGAACGAACCTTTTTTAAAAACATCAGAAAATCAAGTGAGCTTTGAGTTTGAAATAAAAAAACCTGAGCCTAAACCTGAGCCTGAGATGAAGAAAGAGCCTGAGGTAATAAGACATACTTTAGAAGAAGAGGTAATAGAGGTGAAAGATGATTCAATGGATTCATTACAACGCAAAACGGTAAGTGATGAAGAGCAAATGAGAAGAGCTCAGGAGCGCGTGTTGAAGTTGAAAAGCATGAACTTGAAGATGAAAACGCCAGGTGGGATTAATGATTTGGAGAATGAGCCGGCTTATAAGCGTAGAAATATTCGCTTAGATTCTACTCCACATTCTTCTGAGTCAAATGTATCGCGATATACCTTATCAGAAGATGATGATAAAAAGACGACTTTACGTCCAAATAATTCATTCTTGCATGATAATGTGGATTAAGGACTCATACTTTTAAAGATATAAAAAGCCATTCTTTCTGATTTACGACGGGAAAGAGTGGCTTTTTTTTATCTTTGTGTTTCAATTGAAAATAGAATTAGATGACATTAACAGATCAGATCAACAACGATATAAAAAGCGCAATGAAAGAGCGCAATCAGCTAAAATTAGCCGCTTTAAGAGCTATTAAATCAGCTTTATTATTAGCTGCAACTGAGAAAGGCGGTGGTGGAGATGCCGAAGCGGAAGAAGTGAGAATGCTTCAAAAGCAAGTGAAACAACGACGTGAAGCTGCTGAAATATATAGGACACAGGGCAGAGAAGATTTAGCAAACGATGAGATTGATCAAGCAATCATCATTGAGCAATACTTGCCACAGCAAATGGGTGAAGAGGAATTAGTGAAAGAGATAACTGCTATAATTGGTGAAACAGGAGCCTCTAGTCCTGCTGATATGGGGAAAGTAATGGGCGCTGCCACTAAAAAATTAGCTGGTAAAGCCGATGGAAAGGATATTTCTAGAATTGTAAAAGGGATGTTGAGCTAATTCAATGGAATGATGATAAAATGAATAGGCATCTTTTTAAGGTGCCTATTTTTTTATGCTTTTTTTGAAGAAACCTTGCGGACTGGTTTGTAGTCTATAAAAATTTATATTTTCAAATATCTGTAACGCTTGTTGCTCATTCAATTGGGCAGTTTTGTTATTAGATGTTATTTTATTAAAAAGAAGTACTAAGCCATAATAAGATACTTTTTTACCACTCATCTAACCAAAAAAATAGCCGTTTCAATTTTATTGAAACGGCTATTAAATTATTTATTAAGCGAATGTTACATCATTCCGCCCATTCCACCCATACCACCTGGCATAGCTGGAGCTCCACCCTCTTCAGGGATGTCAGCAATAACGCACTCAGTAGTTAATAGCATGCTCGCAATAGATGCTGCATTTTCTAACGCTACTCGAGATACTTTAGTTGGGTCAATTACACCTGCTTCAATTAAGTCTTCATAAACTTCCGTTCTTGCATTGTAACCATAGTCGCCTTTGCCTTCTCTCACTTTCTGAATCACGATAGAACCTTCACCGCCGCAGTTCGCTACGATTTGTCTTAATGGCTCTTCTACCGCTCTTCTAATAATATCGATACCTGTCTTTTCGTCTGCATTATCGCCTTCCATACCTTCTAAAGCTGATAAAGCGCGAATGTATGCAACTCCACCACCAGGAACGATTCCTTCTTCTACAGCGGCTCTAGTCGCCGCTAAAGCATCATCTACTCGGTCTTTCTTCTCTTTCATTTCTACTTCAGAAGCTGCTCCTACGTAAAGTACAGCTACACCTCCAGCTAATTTAGCCAAACGCTCTTGTAACTTTTCTCTATCGTAATCAGATGTCGTATTTTCCATCTGTGCTTTTATTTGAGAAACACGAGACTGAATATCTTCTTTCTGACCTGCACCATTTACGATGGTTGTATTGTCTTTGTCGATAGTAATTTTTTCTGCCTCACCTAAATATGAAAGGTCAGCATTTTCTAATTTATACCCTCTTTCTTCAGAAATTACAGTACCACCAGTCAAAATAGCAATGTCTTCTAGCATTTCTTTTCTTCTGTCACCAAATCCAGGTGCTTTTACAGCAGCAATTTTTAGTGATCCTCTGATTTTGTTCACTACCAATGTAGCTAAAGCTTCTCCTTCTACATCTTCAGCGATAATCAATAAAGGTCTTCCCGATTGTGCAGATTTCTCTAAAATCGGTAATAAATCCTTCATGTTAGAAACCTTCTTGTCGTAGATCAATACGTAAGGGTTATCTAAATCAGCGATCATTTTCTCTGTATCAGTAACAAAGTAAGGAGATAAATAACCTCTGTCGAACTGCATACCTTCCACAACTTCTACAGTTGTTTCTGTTCCTTTTGCTTCTTCTACAGTAATTACACCTTCTTTTTTTACTTTCGCCATCGCTTCAGCGATTAACTTACCGATTGAATTATCGTTGTTTGCAGAAATAGTAGCGACTTGCTCTATTTTCTTATTATCATCACCTACCGTTTTAGAAACTTTCTTTAATTCGGCTACGATAGAAGCTACTGCCTTATCGATTCCTCTTTTCAAGTCCATTGGGTTAGCACCTGCTGCTACATTTTTCAATCCCGCAGTTACAATTGCCTGCGCTAAAATAGTAGCAGTCGTCGTTCCATCACCTGCATCATCAGCAGTTTTAGAAGCTACTTCTTTGAGCATTTGAGCGCCCATGTTTTCTACCGTGTCTTTCAACTCGATTTCTTTCGCTACTGATACACCATCTTTAGTTACTGATGGAGCACCAAACTTTTTATCTATAATTACATTTCTGCCTTTAGGGCCTAGCGTTACTTTTACAGCGTTCGCTAAAATGTCAACACCTCTTTTAAGTGCATCACGTGCTTCTAAATCAAATGTTATTTCCTTTGCCATTTTCTTTAATTTTAATATTAAACGATTGCTAAAATATCAGATTCTCTCATAATCAAATAGTCTTTACCTTCTAAAGCTAATTCTGATCCTGAGTATTTGCCATAAAGTACGTTGTCGCCAACTTTTACTGTCATTGGTTCGTCTGGCTTACCGGCTCCAACAGCCACTACTATTCCTTTTTGTGGTTTTTCTTTTGCTGTATCAGGAATAATAATACCTCCTGCCGTTTTCTCTTCTGCTGCAGCTGGTTCTACAAGAACTCTATCTGCAAGTGGTTTAATGTTTACTGACATATTTTTTATTTTAAATTAATTGTAATTTGATAAAATCTCTTAGTCACATTTTATGCCATTACTTTTTCTCTCGCGAAATGCTAAAAAAATGACAGAAAACGAGAATTTAGGGCATAAAAAAAGTGTCAGAATATGACATTCTGACACTTTTTTTATATTCAATTTCTTTTATTGCGCTTCAGCTTCTTCAGGAGTTTCTTCCATTTCCATTGGAGCAGCCTCTTCATTTAAAAGTGGCGCCTGATCTGTAGGAATAACAATTTGATTCGCTTCATTCGTCAATTCAGACTCGGTAGGAGCAGCCGTAATTGTTGTTTTTTCGTTGAATGTAGCAGATACTACACTAAGTACAACTAAAGCAATTGCTAATGTCCATGTCGCTTTTTCTATAAAGTCGGTTGTTTTTCTAACACCCATCACTTGGTTCGATGAAGAAAAATTAGATGCTAAGCCACCTTTTGGGTTTTGTACAAGTACAACCAAAATCAATAAGATAGCTACAATTAAAATCAATACAGAGATAATAGTTCCCATGTTTTTTTATTTTTTAGGCTCTTCGCCCAGTTTATGAATAAGGTTTGCAAAATAAATTCTTTTTTCTGGATATTTCAAGGCTAATTTTTCATAAGCCAAAATTGCTTTCTCCGTATTGCCTTGTTGAGCATAAATATTGGCCAATGTTTCAGTCACTAAATCATCGTTTTCCTTCACACTTAAGCGTGCCATATTGCTTGCAGAATAGAATTCTTTCTTTGGTTTTATTTTAGGAGCAGTTGCTATAAACTTATTGACTAAGTCTTTACTGTCTGCTTTTGGAACTATTTCTTCTTCTACTTTAGCTGCAGCTTGCCCATCCATTAGTTTTAACCAATCGCTAAAACTGTGCTCGCTTTTTTGATTTGAAACTAAATTTGTGGCGAAAGTTTTTTCTTCGATTACTTCCTCTTCCGACTCATTT
>Ga0209555_10003543_pt1 | contig 10362 bp, 16 predicted proteins | sample SaaInl85LU_5_DNA_FD_184643 | JGI IMG/M metagenome (GOLD analysis project Ga0209555, IMG submission 184643) | Marine microbial communities from expanding oxygen minimum zones in the Saanich Inlet - ESP_85LU_5_DNA (SPAdes) (version 2) | ecosystem: Environmental > Aquatic > Marine > Intertidal... | reverse complement strand
AAGAATCTAATTAAAAAAGAGATTGACAGAGCAAGGCGAATCAATCCTAAAAACAAAAGTTTAGTATTAAGACTAAACAAATTACTTGAGCAGGATGCTATTTACAAGGATGATTTCCTTGATGAGGCGTTGATTATCAGACGCGACGACTTCGCTCGTGAATATCCAAAAGAAAATTTAAATGAGCAATGTGATAACGTCATAAGATATATTGGAGACTATTACATACAAATGCTAAATAACGGTTTCTACTTTTTTTCGTATGGAGAAGATTCCATTATGTCAACAGACATCAAATATTTAGAAGAAAGAATGTTTAATTATATATCAAATACAAATGAATAGTAAAGAACGAATCAAGCAAGTTACAGACAGAGTCTGTGCTATGCTACAAGAGAAGAACGAAGCGTATGGAGACTCAGCACTTAACCCTGTAAATATATTCAGCAAGGGAGGTGCTTCACAATCATTACGCGCAAGGATAGACGACAAGCTATCGAGAATCAAGAACGTAGGAATCAACGACGAAACAGAAGACACTCTGTTTGATTTATGCGGGTACTTAGTACTTCTGATAATAGCAGAAGAAGATAAGGTGAATAATATTAATGTAACGTACACAACTGTAGAAAGCGATGAAACATTTAGATTTGGAGGGTAATACAACAGACAATTCAAGAGAAAGAAAACGTGTGTCTTCAAAGACACTAAATGTAACTGACTCAGTGTCAGTGTTAAACGAACTTTTTAATTCATTCGCTGATATTTATAGCGGTAAAAACAAAATCTAATGAAAGCAGATATTTTTAATGAATACGCAGATAAGGTATGTGAGATATTCGCCATAGACAGAGAATCTTTATTTACTAAAAGCAAGAGACGTGATATTGTAGATGCAAGACAGATGCTATATTACTTATGTTATAAAAGACCTATGAGACTTGTTTACATACAAGAGTATATGGCAGAGAACGGATATCCAATCAATCACTCTTCTGTACTACACGGAATCAGTGTCGCTAAGGGTCGATATAAAAAAGATAAAGATTATGTCAGAGTCATCAAAGAAGTCGAGTAGTATGTCATTCACCAAGTATACGCTTGATAATTTATTTCTTCAAGCTATGATGGATGTTGGTAGTGTTAATCTTGACGGTGAAAAATATGAAGCACGTCTTCATCAAGGAGTAAAAATTGTGAAAGACCTTGAGACACAAGAGATTAAAATATACAACACACATAGAGGTGGTGATTATTACGTAGAAATAAGTGATGACGAATATTACGAATTCTTAGAAAAAGGTTGGAGGTTTGGAGTTTATGTTGTATCTTTGTCTAACTATCGTCAAAAACTTGAGGTAGTAAAGGATACTATAAAGAATCTTGCAAACAATAAAGCCACTAAGAAACAATTAGAGATGTTTCACGAAAGGCGAGACAGAATCTTAGAGAAGTATTCAGAAATCAAAGAAAAATTAAATCAATTAAATTAAATTAAATTATGAGCAATTCAAAATCAAAATCAGTTTATGAGACTCTATCAGCAATCCCTGTACGTGATAAGGTAGAGCGAAAAGGTCAAATGGATTACCTATCTTGGGCAAATGCTTGGCATATGCTAAAACAAATTTATCCAACTGCACAACGTACAATCTACGAAGACCAAGCTACAGGTTGGAACTACTTTTCAGATGGACGTTCCGCTTGGGTGAAGGTCGGAATCACAGTAGATGAAATAGAACACATTGACTACCTACCTGTTATGGACTTTCGTAACAATGCAATTCCAATCGAAAAGGTAGGTGCAATGGATGTAAACAAAACTATCCAACGTTCTACTGCTAAAGCTATTGCAATGCACGGACTTGGTTTGTCATTATGGACGGGTGAGGATGTTCCCGAAATGGTAACTACTAAACCTGCTACTAAACCTGCCGCACAAACAGGAGGTTTGATTGACCTTAAGAAAGGTGATAGCAATTGGGACGGTGTTGTTTCTTGGGTAAGTAAGAACACAGACAAAAGCCTTAAGCAAGTAACAGACCAACTGTCACGTAAGTATAAGTTATCTGCATCAGTTAAAACAGAATTATCTAAAATTTTAACAACTAAATAAGATGCAGAAAGTATTAGAACAACTAAAAGACGATAGTAATTACTATGGTGATTACGGAAAGCAATTCCTGTCCAACTCTGATATTCAAGCACTACTATTGAATCCCAAGGACTTTGGTAAGAGTCGACCCGATAATGCAAATTTTGCTAAGGGTCGTCTCTTTCACCAACTAATTCTTGAACCCGAGAAAGCAGATGAATGGCAGTTTGTGGACGTATCTTCAAGAGTAACTAAGGCTTACAAAGAATTTATTGCTGAAAACAATTTAGACTTTGCCTTACTTACAAAAGAAGGAGAAGAGATACGTAATCTTACAGAGACTATGTTGTCTAACTTTGATTTCTATGATGCCATCAGGCATCCTGAATGTGAGTATGAAGTACCTGCGGTAGCAGAGATTGAAGGTCTAATGTGGAAAGGTAAGGCTGATATTGTACATCCCGATATGCTGATTGACATTAAGACAACAGGAAAGATTTCTGATTTCAAGTGGTCAGCACGTAAGTACAACTACGATAGTCAATGCTACATCTACCAAGAGTTATTTGGTAAACCTTTAGTCTTCTATGTTATTGATAAAGAGACAGGTATGCTCGGTATCTTTAGACCAACTGAAGAGTTTGTAAAAGGTGGTAAAGACAAAGTAAAGAGAGCAGTAGAAGTATATAACAAATTCTTTGGAGACAATCCTACAGATAGTATCGATTCATATTATATTGACGAGTATCTGTAGTGTCTTTGAAGACACAATTAAAGTGGTGCAGGGTTTTGTCCTAATACCTGTATCATATGTAACTATTAGGATATTAATTTAAATTTTATTAAAATGTCACAAGAAGAAAAAATCTTTGCAGACGGTTTCTCATTCAAAAGAAACGACAACGCACCCGAATTCGTAGTAGGTAGATTATCAATCAAATCAGATGAAGCAGGTGCTTTCCTAAAAGCCAATTCAAAAAATGGATGGGTTAACATCGACATCAAGCAAGCTAAGTCAGGTAAGTACTACTGTGAGTTAGATACTTGGGTAAAGCCAAACGGTGATGCTCCTGCACAACCAAAGCAGCAAGCAGCAGCAGTAAGTGTTGAAGAAGAAGCAGATGACCTGCCATTCTAAACCAACCATTATTGGGACAAGATTGAGAGGATTTAATAGTCCTCTCTTTTTTGCCCTAATAAATGACGATATATTTTTCACTATATAGTAGTAGTAGTAATTATATATTTTATTTTTTTTCTTGTATATATAAGAATAAAAACGTCATAATCGGAACAAGTGCTGATTATCAGAGAGTTATAAAAATTAAATCGTAATAAAAACGGAATAACAATGGTAGGAAACGTAACAATCTTCAGAAACATAAAGGAAACTGAAGCCCCTTTCTATAGAGATGCGTCTGTTGTGCTAAACAGAATAAAGAGCGGAGCATCAAAAGACATTATAAAGCGTATCAGATTAGAAAAAGATAAAGCTGAGCGCAACGAACTAAAAAAGAATTTACCTGCAGTATGTTTTAGTGGTATGTTCACTAAGCGTAATGACCAATCATTAACTGAACATAGCGGGTTGATTTGTTTGGACTTCGATGATTACTCAAAGAAGAAAGAACTATTACAAGACAAAGAGAACTTAACTAAAGACAAGTATGTTTACTCGGTATTTATATCACCATCGGGTAATGGTCTTAAGGTGTTAGTTAAGATACCACAGGATGTAGATAACCATATCAACTTCTTCAATGCATTAGAGAAGCATTTTGATTCTCCAAACTTCGACAAGACTTGTAAGAATGTAAGTCGTGTTTGTTATGAGTCTTATGACCCATTGTTGTATGTGAATGATAACTCTTCTGTTTGGGATAAGGTTGATGAGCCTGAGTACAATGAGGTTGTTGTACACAGAGACACTCCAACAATTCCAATTACCGATGAAAACAAGGTTGTTGAGATTCTTGTAAAGTGGTGGACTAAGAAATATCCAATGGTTGAAGGTCAGCGTAATCACAATGTATTCATTCTTGCAATGGCATTTAATGACTACGGTATTAATAAATCTCTTGCAGGATATGTATTAAACCAATATGCAACTTCAGACTTCACTCAAGCAGAGATTGAAAGAACTATAGCTTCTGCATATGCGAACACTCAGAACTTCAACACTAAGTACTACGAAGATGAAGAGAGAGTAAATCAAGTAAAAGCAAAGTTAAGACGTGGCGTATCAAAAAAGGAGATTCGTCATCAGTTGGAAGAGTCGGGATTGGATGGCGAGACTATCGACTCAGTAATCGTTAAGGTTGAAAAAGAAAATTCAAGTCATAACTTTTGGACTAAAACAGAAAAAGGTGTAATCAAGATAGTGCATATCTTATTTAAGCAATTCCTTGAGGAGAATGGTTTTTATAAATATTGTCCTGAAGGAGGTAAGAACTACGTGTTCGTTAAGGTTACAAACAACTTGATTGACCATACGTCTGAAAAAGAAATCAAGGACTTCATACTTAATCACCTTATCAACTTAGATGATTTAAGTATATATAATTACTTCGCTGATAACGTAAGATACTTCAGAGAAGAATTCTTGACCCTGTTAGATACAATTGATATTTACTTCATTGAAGATTCAAAAGATACTTCATACTTGTACTACAGAAATTGTGCAGTTAAGATTGATACAAAAGGTATTGAGATTATTGACTACTTAGATTTAGGTGGATATGTTTGGAAAGACCACGTGATTGATAGAAAGTTTACTGTATGTGATTACGAAGAGTCTATGTATAAAAAATTCATATCACGTATATGTAACAATGACGACAACAGAGTTAAGACACTCGAGAGTACAATTGGATTCTTGATGCACGGATATAAGAACTTAAGTTATTGTCCTGCAGTAATACTTAATGATGAGGTTATCAGTGACAATCCCGAGGGAGGTACAGGTAAAGGATTGTTTATGAATGCTCTATCTCAGATGAAGAAACTTGTTGTGATTGATGGTAAGGCATTTGCGTTTGAGCGTTCTTTCCCATACCAAACAGTATCAGCAGATACGCAGGTATTATGCTTTGATGATGTCAAGAAACACTTCGACTTCGAGCGTTTGTTTTCTGTAGTAACAGAGGGACTGACATTAGAGAAGAAGAACAAAGATGCTATCAAGATACCATTTAGTAAGTCACCTAAGATTGCGATTACAACTAACTATGCTATCAAGGGTAGTGGTAATTCATTTGCAAGACGTAAGTGGGAGGTTGAACTTCACCAACACTACAACAAGAACTTCACTCCTCTTGATGAGTTTGGTAAACACTTCTTTGCTGATTGGGATGATGATGATTGGTGTATGTTCGACAACTATATGGTGTCTTGCCTACAGGATTATCTAAACACAGGATTGGTTAAGAGTAAGTTTGTAAACTTAGATGTTCGACAACTATCTGCAGAGACAACACACGACTTCATCGAATGGGTTGGATTGATAGATGGCTCAACTAATACACCAATACCTATTGGTTATAAGTTATACAAGCAGGAGTTATACTACGACTTCATTGGAGAGTATCCTGATTACGGACCGAAATCTAAGATGACCATATCGCGTACTAAGTTTTATAAGTGGTTATCATTGTATGCACAGTTTATAACAGGTATGCAGCCTGAAGAGGGTAAGGATAGTGTAAGCGGAAGATGGATACGTGTTGTACCTAAACCAAAAGCTACGTATAGCCAATCGCAAATTGATATATAATGGATTTTTATATAGAAAGAACTACAGGTTATACAAATGAACAGATGTACGAGCAATGCCTTCGTTTGCAGGGTGTTGTTCGTCAGACTGTCAAGGTCAAAGTTGGCAGAGGTAGAAACACGCATTATATTGAACAACTTAAATACGATATCGCTCCTGATATATTAAAGGGTATAGATGATAGCGTAGAATATTATAAGAACCTTATGGAAAAAAAGAAAACTAAAATAACGCTACGAGATTATCAGAAAAAGATTTCTCAAGATGCCTGTATAAAATTATTTACAGACGGGTTTGTTTATCTTGCGATGGAGGTTAGGACAGGGAAGACATTAACAAGTTTGTCTATAGGTAATCTTATCAAGAGTAAAGAAGTTTTATTCTTAACTAAGAAGAAAGCAATAAGTAGTATTGAAAGCGACTACGAACTATTAGCACCTAACTACAATATAACAGTAACAAACTATGAGAGTTTACACAAGGTTGAGAACTTAGAAAAGTTTGATTTATTGATATTGGATGAGGCGCACGGAATGGGAGCGTTTCCTAAACCAAGTAATAGAGCAAAGCAGGTAAAGGAGATTATAAGTAAGTATAATCCATACGTTGTATTATTATCAGGTACACCTACTCCTGAGTCTTATAGTCAGATGTATCATCAAGTATACGGCATTAAAAAGAATCCGTTTAATTCATACAAGAACTTCTATAGATTTTGTGACGACTATGTTGATGTTAAAGAGCGTAAGATAAATGGTCTGATGATTAAAGATTATTCAAGAGGTAAGGATACCATACTTGATGCAATGAAGAAGCATACCATATCTTATTCTCAGAAAGAAGCAGGATTTAAGGTTGACACGAGAGAACACGTTCTTGAGGTTGAACTTGAACCTATGACTTATAAGATTGCTGCTCAATTGAAAAAGAACTTGGTTGTTGAAGGAAAGGACGAGGTTATATTAGCTGACACTCCTGTTAAACTTATGATGAAACTTCATCAGATATATTCAGGAACTATAAAATTTGAATCAGGTAATTCTAAAATACTTGACCTTAGTAAAGCTAAGTTTATAAAAGAAAAGTTTGCAGGTAAAAAGATTGGTGTCTTCTATAAATTTAAAGAAGAACTAAACGCACTTAAAAAAGTTTTCGATAAGAAAACTTTAACAACTGAACTTAGTGTCTTCAAAGACACAGATTGTCAGGTTATAGCATTACAAATTGTTAGCGGACGTGAGGGTATATCCTTACGAGAAGCTGATGCATTAGTTTATTACAATATTGATTTTAGTGCAACAAGCTATTGGCAATCAAGAGATAGGATGACAACTAAAGAGAGACTTGAATCTGATGTGTATTGGATTTTTTCTAAAGGAGGAATTGAAAAGGATATTTATAAAGCGGTAACAAAGAAGAAAGACTACACGGTAAATCACTTCAAGAAGGATTTATTAAATTTGTAGTATGACAGAACAACAAATACAAAGCAAAAGAATAAAGCAACTTGAAGCTGAAGGATATTATGTTTTGAAATTAGTCAAGACAAATAAAAATGGAATCCCTGATGTGTTAGCAATTCGTTCTGATGGCTCAATACTCTTTAGTGAAATAAAAAAACCTGACGGAAGATTATCAAAACTACAAGAGTATAGATTAAAAGAATTAGAAAAATATGGATTTGACACAGAAGTTTATAGAGGAGATTGATATAGAAGAATGGTTTGCATTAGAACTAAATAATCTTCCTCAGAATATAGCAGAAATTATATTAAAAGATATAACAAGCGTAGCTAAGGTTCTTCCAATTCTAAATGGTTATTCTCAGATTATTTATGGAGTAGTATATGACCACAACATATTTTACTTTATAGATTATCTGAAGCAAGAAGAAGAAAGGCTTCTTATCATAGATATAACATTTGTTGATTTAGATGAATACTTAGACGCAATAAACGAAAACAATACAATTAAATATTATTATGGAACAATCAAAAAGAGAAAAGAAGACGGAGTCTGAAATAATTGAAGAGGTTGTGAACAGACATTTTCGTCTTAACCTTAGACGCAACACAAGACAACGTCCATATGTAAATGCAAGAGCAACGATGTCATATCTTTTGAGACAAAAAGGATATTCTCTTCAGGCTATAGGTCGTATTTTAAATAAGAACCACGCAACGATTATTAACCTTACAAAAAACTTTGAATGGTATCTTAAATCCGACCCTGAGTTTAGACATATATATCAAAATATTGCATATGAAATTGCAGAAAATGACGATGCTATATATGAAAAAGAAGAAAAAGAGATAATAAAAGAGATTTTTTCTTTGAGAAATCAAAATAAATTATTAAATTCGCAAATAGAACGTCTAACTTTAGAGCAAGAAAAGACTAAATCAAACAAAGTAAAGTATCAAAAGATATTTGAAATGATTGAGGAAAGAACAAGAGACGGCTACGAAGACGAGGTGTTAAAAAAATTAAATGCAATTTACAATGGGTTATACAGTAAATGATGTAGATAAAATAGCAGAGTTTAAGACTTGGACAGACAAACAAAAAATGGATTGTCTTTTGGAGATGAACTCTAATATGTATTGTAACTTAGGTATTGATTCAACCCAAAAAGAAAAACAAGAGGTTAAAAAGAAATCACGTAAAATATATCAGGCAATAAAGAAATTTGATTACGCAGCAGGTAATCAATTTTTGAATGCAATGGATAACAACAAAGAATAATATGAGCAGTCCATCAGCTTACGACAACCAAAGACTAAGACACATAAACCACCTGATGGACGAACTCAACGACTCACTTTCTGATATATACGAGAACTTAGTAGATAGAGATATAACGCCATTAAAAGCGTCAATCAAATCAATGACATCTAAATTAAAAGAAATCGAAACATCAATAGAAGATGAGTTATAATAAAGAATCACGACCCCGATTAAAAGGTAATAAGAAAGTCGCATACGAATACATTAACAACAAGGAGCGGAGGATACTCGTAATAGGAGATATCCACGCTCCTTTTACGTTAGATGGGTACTTGCAATTTTGCAAAAGTATGTACGCTCGATACAATTGTAATCAAGTTATCTTCATTGGAGATATAATCGATAACCACTACGCCTCATTTCACGAAACAGACCCCGATGGTATGGGCGGTAAACAAGAACTCGATGCAGCAATAAAAGTTGTATCTAAATGGAAAAAAGCATTTCCTAAAGCTGATGTTATTATTGGTAACCACGACAGAATTATAATGCGTAAAGCATTCTCTTCTGCTATACCAAAGCAATGGGTTAAGGATTATAATGATGTTCTTGGAACTAAATGGAATTGGACAGATAGAATCGTTTATGATGGTGTTCAGTACGTACACGGAGAAGGTGGTACTGCAAGAACTAAATCAAAGAATGATATGATGTCTACCGTTCAAGGTCACATACACACTCAAGCATACACGGAATGGATGGTTGGTAGGAATTTTAGAATATTTGGTATGCAAGTAGGGTGTGGAATTGATGCTAACGCTTATGCGTCTGCATATGCCAAGAACTTCAAAAAACAAGCTATAGGTTGCGGAGTAGTTATAGGGGGTCACACTGCTATAAACTGCTTAATGGAACTGTGATGAGATTTGAAAGCAATGAAGATTTATCAAGAGAGAAGAAAGCCATAACAACGTTTGTAAACATATTCAATGGTTCTTTCAAAAAACTTGGACCTGATGATATAGACTACAGAGTTTACGATAGTGAAGGTAAACTAATAGCGTTTGTTGAGGTAAAGGGACGCATTAGAAATTATTCAGACGCATACCCTCTACCTGTTGCTGCTCGTAAACTTGTTAAGTTATCAGATAAAAGATTAAATCCTGTTATGATATGGGCTTGCAATGATGGGATAGTGTACTCAAAGATAAAAGACCTTAATGGTTCTATATCTTGGGGAGGGCGCAAACCAAGAGCAGGTTCATACAATGACCAAGAATTAATGACTTACTTTAACAAAGCAGATAACTTTAAATTTATTCCATATGACTAATGAAACTAAAAAACGCATCGAGTTTTTAATTATCACAATCATCAACTTCTTATTGCTATACACCCTACATAGTATGTTGTGTCTTTGAAGACACTAACATTTACTTAAAATCCTCCTCCGAATCCTCCTCCGAATCCTTCATTCATAGAGCGCTCTTCTCTTTTCTTAGCACGCTCTTCTCTTCTCTCCTGCTTATCGTAAGCATCATTCATCTGTTGGATTGTTTTTTGTTTTACTTTTTTCTTAGGCTTAGGACCTTCAATCTGATACTGTGAATAATTCAAAAGTCTTAGAATGTCTTTACCTACATCACCATCGCTTCCAATAGCACCATAGTTTTCTATGTATTTATTTATTGTTGGTGACGGAATACCTGATATGGTAGATAACTGTAAGTAGAAATCCTTCATAGCTTCAGCTTTTTTAACAGGGTCT
>Ga0209555_10003540_pt1 | contig 10365 bp, 8 predicted proteins | sample SaaInl85LU_5_DNA_FD_184643 | JGI IMG/M metagenome (GOLD analysis project Ga0209555, IMG submission 184643) | Marine microbial communities from expanding oxygen minimum zones in the Saanich Inlet - ESP_85LU_5_DNA (SPAdes) (version 2) | ecosystem: Environmental > Aquatic > Marine > Intertidal zone... | reverse complement strand
CGGGAACCCTGTGAGCTCTTGCTCTTGAGTTGTACCGGTGCGATCTACAAAACGCACGCAAACCGATTCCGGGCGAGTCACCTTGCCACGAATCCCTGGCACACTCAGGCAACCTTCCCAAAGGGTTACTTCGTTATCGGAAAATGAAAGTGGCTCAGGGTTGATCATCAGTAAGGGCGCCATTTCCGGAGCGTTTGGATAGCGGTTGTTGGGCCGCGACGCAATGATCATTAATTGCAATGGCACACCAATTTGCGGCGCAGCAATACCTACACCCCCCCGATGCTCCATCCAATGTTGCATAACAGCTGCTTGCTGAAGCGCAGCGCTTAACTGCGTCAGCTCAACCGGCTTGGCCACGGCGCGCAAACGCGGATCACCTAACTCAACGATCTGAAAGTCATCAGGATTCAACATCACGAGAACACTTTGCTCTTGGGCAGCTTGCTTATTAGATTAAGTGGGTTAAGTGTAGGCAGATAGACTCGGCGCGCACTGCGTTGCAGCAGATCGAGCGAGTGCACGATATCCTTGGCGCTCTTGGGTGGTGCCATTTGTAACAGGCCCAGGGTGTAAACCGCTTCCTTGGCCGCCCCCAACACAGAAGATGACACTGCAAAATCCCTGAACAACATAAAGGTGTCCATGTCGCCGAAGGTGACAACCTGTGGTTTATGTGAAGGCTGAAATTGCCGCAAGGCTTTATTCGCCAGCAAGCGTTCAACGTTTTGCGCAGCCGCTTTGCCCATGTCGATGGCATGGAAAGCCTGCTTGGCCAGTGGCCGCCCTTCCGGACTGGCGGCATCGCCGATGATAAATACGTTTTCGCGGGCTTCGCTCTGGAAATACTGGTTTACACTGGCCCACTCATTCGCATCCTGCGTTAGATAGCTGCGCTGCAAAAAGCTGTTAGGTGCCGCGCCTGTCGACCAGATGGTGATGTCGCTTTCAATCGCTCCGCCATCCATAAAGCAAATGCCTTCATGATCCACTGATTCGACTTTTTTCCCCAAATGGTAGTTCACCCGAAAGCCCTCAGTATGGCTGCGGATTTTACCATCCAGGTGACCTGGCGCATTGGGCATCAAGTGATCGGAGGACTCGACAACATTGAATTCAAACTGAGGACGGTTGCGGTAAGCCCGCATAACTTCGCCGAAGGCCTCTACCCCTTCAATGCCACCACCAACCACGGTGACACGGGTTGTACGATGAGACAGGGAGGCTCGATGCAGTTTGCGGGCAATAACCTGGCACTGATCCACGCTTTTCATGGGCAGAGCGAACTGATCGGCGCCCTCCACACCAAAGGTGTTATTGACGCTGCCCGTGGCGACGATACACACATCGAAGGGCACCTTCATACCGTTATCGAGCAGCACCGTGGAAGAGGTCATCTCCATGGCGCGGTTCATCAGGAAACGATGCCCCAATCGACGCACCAATATATTGCGAGACAGGCGCAGCTCGTCCCCTTTCTTTTCACCGGAGATAATTTCGTGGATGTTCGGCAGCCATTCGATATGAGGGCTGGGATCTATGACTGATACGTCATAGCGGGACGATTTGAGCTGTTGGGCGGCATTCAACCCAGCGAATCCACCGCCTACGATCACAATTTTTGGTTTGATGTGCTTTCCGAACATGTTTTGGCTCCGCTGACACCTGTACATTGTCGCGCACAGGTGCCCATCCATTGTTTGCGGTGCGCATTCTATAGCAAGAATGCTTCCTTACAATAGTAAGCACGTCACTGCTCGACTAACGGTTGAATACAATCCTCTTGCCACGGATATGGGGATTCACCTCTCCGTTTTCAAACGCCAGCTCACCATTGACCAGCGTGGCAACAACAGAGGACTTGAACAGGTAACCGGCAAACGGTGACCAACCGCACTTGGAGTAGAGTTTTTGCTCATCGACAACGGTTGGCGTATTCAGGTCGACCAGCACCAGATCCGCCCAGTATCCTTCCCGAATGTAACCCCGCTCGGCGATCTGGAACAGCTCGGCCACATTGTGACTGACCTTCTGCACCACCTGCTCCAGACTGAACCGACCTGCATGATAATGCTCCAACATGGCAATCAGGGCATGTTGAACCAGAGGCAGGCCGGAGGGCGCTTTAAAGTAGGTGTTTTGTTTTTCTTCCCAGGTGTGCGGAGCATGATCGGTGGCCACCACATCAATCAGATCGTTCTTTACTGCATTCAGCAACGCTTCACGATCTGATGCTTTTTTCACCGCCGGGTTACATTTAATCAGCGAGCCTTTGGTTTCGTAATCTTCTTCGCTGAAAAACAGGTGATGAACACAGGCTTCTGCGGTGATCTGCTTAGAAGACAATGGCCCTGCCTGCAGAAGGGACAATTCCTTTTCGGTGGTGAGATGCAGAATATGCAAACGAGTGCCAAAGCGCTTGGCCAGGGACACCGCCAGACTGGATGATTTGTAACAGGCCTCTTCTGAGCGAATCAGAGGGTGGCAGGACATGGGCACATCCTCGCCATATTGTTCGCGATATTTGGCCTCATTTTCGGTGATCATGGGGGTATCTTCGCAATGGGTCACCACGATGACCGGCGCATTGGCAAAGATGCCTTCCAGAATTTCGGGTTTATCCACCAACATGTTTCCGGTAGAGGCCCCCATGAACACCTTGATGCCACATGCCGCCTTTGGGTCGAGGTTTTTGATTTCTTCCAGGTTATCGTTGCTGGCGCCAAGGTAGAAAGAAAAGTTTGCCAGGGATTTCTGGGTTGCGCGATCGTACTTGTCTTCCAGCGCAGCCCGATTGATGGTTAGGGGGTTAACGTTAGGCATTTCGAAATAGCTGGTGATGCCTCCGGCCACCGCTGCGGCGGATTCGGTGGCAATCTCGCCCTTGTGGGTCAAACCGGGCTCACGAAAATGCACCTGATCATCAATCATCCCCGGTAGCAGATGTTTGCCTGTGGCGTCGATCACTCGATCGGCTGCTTCGGCGGATAGGTCTGCACCGATTTTGGCGATGCGCCCATCCTGTATCAGCACATCCAGCTGCTGAACCTGACCTTCATTGACGACTTGGGCATGGGTAATTAACAGACTGGTCATATGGCATTCCTATACTGTATAGCTTTCATTGCATGACGTTGGCAGCGTATTATAACGGATTGGCAACGCATCAAGACTACATCACAGAAAAAAGGGGCTCAACTTCATGTCTGCACTGTTCGTCAAGCACCTCACCGTTCTCGATTTCTCCTATGTTCATACCACCCGTGGCATTCTGGGAGAAAGCTGGATCGTTGATGTGGAACTCTATGGCGAGCTGGATCATCAAGGCATGGTGTTCGATTTCGGCCACGTTAAAAAGAAGGTGCGCGATGCGGTGGAATCCCTGTTTGATCATAAACTGGTGCTGCCCAAAGGCTTGCCAACGCTGCAAACCCGCAGCGTTGATCAGGGGCTGGAAATCACTTGGCGGGATGCACAGAATCGTCACTATCGCCATTTATCCCCACTGGAGGCGGTGGAGTGGGTGGAAGCCGAGGAGATCACCATTGATGCGTTGATCCCCCTGCTGGAAGACGCCGCCATGGCCGCCGTGCCCGATAATGTAAGCCGGGTGGTGATCGAGCTGCGCAGTGAGGAAATCTCTGGTGCTTACTACCATTACAGCCACGGCCTCAAGAAGCACGATGGCAATTGTCAGCGCATTGCCCATGGTCATCGCTCCCGCATCAAGATCCTGCGCAACGGCAAGCGCGATCCGCTGCTGGAAAAAGCCTGGGCCCTGAAATGGAAAGACATTTACATCGGCACCGAGGAGGATCTCATGTCCCGCCTCACGGAAGATGGCATCGATTACTGCCAATTCGGTTACGACGCACCCCAGGGGCGCTTTGAACTGACCTTGCCGGAGGCTCAGGTGTACCTGATCCCGACGGATTCCACGGTGGAATATCTGGCGGATCACATGGCTGCCTGCCTGAAAAAGGATGACCCGGAGCACCAATTCGAGGTGAAAGCCTACGAAGGGGTGATGAAAGGCGCCATCGCGTTCAAATAACGCCATTTCTTCTATACAATGTGCGGTCCACACTACGTGATTCACGCACCGGTTCGATTTACAGGAAAACACGATCACCATGTCGATTGATATTACCTTGCCTGACGGCAGCGTCCGCAGCTATCCACACGCGCTTACTGGCCTGGATGTGGCCAATGACATCGGCCCCGGTCTGGCCAAAGCCAGCGTTGCCATGTACCTCAACGACAAACTGGTGGATCTGTCTACAAACCTGACAGAGCCCTGCAACATCGCCTTCCTGACCCGCGATAAAGAAGCGGCTCTTGAGCTGCTGCGTCACGATGCTGCCCACGTTATGGCCCAGGCCGTGAAAGAGCTGTTCCCAGAGACTCAAGTCACCATTGGCCCGGCCATCGAAAACGGCTACTACTATGACTTCTTCCGGGAAGAATCCTTCACCCAGGAAGACCTGCACAAAATCGAAACCCGCATGGCCCAGATCGTGGATCAGGATCTGCCCATTGTGCGTGAAGTCTGGGATCGCAACGAGGCCATTGCCTACTTTAAAAAGGAAGGCGAGGAGTTCAAGGCGGAGCTGATTGAAGATCTGCCAGAAGACGAAGTGATCTCGGTGTATCGCCAGGGGGATTTCCTCGACCTGTGCCTGGGGCCTCACCTGCCCTCCACCGGTAAACTGGGCAAGGCCTTCAAGATAATGAAAGTGGCCGGTGCCTACTGGCGCGGTGATTCCACCCGGCCGCAACTGCAACGGGTATACGGCACCTGCTGGCGCGACCCGAAAGAGTTGAAAAAATACCTGCACATGCTGGAGGAAGCAGAAAAGCGCGACCACCGCAAACTGGGCAAAGAGATGGGCCTATTCCATCAGCAAGAGGAAGCCGTGGGCAGTATGTTCTGGCACCCCAAAGGCTGGCGCACCCGCAAGGCTCTGGAAAACTACATCCGCAGCAAGATGGAGCGCAACGGCTATCAAGAGATCGCCACCCCCCAGATCATGGACCGCAAATTGTGGGAACAGTCCGGCCACTGGGACAAATACGCCGAAGACATGTTCACCATCTGCACCCACGATCATCGGGACATGGCCATCAAGCCCATGAACTGCCCCGGCCATGTGCAGATCTTCAAGCAGGGCCTGAAAAGCTATCGTGACCTGCCCATCCGCCTGGGCGAGTTCACCACCCTGTTCCGCAACGAAGCCCACGGCGCGTTGCACGGTTTGATGCGGGCCCGCTCCTTCAGTCAGGATGATGCCCACATCTTCTGCACCGAAGACCAGATCAACGAAGAAACCGCCGCCTTTATCACCATGCTGAATCAGGTGTACAAAGATTTCGGCTATGAAGACATTCGCATCAAGTTCTCCACCCGCCCGGACAACAAAGCCGGTACCGAAGAGACCTGGGATCGGGCTGAAGCCGCCCTGCAGAACGCCGTGGACAGCCTGGGCCTGACCTGCGAACTGAACCCCGGCGAAGGTGCCTTCTACGGCCCCAAACTGGAATTTGTGCTGAAGGACGCCATTGGCCGCGACTGGCAGTGCGGCACCCTGCAGGTGGATTTCGTGCTGCCGGAGCGTCTGGATGCCGAGTACGTGGGTGAAGACGGCAACCGCCACCGCCCGGTGATGCTGCACCGTGCCATTCTGGGCTCACTGGAACGCTTTATGGGCATTCTGATTGAATCCACCGCAGGCCATCTGCCCATGTGGCTGTCACCCCTGCCGGTGGTGATTGCCACCATTACCGATGATGCCCGCGACTGGGCTATTGAAGTGTCCGACAAGCTGAAAGCCGCTGGCGTGTACTGCGAGCTGGATCTGCGCAATGAAAAAATCGGCTACAAAGTGCGCGAGCACAGCAAAGCCAAGGTACAGCAGATCTGGGTAGTGGGTAAAAACGAAGCCGAAGCCCAACAGGTGGCCGTGCGTCAGCTGGGCAGCAATGGCAATGAAGTGATGGGCATCAACGAAGCGCTGGACGCCATCGTTACCGCCACTCGCGCGCCCCTGTAGCCACCAGGGCGACACGCAATCTATAAACAAACTGAGCCTGTTTCCGATACAGGCTCAGTGTTTTTAACAGCAGGCAATAGAACAACGTCATGACCATACAACTGTACAACACGCTGAAACAGCAGAAAGAAGCCTTCACCCCCATCAACCCGGATGAAGTGACCATGTACGTGTGTGGGCCGACGGTATACAACTTCGTACACATCGGCAATGCCCGACCAGTGGTGATTTTCGACACTCTGTTTCGCCTGCTGCAGCGCCATTACCCCAGCGTGAAATACGCCCGCAACATCACCGATGTGGAAGACAAGATCAACGCCGCCGCCAAAGCCAATGGCGAAACCATTCGTGAGCTGAGCGAGCGTTACACCCAGGCCTACCATGAAGACATGGGGCAGCTGAACAACTTATCCCCCACGCTGGAGCCCCGCGCCACCGATAACATTGACGCCATGATCGAGCAGATCCAGGCCTTGATTGACCACGGCCACGCCTACGAGTCCGAGGGCCACGTACTGTTCCAGGTGAGCACCGACAAACACTACGGCCAGCTTTCACACCGCAAACTGGATGAAATGATCGCCGGTGCCAGCGAGCGGGTGGACGACGCCTCCTACAAAAAAGAGCCCGCCGATTTTGTGCTGTGGAAACCCTCCAGCAATGACCTGCCCGGCTGGGACAGCCCCTGGGGCCGCGGCCGCCCCGGCTGGCACATCGAATGTTCCGCCATGATCAACAAGCATCTGGCCAAAACCATCGACATTCACGGCGGCGGCATGGATCTGATCTTCCCCCACCATGAAAACGAAATCGCCCAGGGCACCTGCTGCCACAACGAAGGCGAACAACAGTTTGTGCGCTACTGGATGCACAACGGCTACCTGAATATTGATGGTCAGAAGATGTCGAAATCCCTGGGCAACTTCTTTACCGTGCGGGAACTGCTGGAGCTGTGGCCCGGCGAAGTGATCCGCTACGCCCTGTTCACCGCCCATTACCGCAAGCCCCTGGACTGGACTAAAGATCTATTGTCCAGCGCCAAATCCAGCTTGGATCGCCTCTATGGCGCCCTGCGGGAAGCACCCTTGGCGGTGGATACCGACCTGAGCCACCCCCTGCTGGACGAGCTGGAAGGCCACCTGATGGATGACCTTGCCACCCCTCAAGTGTTGGCGGTACTGCACGCACTGGCCGGTGACATCAACAAAACCAGCGCAGAAGAGAAGCTGCTACTGCAGAAGGTTCTGCGCAAAGCGGGCAGCTTCGTCGGCCTGCTGAATCAGGATGCTGAGGCCTGGTTCAAATGGCAACCATCCAGCCAGCAGGGAGGGCTCAGCGATGAGGCCATCGAAGCCCTGATCCAGCAACGGGTGGACGCCAAAGCCAATAAGAACTTCGCCCGTGCCGATGAAATCCGTGCCGAGTTGAAAGATCAAGGTATAACCCTGGAAGACGCCAAAGACGGCACACGCTGGACCCGGGACTGACCGGGCCAGCCTAGTAGACCGCGGCAAATCCGCTATACTCCAAGAATAAGTCGTGACCAGACATTCATTGACGAGCACCCAGCAGCTGACACAACGTACCCAGGATACCGGTAACTCAGGGATAATGAGCAGCACCTTGTTACAGAATCATCATGCGAACACCACGTTAGCCGCAGCAACCAACGTCTTGCTCCGGCTTGGTGTCGCACTGATTTTGTTGTGCTCAGCAAACCTTCGGGCCGAAACACTCACCATTTATCACTACAACCCCGAATCCCATAGTGACCGAAACCTGGTGCTGAAGAACACGTTCGACCGCTACTTTCAATCCAAATACAACATTGAGCTGCAGCCAGTAGAACAACGTGACACCTTCCAGCAACTGGTCAGCCAAGGTAACCCCAGCCTGTTCGTCATGTCCGACTGGCATTACCAACAACTCGCCAGCAGCATGCCTAAGCTGACACCGTATCTTCGGGGCCTGAATAATAAGCAAGATACTTTCCACAAGCTCCTGGTAGGCAAGCCCCAAGCTTCCACTCAACGCATGACCATAGCGGTTTCTGGCGCGGAAGCTTACGTTGCCAGCATCCTGCAGGAAATGACGTTCACCCTTAGCCCGCCACCCCAGCAAACTCGCTTATTAACCGTACCCAAAGACATCGATGCCTTGCTGGCTGTCAGCTTTGGGTTGGCTGATGCAGCCCTGGCGACCGAGGACAGCTTCGAAAAGTTATCCCAGCTTTACCGCAATGAATACCAACAACTTCAAATATTGGGGCGAAGCAAGCCACAAAAAAGACTGGTGGTCGTAGGAATCGACAACCAGTTATCTGCCGTTAAATTCGCTTTAGATGCTCTGGAAGAAATGGATCAAACCCGCGATGGCCGCCTGGGCCTCAATTTACTGGGTTTGGATGAATGGACTCGACTCTCGACCACCCAACGCAAGGGGGGGCAACAATGATTGCAGTGATGCGGGTGTTACTGGCAATGTTCACGCTGATAGTGATGCAGGCTTGCACGTCAACGCCGACAGCCAATACATCAAACGCCCATCAGCCCAAGATCCTGCTGGTTAACAGCAACCGGGCCATACCCCGTTATAACACGGCCGAGGAGGCGTTCACTGAAGTACTAACAGAGGCACTAGAAAACGAACTGTTGATATCCATTAACCTGGAAAATGATGAACGCCCCACCGAAACACTGCAGGATATACTCAATCAGCACCGGTTCTCGGCGATATACTGCATCGGCGCCAAAGCATTGGGCTCTGTGGATTACATCGGCCCAGCGTTACCTGTGGTCTACAGTTCGGTTTTGAATTGGCGTAAGTTCCAGAATAAACCCGGCTATTTCGGCGTGACCAGCGAAGTTGCCCCGGCAGCCCAGCTTGCCTGGTTCAAACACTTCTTCCCGTCGGTGAAACGCATCGGCATTCTCTACAGCGAGGACAACCAGGCGCTGATTACGGACGCCAACACATCAGCAAACTCGCTATCACTGACGCTACAACCTGAACTCTTACACCATAAGAGCGATCGTAAACCACAGATATCACGACTACTGAATCAAGTGGATGCTCTGTGGGTTCTGCCTGACCCATTGATACTGGATTCTGAACAACACACGATGCAGCTATTCAAGCTTGCCCATACGTTACGCAAGCCAATATTCACCTATAACAGTTTCTTTATGGGGTTTGGCGCCACACTTAGCATCAACGCTGATCTGGCCACGACAGGTCGCCAAGCTGCATTACTGATCCAGACCCTTCATGAACAGGGGGCACCGACATCGGGTGTGCAGTTCCCCGCAGGCAGCAGCATATCACTCAACCTGCGCAAAGTAAGCGACAACAACCTGGAGCTGAATATCGAGGCATTCAGCAGCGTAAACGAGCTGCTGGATGAGTAGGCCTCAGTCCAAACGTTCCATCAGCTGAACTTCCAGCATCAGGCTGCGCCCGGCATTGGGATAATCCGACAGCATGGCAGCGGGCGACGGGTCAACCAGATCCTCATCCATCAGATTATAAATTGACGCGGTTAACTGAACATTTTCCGCCTGGTTGCGCCAGCTCAACGCCAAATCCACTGTCACCTGATCAGACACACCGGAGCGTACATCATTCACTTCACGAGCCAGTGCGCTTTCATACAGGACACCCGCAAACGCGGTCAAATAGCGGGAATAACGGTAGTTATACGTGAAATTTGCCCGGTGTAGCGGCACATCCGAGGCGCGAGAGTTTGTAAGTTTATTGGTGGGATCCTGGTAGGTGTAGTTCAAGCCCAGACTGGAGCCATCCTTGAGGCGCGTGCTGTACTCCAGCTCCACCCCCAACACCTCCAACTCGCCAATGTTGTCTGAATAGGCAACCCCCGTCTGTGGCCTGGGAGCAATGATATCTTCGATGTAGTTATAAAACAGTGTTGCCTTGGCCTGGCTACGTTTGCTGAGCGCAGCATTAAAGCCCAATTCAGCGGTTTGAATTTCTTCCGGTTGCACATCTGGATTGCCAACGATGGAGGGGTTGTTGATATTGTAAAGCTCGCCAAATGTGGGCGCTCTGAATGCCGAGCCGTAGGTAGCAATTAATTGATACTTATCCGTTACGTCCCAGCTGACACTCGCCCTTGGGTTGAACGTATTACCAAAATCGCTGTAGTCATCGTAACGCCCTCCCACTATTAAACGAACTGCATCTGTTGGATCCCAAATATCCTGTACATAAAGGGCGCGAATATTACGGTTATGGCTATCGTTCCAATTAGCAACATCGGAGATGTCCACCATCGGACCCGCTCCGTTGTTTGACCAGA
>Ga0209555_10003537_pt1 | contig 10370 bp, 8 predicted proteins | sample SaaInl85LU_5_DNA_FD_184643 | JGI IMG/M metagenome (GOLD analysis project Ga0209555, IMG submission 184643) | Marine microbial communities from expanding oxygen minimum zones in the Saanich Inlet - ESP_85LU_5_DNA (SPAdes) (version 2) | ecosystem: Environmental > Aquatic > Marine > Intertidal zone... | reverse complement strand
CGACGACGGTGAAACACTTAGCGACGCTACAAAGCCAAGTGACCTTTCCAAGATCCAGGATCTGGCGGCTGAAGTTATGCAGCGCTATGCGCCGGAAATCGAACGTGGGCGAAAAAAGAAAGAACGGTTGAAGGCAGGGGCAAATTACCCCGACACGCTTCACCGGACGGTGAAGCAATTGCACGAAGACTTGCCCCAAGAGAAAGCCGCGCTGGAAGCGGAGATCGCGGCAAAGGAAGAAGGGATCAATGAACAGAAGGCGTCAGTAGAAAAGACTCAAAGACACCTGGCGAAGTTGGAGATGAAGGCGGAACTGACGGAAAAAGAGATCAAACGAAAAGAGACCTACAGAAAGCGGCTGGAAAAGAAGCAGACAGAGATGGCTGACGACATGGAGCGGCTGGAGGCTCGACAGGTCGAGCTGGCGGTAACACTGGCGCGTGAGGCAGAAGCCATTGAAACGGAAAAGAACGCAGTGAGGGCGGAGCGTAAGCAAGCGCAAGAACAAGCGGCAGCCGCGCGACGCGCAAAAGAGTCCTATGAATCTGGTGTGAGTGCAATCGAAGCCGTCTTGAACGAGGCTGAAAACGAAACGCTAAACTATGAGTCAGAGACCGGACAAACGACGATGAAAGATCCGAAGCCGGTGAAATCCGCCCCAGCAAAACTCCGGAAACAGATTGTAGATCTCGCCAAACGCCTTGCGTTCATTGAAAGCAATCGGTTCGCGCGGATCTTCAAGTTGGATGAACAGATCGGTCGCGTCCGGGCATTCCTAACGCGGCACGATATCGATCCGGAGGCGAAGCAGGTCGCGCAGGAAATTGTCAGCGACGTCCGAGGGGATGAGCCGGGGCTGGGGTGAGAAAACGTCTAAAGCGCTCTCACTGATGGGGCTTGAAACGCGCCCATAGAGGGCGGAAAGCGGACATTCGCTGCGCTTACAAGGACATCTGGCAAAGTGTGTTAAGCGGACGTAGGCAGTAGTGTGGCGTCAGTACTTGCCAGATTGGTGCCCATGCCGCTCTTTCAAAGGAATGCGCATCCCCTTGTTTGTGCAATAAGCCTTCTAGAGTTTATTCATCTCAAAAAGCGTGTGCTCCAACCCGAACCGAATGTGTTCTTCCAGTTGTCGCTTTGCACGCGGGATATCCCGCGCGAGCGTGGCATCAAACATCGCCTTGTGTTCGTCGATCGCTTTCTGGCCGCGATTGGTGAGAACAGCCATCTGATATCGCAGATACTTGTTGAATATGACACCGTGCAACGTCAGCAGGTTCTGAGAATTGCACGCCTGGATCATGGCTTGGTGGAATTCCCAGTCATATCGTTTCCAAAGTTCTTTTTGGGAGGTGTCCCCCGCCAGCATCTTCTGTTCAATTAGATGCAGTTTGTGATGGGCTGCAACGAGCTTCCCCTCCCAGTCGGCATCACCGTACTCCATCGAGGTTTCTAGGGCTGAGCATTCAAGCAATATCCGCAATTCCGCCACCTCTTGCAGATCCTCTGCGGATACCGGCTGAACGAAGAAACCGCGCTGTTCTTCGGCCTGCACGAACCCCTCGCTTGCCAGACGGTTCAATGTCTCGCGCAAAGTTGACACGCTGGCCTGATATCTTTCCCGCAATCCGTCAAGCTTCAACTTGGTACTTGGTGCAAGCTGACCAAAGATGATATCGTGTCTGATCCGCTCATACGTACTTGTACCGACGGTTCTATTGGTTTGCGCCATGATGGCCTCGCGCGACTGGTTTGACAGAGACATAAGCGATCATCCGATATTCCTCAAGAACCCGCAAAATCCGCAAAGAACAAAAATATCATATATTATTGAAAATCTACGCTAACCTGCTAGCGTCGCACCACGACTCAAAACTGGGGACATCATGGAAGAAGCGATCAAACTTGCTGTGGTCGGTGCCGGGCTTGTAGGGCAACGCCACATCGATGCGATTGAAAAAGTGCAGGATGTCGCGCTTGTCGCCGTCGTTGAACCCGGACCGACCAACCAGACTGTCCCTGTTTTCAAAGATCAGACTGATATGTTCGATGCAGTGGCGGTCGATGGCGTCATCCTTGCAACACCGACGCTGCTACATGTCCCCGGCGCCATGGACTGTGTCGCGCGCGGAATCCCTGTCCTGATTGAAAAGCCCTTGGCGGCTGAAGCCGTCGATGCGCGCGTCCTCGTTCAAACCGCTGAGACAAATGCAGTACCGATCCTTGTTGGGCATCATCGTCGCCACAACCCCATTATCCAGAAGTCCGCCGAACTCATAAAGGACGGCACAATCGGCGACGTCAGGTCGGCGCAGGTGACCTGCTGGTTCTACAAACCCGACGATTATTTCGAGGTCGCGCCCTGGAGGAAGAAGGCAGGTGCAGGCCCGATCTCGGTCAATCTGGTACACGATGTAGACTTGATGCGCTATTTCATGGGCGAAGTCGTGACCGTACAGGCGCAAATGGCCCCTTCGCGCCGCGGTTTCGAAAATGAAGATGTTGCCGCGGCTGTCCTGAGATTTGAAAGCGGGGCCATCTGCACGATTTCGGTCTCGGATAGTGTCGTTTCGCCATGGAGTTGGGAACTGACTTCGCGTGAGTACCCGATTTACCCAGCAACAGACGAATCTTGTTATCTGATTGGCGGCTCCGAAGGTGCTCTTTCCGTGCCGGATATGCGCCTTTGGCAGCATCAGGGCGGGAAGAGTTGGTGGAATCCGATCAACGGGAACGCAATCTCTTTCAGCAACTCCGATCCGCTCGTCAACCAGATCGCACACTTCGCCGATGTTATCCGCGGTCGGTCAACGCCATTGGTAGATGGCGCGGAAGGGTTGAAAACATTGAAAATAGTCGAAGCGATTCAGCATGCAGCCCGCACGCAAGAGCTAATCCATATCGTGTAGGGCAATCCGTAGAGCCATAAAGACACTTTCAAAATATATGATATTTTTGAAAATGTCTTGCAAAATGGAAATGATGCGGTGTTAACTCAGTATGTAATCACCCCGAGAAGGGGGCCAAACGTCTGGGAGGAGACAATGACAATGAAACTGACACGCCGCCTTGCCATGGCAGCGACATTTGCGGCCACCGCGATCGCGGGCTCAGCATCTTTCGCCGACGGCCATCTGGTGCAGCTACGTCTTTCGGCATCCGGTTCGGAAACCGACCAGCGCTCGGTTGCGATGGCAGAGGTCTTTGGTCCTGCTGTCTCGGGTTTTGCCAGCTACGAGCCAAGCTACAACGCGACGCTTTTTGCCCAAGGGACCGAGCTTGAGGCAATCAGCCGTGGCAACCTTGAGATGTCGATCACCTCGGCACAGGAACTGGCACAGTTCTTCCCCGAGTTTTCGATCTTTGCGACAGGTTATGTCCATCAGGACGCCGCCCATCAGGTCCGCGTCTTTAACGACCCATTGATGGACCCCTTCAAGCAGAAGGTCGAAGATGAACTCGGCGTGAAGCTTCTGTCGGTCATGTATCTTGGCCGCCGTCATGTGAACCTGCGCCAGTGCCGCGACGAATTGGATGTGCAGACACCTGCCGACCTTGCAGGCGTAAACCTTCGGATGCCGGGCACCGATGCGTGGCAGTTCTTGGGTGCGGCACTAGGCGCATCTCCGACCCCACTCGCCTTCTCGGAAGTCTATACCGCACTTTCGACAGGTGCAGTTGACGGACAAGATAACCCGTTGCCGACAGTTGTTGACCGCAACTTCTATGAAGTTACCTGCCAAATCGCGCTGACCTCGCACCTTGTTGACCTCAACTACATCGCGATTTCGGCTGAAGTGTTCAACAATCTCGAGCCCGACCAACAGTTGACCATCCAGCGAGCGGCTGACGCCGCTGCATCCGTTGGCCGTCTGCGTCAGTTGGAATTGGAAAACAACCTGGCCGCCTTCATCGAGGAGAACGGCGTCGAGGTCTATGATCCTGATCGTGCCGCCTTCCGCGAACACGTTCAGGCACAGTATGTTGGTTCTGAATTCGCTGCTAGCTGGCCGGAAGGCGTGCTGGAGCGCATCAATGAGCTAGGCAACTAAGTACCGCTAAACAAAAGGGGGTCCCGCAATGCGACAATTGGTCAAGTGGGGCTCCCGAATTGCTGATGCAATCGCCGCGACGATGCTCGCGGCTATCTTTCTTACCTTTCTTTTGCAGATCGCGACACGCTATGCACCGCGCATTGTCTCTAGCCTCGGGTTAGGGGAATGGTGGCCATGGCTCGGGACAATCGCTCCGCTTGGGTGGACCCTTGAACTGATCGGTATTCTGTGGGTTTGGGTAATCTTCTTCAGCTGCGCTTTCGTGGTGCGTGAATATGATCAGGTCCGTTTCGACATCCTGTATCTGTCGGTGCCGCGCAAAGTCCGTGCTGTCTTTGCGATTACGGGCGCAATCGTAGTTGCAGGCGTCATGCTCTATGCTTTTCTACCCACGTGGGACTACATCGACTGGATGAAGATGCGGCGTACATCGACGGTGCGAAACCCGTTCTCGGGTGAGAAAATACCACTACGAACGATCTTCTCCGTCTATGCCATTTTCATGTTGGCTGTCGCCGCGCGCTATCTGTGGTTGATCGTTGATGTGCTCCGTAACGGTCCGACAAAAACCGAACTGGAAGTCACACTTGAGGCACAGTCTGCTGATGCCAGCGCGGAGGACGCCAAATGAGTTTTGAGCTGGCCTCACTTCTTGTCACTTTGCTTGTGTTGGGAATTATCGGCACGCCAATCGGATATGCCATTCTTACTGCGTCGGTTGTCTATCTTGCACTGTCGGGCCTCGATATTGCCCTCGCCGGGGAAAAAATCCTGCAGGGTTTCTACCAGAGTGCGATACTGCTGGCGGTGCCACTTTTCATAGTGGCCGCCAACATCATGAATGCTGGGTCAATCACCGACCGTTTGCTGCAGTTCTGCATCGCAGTTGTTGGCCGCTTCAAAGGTGGGATGGGACATGTGAATGTCGTGGCATCGCTGATATTTTCGGGGATGTCAGGGTCGGCAGTGGCCGACGCCGCAGGGATCGGCAAGATCATCATTTCCATGATGACACGCGACGGCCGTTATTCACGCGGCTATGCGGCGGCAATCACGGCGGCTTCAGCTACAATCGGGCCAATCATCCCACCCTCAATTCCAATGGTGCTCTATGCGCTTGTGTCGAATGCTTCGATCGGTGCCTTGTTTCTTGCAGGTATTCTGCCAGGCCTGATCATGGGTGTCGTGCTGATGGCCATGAACGGCTATCTTGCCCACAAACGTGGGTTTGAGGTGGAAGACACAGTTCCGCTGAGCGCCCTGCCAAGAACGACGGCGAAAGCATTTCCGGCGCTGCTTATGCCGTTCATTCTGCTCTACGGGATATATGGGGGTGTGACGACTCCAACCGAGGCCGCAGCCGTTGCCGCTTTTTATGCGCTGCTCTTAGCGGCTCTTTTTTACCGTTCGCTTTCGCTCAAGTCACTTTATCAGGTCTTTGTGGACTCAGCGCGATCGTCTGCGTCTGTCGGCATCGTGATTGGCGGCGCATTCATCCTGAATTTCATCGTCATCTCGGAACAGATCCCGCAGTCGATCTCGTCTCTGCTGGAAGGGGCTGAAATCTCGCCGATCATGTTCCTGATTGTGGTCAATCTGTTGATCTTACTTTTAGGCTGCGTCCTTGATGCCACGACAATCATTTTGGTGATTGTGCCCCTCTTCTTGCCGACATGTCAGGCTCTCGGGATTGATCTGGTGCATTTCGGCGTGTTGGTCGTCGTCAACTCGATGATCGGCCTTATCACGCCACCGTATGGTATCCTTCTGTTCGTGATTAACGCGGTGACAGACATCCCGCTGCGTGAAATCATCAAGGAAATCTGGGCGTTCCTCACGGTACTGATCGTAGCACTCGTGATCATGATGCTGTCCCCCAATATGGTCCTCTGGCTGCCTCGCCTGCTGGGCTATCAGGGATGAAAGGAAACCGCGTATGAAGCAGCCGCAAAATCATTTCAAAGCCGGACTTAGTGGCGACCGCCCCCAAATCGGCATCTGGAATACCGTTGGTGGGAACACCATTCCCGAAATGCTGGGCGGTGCGGGTTATGACTGGGTACTGGTCGACTGCGAACATGCCGCAATCGAAACGGTCGAAGTCCTGGGCGCTCTGCAGGCGATAGGTCAATCGCCTGACGTGTCGGCCCTCGTCCGGCCGGCGGCGAACGATCCGGTGCTGTTCAAGCGGCTATTGGATATGGGCGCGCAAACACTTCTCGTCCCCTACATCGAAACCGCAGACGAGGCTGCACAAGCCGTTCGTGCAATGCGCTACGGCCCGAATGGTATCCGCGGCATGGCAGGGATGACCCGAGCCACACGATACGGGCAGGTCAAAGACTATTTTATCACCGCAGAACAAGAACTGTGCCTTATCGTACAAGTCGAGACTTTGACGGGGATCGCGAACCTCAAGGCTATTGCCCAAACTGAAGGTGTCGACGGCGTCTTTATCGGCCCGGCTGATCTGAGTGCTAGCATGGGGCTGGTCGGTCAGATGGAGCATCCCGACGTGGATGCCGCGATCTGTGGAGCGATCAAGTCGTTGGTCGAAATGGGCGTGCCCGCTGGTGTGATGGCGCTGAACCCCAAGACAGCAAAGCGCTATATTGCTTTGGGCGCCAGCTTTGTCGCGGTCGCTGTCGACTTGGTTCTGTTGGCAAAGGCGGCAAATGACGCACGCGCGTTGTTTTGACGGGTGATCGGATGAGCATCACTCTTGATAAATCAATCAAGCTGGGGCTGATCGGTGACAATATCACGAGTTCCAAGTCGCCTCGCCTGCACAGGACAGCCGGTCAGCTGGCGGGACTTGAAGTGAGCTACGATAGGTTGATCCCCAAAGACCTGGGGCTGAGTTTTGAAGAAACATTCGCCCAAGCTCGCGCCACCGGATTCAGCGGAATCAATGTCACTTATCCTTATAAGGAGGTGGCTGCGAAAATGGTTTCGATCCCTGACGACAAAGTCGCTGCGATCGGAGCTGTCAACACTGTTGTCTTTGAAAAGGACAGTCCAAAGGGTTTCAACACAGACTACAGCGGCTTCAAGCGGGCCTACCGCAACGTGATCGGTGACATCCCACCCGGAACCGTTTGTTTGATCGGCTCCGGTGGTGTTGGAAAGGCCATTGCCTTCGCCTTGGCCGATCTGGGCGCTGACGTCCTTCGTCTAGTTGACCTCAATCCCGACCAAGCCGCAGCGCTTGCTGATGCGCTCCGACCCGCTTCAGCCAGAACACGGGTTGAGACGGGAACCGATGCAGTCGCGGCAGCACAAGGGGCCAACGGAATCGTCAATTGTACGCCTCTTGGTATGGTCGGAATTGGGGGGATACCCTTGCCAAAGGCGGCGCTGACAGGTGCGGACTGGTGCTTTGATGCGGTATATACACCTGTTGAAACCGAGTTTCTTCAAGATGCCGCGGATGCAGGCCTGAAAATCATTACCGGCTACGAATTGTTCTTCGCCCAGGGCATCGATGCTTGGCAAATCTTTACCGGACGGCAAATTAATCATGACGCGCTCCGCAAAGCCATCTCGGGTGAGCCCTCATGAAAACCTCGATCGCCACAGTCTCGATTTCGGGAAACTTCACAGAAAAGCTCGAAGCAATTGCAGCGGCAGGTTTCGACGGGATCGAAATATTTGAGCAGGATTTCATTGCACATGACGGCGACCCACGTGAAGTGGGCGACATGATCAGGGCCATGGGACTGGAGATCACGCTGTTCCAGCCATTCCGAGACTTCGAAGGATTGCCGGGTACCTTGCGGACGAAGGCATTCGACAGGGCCGAGCGCAAGTTTGACCTGATGCAAGAACTGGGCACGGATCTTGTACTGATCTGTTCGTCCTGTCATCCAGAAGCCCTTGGCGGGATTGACCGTGCCGCAGGGGATTTTCAGGCACTTGGGGAACGTGCAGCAAAACGCGGGTTGCGTGTCGGCTATGAGGCGCTTGCCTGGGGGCGACACGTTAACGACCATCGCGATGCGTGGGAGATTGTGCGCCGCGCAGACCATCCGAACGTCGGCCTTATCCTTGACAGTTTTCACACGCTGGCCCGCAAGATTGATCCACAGACGATCCGGCGAATTCCCGGCGACAAGATCTTTTTTGTCCAACTGGCCGACGCGCCGGAGATCGAGATGGACCTTCTTTACTGGTCGCGCCACTTCCGGAATATGCCCGGAGAGGGCGACCTTGATGTGACCAGTTTCATGCAGGCAGTTATGGCTACCGGTTATGCTGGTCCGATCTCGCTTGAAATCTTCAACGACCAATTTCGTGGTGGGAGCCCGAACACAATTGCGCGTGACGGCCACAGATCGCTTGTGGCGCTGATGGATGATGTTGTGCGCAAGGAGCCGGACGTTCTTAACAAGGCACCGTCCATGCCAGCGCGCGCAAAGGCCACGGGGATCGCCTTTCTGGAATTTACGAGCAGGGGCGGAGAGGCTGACGCGCTTGAGGCGTTTCTGTCTACACTTGGTTTCACGCATTCCGCCAACCATAAGAGCAAGGAACTGTCACTCTGGACACAGGGTGACATCCGGATTGTCGTGAACCGTGAAACCAAGGGCTATGCAAGCAGCGCCTACACAATGCACGGGACCTCTGTCTGTGACATCGGCATTGCAGTCGGGGACGCGGCGGCCACGGTCGCCCGCGCCCAGGCCCTCGGGGCTGCGCTATTCGCGCAACCGAACGATCCTGGACAACTGGAAATTCCCGCCATCCGGGGCCAAAGCGGCAGTGTGCTGCATTTCATCGACAACGAAAGCGGACTATCGGACGTCTGGGATATCGAATTTGTTTCCTTGCCGACGGCGGACGCCGGTACTGGCCTGACACATATCGATCACATCGCGCAGACCATGAGCTATGATGAAATGCTAAGTTGGTCATTGTTCTACACCACGCTTTTCGACATGCGGAAATCGGCAATGGTCGATGTGATCGACCCTGACGGATTGGTGCGGTCGCAAGCAATCGAGGCACCGAACGGCGCGTTTCGCGTGACACTGAACGGCGCCGAGACGCATCGCACGATGGCCGGTTCGTTTCTGGCCGAAAGCTATCACGCATCGGTCCAACACATTGCTTTGGCGACAGATGACATTTTTGAGACAGCCGAGGCGCTGGCCGCTCTAGGGTTTGTCGCTTTGCCAATATCACAGAATTACTATGCGGACCTTGCCGCGCGCTTTGATCTGGCAGATGACGCGATAAAGCGGATGAAAGGGGCCAACATCCTCTATGATGAAGATGCGCGCGGAGCGTTTTTTCAGATGTATTCCCGGCCCTTTGCGGGCGGGATGTTCTTCGAGATCGTTCAGCGAAAAAATAGCTATGACGGATACGGCGGCCCCAACGCACCGCTTCGCATTGCGGCGCAAAAGCGTCTGATGCGCCAGAAGGCGATACCCAAGCACTAATCAAACTGTTAGCGCGTTAGAGAAACAGGCATTGTTTCCGCTGTGGTGAAGATCACCATACGGAACGGACACCACATCACCAAACCTGTCTACATCTTGAACGGACCCAACCTGAACCTGCTAGGCACCAGCCACCCCGAGATCTACGGGCATGAGAGATTGGGCGATATCGAGACGCGCTGCCAGACGGCCTGCGATGACTTGGTTTTGGGAGTGAGTTTTCACCAATCGAACCATGAAAGGCAATTGGTCGAGTCGATCCACGAGGTAAGAACCGCAGCTTGAGGAAATGTCATTAGCCCTGCCGTGTATACGCCTACCTCAATCGCGATCCGCGATGGGCTCGGCGGTTGCGACATACCGATTCTCGAGGTTCAACTTTCCAACGTACACGCGAGCAAGGCGTTCCGACATCATTCCTATGTATCGGATGTTGCGACGGAGGTTATCGCAGGTCTTGGTTCATTTGGATAAGTGGCCGCTCTGCAAAGGTTGGCAGTTGTCGTCACCGGCGCTTGATTGACGCCTGCCTTCCGACCGCCCCACACCATCATGGTTAGGTCGCGAATGACCGCTATGAGGTTTGCGGCTGCAGAATGAGAACTCTAAGCGAATGGCAGCTTTGGGCCGTTCGCTTATGACGGGACATGCGTTGCCTCATCAAAACCTCAACTTTCCGAATCTTCGAGATATTCTCTTCCAGCTTTGGTCGCTTATTCGCCATTTTTAGTCCTCAGTTTCCTAAACATAGCCATGGACCGTTGTAGATGGCGAGGCTCATCCATCCCACAGCAATGGCATTCTAATATTTTGGTATTCCAAAATATTAGAATGCCATATATGAAATTGTATCAGCGCGATTCGCGCCAAC
>Ga0209555_10003533_pt1 | contig 10376 bp, 12 predicted proteins | sample SaaInl85LU_5_DNA_FD_184643 | JGI IMG/M metagenome (GOLD analysis project Ga0209555, IMG submission 184643) | Marine microbial communities from expanding oxygen minimum zones in the Saanich Inlet - ESP_85LU_5_DNA (SPAdes) (version 2) | ecosystem: Environmental > Aquatic > Marine > Intertidal... | reverse complement strand
TCAGTGCCGACTCGATAGACTCCGGGCGGTATTTTAAGCGGGATCAACGGCATGGCTTGCTCCGATCAGTGGGTATAACTTGATTATACTTCAGGCCAGTCGTTGATAGGCGCATTACCTGTTGGGTTTCCATCCGCATCTACTGGAGCATCGTACAGAGCCATAAACGCCGCATGATCTGCCGCACCATTGATCGCTGTCTCGATGTCATTCGATGCAGTTCTGACAGCCGCACGATAAGTCAGCGTGTCTGCGTCAACAGAGTAGTCAGCAACCTCAGATGCCTTAATCACCATCCAGTCAGTCGGTGCAAGCAGTCCTGCCGCTGTTGCTTTAACCTGTGCAATCGCATTGGTCTTTAACCCTGCTGTTGTGATTTCTTCACCATCAACAGTCTCAGTCACATCATCAATGGCCTTTGGATTCCCTGCTGACCAGTAGAACCTTGAGTCGAATGGCGCAGGATCATCTGCCCACACAAGACCCATTGCAGTCTTGGTAGCATCATCCCACTGCATCCAGTTGGTTGGGTGCTTCACGCCATTGGAGTCTGTCCAACCGCGTCCTGCTCTGATAATACGTTCATTGTATGTGTACATAATTTCTCCTATCAGCGGGCGTTGCTGAACTTAACTAAATAATCTGTTGCTTTCTTCAGCATATCTATATCGTCCTGAAAGTTACCTAGACCACGGTTGCAATTACCACACAACAGTCCACGCACTGCGCCTGTGTCGTGATTATGGTCAATTGCCATACGTCTGCCTTCAACTTCATCAGGCTTGCTACAAATGGCGCATACGCCACCTTGGTCTTCTAGCATCTGATTATACTGTTCTAATGTGATTCCGTATGTACGCCTGATTATTGAATCCCATCTTTCTAATCCAGACCAGTTATACGATCTATACTTTGTACATTCTCTTGATCTAGACTTTCTTTGTAGGTGTTGTGATGTTCGATGATGCTTTCCACCACATAATTTACATTCGCAGTTGTAAATCAATGATCCAGTATCTTTCTGCCCAATGATGCCAAGTACACGGTATAAGTCATCTTCATATCCAATGTACTTTGGCGCATTGCCTTTTGTGATTCCTTCTCTACGTTCCATACTATCGGGCGTTCGAATACTTAACGGGTTGTTCTGCGAAGGCGATGTATATGATTTCGTCACCGGATGCATTGATGCTTGCCGCATTGGTTCTAAATTTAATTCCATTAGATAAAAAATCACAATCAGTAGAACTTGCTGTGGTTACTTCTGCGGCTGAAGTGTTTGCCACAACATAATTTTCAACAAAGTTATATGGTTCACGTTCTGCGTCCATCATAACCCAAGAACCACCAGTTGAATTGGCTCGCTTCAGCATAATGAATTTCGGCCTAAACCCTGTGTACACAAACGTACCATCAGCAGAACCATTTCCAACGTATGACCCCACCTTGCTGTAACCGTCAACGCTGTGGAAGCAGTAAGCGATCATCTCATCACCGTTACCGTTGATGTCGTCAATGTTGTCAACAAATGTCACAACAGAAGAGCCAATAGAAATCTCTGCGGTAGTGCTGTCAGTAAGATCGGCTGTTGTATTTAGACGCAGATTCGACCCATCTGCTGTGAATACTGGGTTGTTTGGATAACCCATCACAAACCAATCATTTGATACATCTCTGTTTTTAAAGATAATTAACTCTGGAGATGCCGCAGTGAGGCCATGTCCTAAAGTTGCACCGTCAGTTCCATTGCCAGTCCATCCAACAATACTAAACCCTGCATCGGTATTCGCAGACACTGTGGAAGTGATTGAGCCATCTGTGTTGGATACACCGGTGCCACCTGCTTTCCAGTTCCAAGCAACGTAATTGAATGAACCAGATGATCCTACATTTAGGCCACTTGATGCCCCATTCTTTACAACAAACCCGTCAGCATCGTTTGTGCTGATGATTCCGTTTGCGTCACCACTTGTTGCTGTTTCGCTTGCGGTTGTATTTGTAATCGCAACTTTGTCATCACCACTGACAACATTCCAAAGAATGTTTGAATATGCAGATGTCCTGTTTTTTACCCAAACGAAATCTGGCTCAAATCCCACGCCAGTGATCGTTCTTGGTGAACTTGTAGTGCCTGAATATGTAATTACATTAAAATGATCTTCAGGCGTAGCATCCTGTGCAGGGTCAAAGACAGGATCAGGCAGGTTGCTAGTGCAGAGTGCTAGGTAGCCCGATGGGACAGTGTGCTTAAAGTCTCCGATGCCGTTAGCGTCTGTGTTGCCACCTGCTGTCAGCGTTCCTGCAAATGTGGAGTCTTGTCCAAAATTGTAGAAACATACTTGGTCACCACCAGTTGTACCGTTAGCAGTATTCGGCTTGAATCCATTATCTGTAATGCTTGAAGGCAAAGTTGCCTGATAGATACTTGAGCTACCGTTGACGTAAAAATCAATAGTGCCTCCATCCATATCAACAGCAATTCCAACAACATCACCTGTTGTATACGTTGTTAGTCCAGTAGAATCATCAACACCGTTGATTCTAACGACACCTCCTGCTCTATACCCTACTCCGTACTCAAAGTTGCGCACCGCATACAGATTAGCTTGGCTAATTCCTGCCCAATACTGACTGCCGTACATTGACACAACATACTGTTCCCAGTACCACTTACCAGATGTTGGTGCAAAAGTGCCAGAAATATTGTGATCGCCCGGATTGTTCTGAATATGTGAACGTAAGTTACCTTCTCGCAGAGCAAGTGTAGCTGAAGATCCTGTGTTGTCTTCTAATGGATTCAACACAGCAAAGTTATTCGTAGGCGAGTCAGGGACTACATCACTTGCAACTAGGTTGTTTGCTGTAAAATTGTTGCTGTTGGTTGAAGTATCGTTAACAAATGTAATGTTTGAGCCACTTAAAGTTATATCACTTCCATCTAAGTGAAACCCGTTTGTGCCGTAGGTGACCGATGGTGCTTTAGGAACCCAGATGCCAGACTTCAGTTCACCAAAGGCATCGGCTGTGTAGGCTGTGCCGTCAATGAAATGGATTTCGGCTAGGTAGCCGTCATAATAATTGTTGAGATGATTGTTGCCAATTTTTCCAGTGCCGCCACTAGTAAATTGGAAATCAGTATTTTGGGTGTATGCTGTAAAAGTTAACGCTTGGTTAACTCCATTGACATATAATTTTACACCATTTGTGTTCGTTGCTTGCGTGGTGTCAAATGCAACAACGACATGATACCAAGCACTAGGGTCACGAAATACTGCACTTGTATATGCATATAATTTAAGACCGCTAATATCTTGCTTTATTTCAATTTGGTTAGATGGGTTAAATTGAATTTGAGTTTCGTTTGTGTTTCCGCCAATGTTTGCACTAAAAATTGTAAAACCGCCAGAGCCACGTTTTGCCCAAGCACTAAATGTCCATATCTTTCTATTATCAGCAGTGCTTGGTGAAATTGTAAGATGCGCCCCATCACCGTCTTCAAACCGCAAAGACTGGTCAATGGTCTTGGGGTAGAACGCAGTCGTGTTGACCTTGTGTGATCCGCCTTGAATCAGCGACATATTATGCTCCTGAGCCAGTCAACGCCGGAGTTACAGAGACAAGTACAATCTCAGCAGATGCAGTTGAATCAACGCAGTAATAGCTCAACCAGTACTTACCAGTGGTGCTGATGGTCGACAAATCAGCAGAGTTGATGTAAGTGGTTGCCGCCGCAGAGATAGTGTGTCCTGCATTGTTCAGGTAAATATTGCCCGACTGTCCTTCAACAAAGTTGCTGAACACAAACGATGTGATGTTCTCGCTTGTCGTGATCTCAAAGTTGTTTGTCGTACTCATGTCGAACGTGGCAGTGCCAGATGAACTTGTGACAGTGGTGATCGTGCCAATAGCGTTGCCTGAGACAGTGACATCAGTGAACGCGCCAGTGGACGCAGATGCAGCTCCAATGGCAGTCCCATCAATCGATCCTGAGTTGATGTCGATCCCGGTGACAGGAGTCGTCCCGTCCAGCAAATCATCGATGCTATCGAGATCCGCATTGAGTTTCGTACCCCATGTATCCTGGCTGGCTCCAACCTCTGGTTTAGTCAGCCCGTAAGTCGTAGTGGTTGTATCAGCCATTTAAGCTACCTCTGTCCAAGTCTGCGATCCTGCCGCAATTGTATTCCATGTTTGTGCGCCAACAGCAATTGGCTCCCACTTTTCTCTGCCTATTGTAACAGTAACTGCCTGTGCAGTGGATATACCGTCTGTTGTGCGTACCCGTAAGAACGATGCAGTGGCTGATGCAGATACGCTGGTTGATGCGCTTGCTGCAACAACAGTCTCTGCGTTAGATACGATGACAGATGCCGACTCAACGATCCCTTCAACAGACTTAACCCTGACCATGTCAGCCGTGGCTGTAACAGTCGCGTCAATCTGCTGAGGTTGGCCGGAGACAAATGTCGCAGTAGCGTTTGCCGATACAGACGCACCAGGCGTAGCAGTGGCCGCACCATCAATGTAGTTAGTGACACCGAATAGACTGTCACCGTAGTACCCGACACCGTAGCCGCGCCCTGACATCGATTAATCCAGCGTGATATCAATGTCGCCTGTTGGGATGCGGAACACATCACCTGAAGCGATAGACTTACTGCTTGTCAGTGCGGCATACGCCAGAAGGTTTCCTGCTGATACCGCATCGTATATACCAATGTGCGTGACCGTTCCCCATGTGCCAGTGGCCGTAGGAAACTCGATAGCCGCTGTTGTGGTAGCAGTGTTGCCTGAGACTGTAAACGTGGCTGTCTGACGCGCATATGAGCCTCCAGACACCTCTGTGCCGGAACCATCCTCGTCTGGGTTCGATGTAAACAGACCAACGTACACTGTGGTTGGTGATGTGTATGCGTTACCAGCGAACACATGGTCCAACAGCTCTGTCTCTAAGTAGTTTGAGAATGACATTATCCTAGTCCTCTGATGTTAAGTCTGATGCCAGACCCTGAGTTTTTGACGCGCTCTGATTGAGCATTGAGCTGCGCGACAGCAGCCGAGTACATCTGCGCCCACACAGCAACACGCGCATCTTCCTGGAGATAAGGCGCACTGTGCAGCAGACTGCCGTACAAATAGATATCTGGCGCGTAATCAAGCAGCCAGTTGGTTGTGTTTGAGTCACTGAGCGCAGGGATCTTCTGGTAGTACAGCAGCTCAAAGTCTGTGTCCTCATCAGGAGTCGGGTACAGCTCAAACTCGCCGCGAACGTGAGCATAGAACCTTGGTTTACCTGCGATGTCCTCTGTGCTTGCTCGCTTGTCAGCGATCGATGCCAGGGATGCAAGCTCTACAGCCTGTGTGCCGTTGCCAGTTAAGTGGAACCGGATTGTCTCTAGCCAGTCAGCAGGAAGCTGCATGTACTGATCACCTTGTGACTGTTGGCCAGACACGCGGTTCTCCATCTCCCAGTGCCGAATGTCACGGTTCATCTGAGCCTCTGCCAGATCAATGAACGTAGGGATCGTCGATGATAGATCGTCCCGGTTCAAGAAATCCGCAATGCTTGTCTGTAAATTACTGTATGACGTAATTGCCATCACTTGGTCCTCTGGCTTTGCGCCATTCTATCACGCGCGAACTTCAGAGCCATATCAATCAATGCCTCATCAGATACGCGGCCTTGTTCTGGATTGAATGCCTTAACACCAGCAACATTCTCTTCATAATCGCCTACAGCGTCTGGCTTGCGATCACTGAATAAATACTGTTTCCCCTGGTAGGCTCTTGCGCCACTAATTGCAGATTCTGGTGACATGCCACGAGCAGCCATGTCATAGCCGCCCATGAAGTTATACATCATGTCCTGGAGATTTCTGTCAACACGCTTCCCAGAAAGCTCTGGGCGCAACTTCTGCACCATCTCAGGTAAATCGTTGTAGTACGTCTGATGACCTTTGGTGTAGAACTTGTGCAGCTCTGAGTACGGTATATCTGTCAAGAAGTCGAGTACGTTGTAATTCTCGTATGGATTAGCCATTACCTATCCTCTGGGAAATATCCAAACTCATTAACATCATTACCATCCCAGAACAAATCTTTAACCTTAACCTTCTGTGTTAGCACTTTCCCTGATTCATCGCCGCTTTTGCCATATCCACTGGCCGCATGCACTTCAGCGTACTTTGGACTTAACGTAACAAAGTCGCCACTGTTGATAGTGTCAATTGCGTCATCATTCGGTACGCCTCGATATATCGTGACCTCAGCATCAGGATTGTTTCTTGATTTAATGATTGCTTTGTAGCTTTCTGTGTTTGCTACACCGTACTCATCATCTGCGAATCTTGCAGGAGGTGCGTACAACCTCTGCCCATCTTTTGAATAGAAGTCATCTGGCATTCCTGCCTGATTACCATGTATGTCTCTGGTTAGGTTATCAAGGCGAATCGGATTTTCATCCATTGGACCTGTTGGCTGATGCATCATTCTGTAGCCAACATCTTCTGCCGCTTTTAGCTGAGTCTTTGCAGGAACAAATGGGATCAATCCTGCGGCAGACAAAAGCATATTCCCAATTGTGCGCTCTTCTGGCTTGGTTGCGTACATGTATGCGTCTGAAGCAAGACCTGTAACATCACCGACAATCGGGACTGGACTTGTAATTAAGGCGGCCTTCTCAAGAAGATTCATGTTATTCCATGTATCTTGCCCGACTTGCTTGATCAGTTTCGCTATGCGGTCATCATTGATAACGCCTTCGTCACTGACTGTAAGTGCGTCTAGAATGTTTGACATTGCCTAACCTAAGTATGTGATCACCTGTACATTTTATCAGTTATTAGATATCAAGCAACGCCTTGGAGATTTCTGCGTATTGGCGTATCCCATGAGTCGGACTGATGGATGCCCTGTCGATAGATTGCAACAAGGCCAAACGCATCTGCGCCGTGTGATGCCCAGTCGTGTTCTGGACCAAGGCCGTAGCCTCTGGCCTCGTCACGCTTTTCATGATACCAGCCAAGGGCTTCTCGTCCTGCCTTTGTGTTCTCATCATGGAATCGGCAGCTTGGGAACATGCGTCTCGCCGCTTCGATGCGGGACAGTACAGCTCCTGCGCCCTGGTTCGGGATAGACTCAACAGTGAATCCGGCATCGTGCAAAAATCCTTCTGGCGTAACCTTATAGACCATGTCGTGCTTCCGGCCATCGTGCGGCAGCACCATCAGTGCGTCCTCATAACCACGATCTCTGAGCCATTTTACATGAGACTCAAACGGTTGGCCTACCGCCTCATAATAATCAATCAGCCGGATTTCCTCACCAATGTACTGAACAACCCAGATTGCTGTTGCATCTGATTTCTTGCTCGTACCGCCGATGTCCCACACTGCGTGGACCTTCACCAGTGGATCTTTGCCAAAGAAACCGATGCGGTTCTCTAGCTGCGCCGTTGCAAGATGCTGTGCGTAGTAAGCACCTTCCAGAACAGTGGCGTACTCGCCTTCCCACACATGGCCGTATCGATCGGCTGTCATGCGTAGACAATCGTCCTTCTCCTGAAGCAGCACCTGAGATATCCAAGGGTTGTCTCGCCAGTTTGCCTTGACAACTACAGCACCTGTTGGCTGGTTCTCACCTCGCAGCAGTTGATCAATCGCGTCTGTCGGTCTGTTCGGGTTCCATGATGCCCAGATCTCTGAGCCTTCCTTCCGCATGGTTGGTGTTAGCAGCTCTAGCGATCGGTGAGACAGTGACTGAGCCTCCTCGATCCATGCTCGATCGAAACCTTCCAGAGACTTGATGGAGTCAGCAGTGTGGTCCTGCATCCCGGTAAAGATGATCACGCCATCGCCCGGTGTCTCGATCACCTCGCGGTACACTTTGAACCCGGCATGCTCACCAAGGTTGTACGACTGGAGCTTGTCCTCGATCAGCCGCTTACTGGATTGCTTCAGTGACTTCTGTACTTCCCGGATACACGCTGCTCGCATACCAGGTATTCGTATCGCGTCCTCGATCAACAGCTCTGCAAAGAAATGAGACTTGCCTGATCCTCGTCCGCCCCATGCGCCTTTGTATCGGGCAGGGTTCAGTAGTGGAGCAAATACCTCAGCAGTCTGAAGGGACAGCTTACTCAACGTGCTTGGCTTCCACGATGATGCGCTCGATCTTCTGTATTGGGGTCATTGAGCCGTCACTGGACTTGTTGTCTATCTCACGCTGCTCACGGTATCCATGATTGGCCAGCATGAGCTTTGTGATGGTTGAGTTCAGCTCGTTTGTCAGCCCGCCGGAGACAAGTCTTCTCGCCTGTATAGCGTTGACTGCCTCTAACGTGTCCGAAAACTGATCAATTGTTTCTCCCCACAAATACACTGTAGACCTTGCTACGCCTAGCTCACAGGCTAATCCTTCCACTGTCGGAACGATGTCTCCGCATGCTGCGTAATTGGTCAAATATGTATCTGCTTTCTTCTGTATTGACGGGGTATATTTGCTGGGCCTACCTGTCATCTCTGTGCCTATAGCGTCCAAAGTGTGTATACGCGCTTTATACCATAGGTCTTATCTATTCACACAGCCCATAAATGCTGTGGCACATACTAGGTTCTTCATACACGCTAATCAAATCGTACTGGACCTTGCCTTTAGTTGTATTTGCCCAGTCTACTTTCCCTTTGATTGAAGCTAGTTTTTCATGCTCTTCCCTAGTCGTGAGTTCATTCATTTCATTTGCTCTAACCGTGAAGAAAGTTGCTCCATCTTGTTTACTTGCCTCTTTGACGATGGCTTCCCATTCAGAAACTCGTTCTATTTCTTCCGGGAATCGCATTGCGATTTGACGCAACTCTTCTTTATTACAACTAATACATGGCATACATCCAACTCTACCCATGCCTTGCTTGTACAGTGGATTTGGATCAATACCATGCTTCTTGTGCATAGCGAATACATCTTCAACAGTCCAGTGAAGGATTGGTCTTACGATCTCTGCGCCAGTGTCGTCCATAGATCTTTCTGGTAAATTTGCTCGTGCGCGAGATTCATCTGCGCGAACGCCTACCCACGTTTCGACTTGTCCATATTTATTTATCGCAGGAAATAACACCTGTTCATTGAACGGCAAGATTTTAAGCTGCTCTGTACAAAACCGAGCCATTGTGGAAGGAAATCGGCCCTTCCATAAGCACATATCTAAGAATGGGTTACCTGTTGGATGCAGAACAGCTAGAGCGCGTTCAATCTTATCTTCAGAGATACCGTCTTTACGCCACTTGGTCTGGACAACTTCACGCTTACGTTCAATATCTCTTGTGAAATCAGCCTTACAGCGTTCGATCTTAATATCTAGTTTGCTCTCTAAGTAGTCTACATATTCATATGTTGATGGATGCTCGTGGCCTGTATCTGAAAAAGCCAACATCGGATTGACTTCACGTTCAACAGCTAAAAGTGCCGTAGCAGTTGAATCCTTACCGCCGGACATTGATACGATTACTTTAGTCATTAGCTTTTTCCTTACGATAGAGCTTGGCAACGATCTGACAATAGTGGCCATCCTTGTTCCTGGGGTCAATCAGGCAAAAGCCCCTTGATGTTCTACCCATTAGAATGTGTGATCTTGTGTTACCTCGCAGCCATGTCTTCCCGTAGTCCAACGCTGCTATTGGATCTGCAAACCATTCAGTGATCATTTTTCTTTTGTTACTTCCTTTGAGATGTCGCTTTTTCTACCCCTTCCATTCATCCATCCCTGCAAGGCACTACCATTCAACATCTTGATGATGTCTACTTTCCTTGAGTATTCGAGCCTGTCTACCTCGTAATTAGACGCGCCATTAGAAAATAAGAATGCATTCAGATCCCTATGGTTTGAGAAATGCACTACCCAACCGTGTTTCCTGCTGATTGCTCGCCAGATTGTACTCACGCGCCAAACCTCTTGGCGTGGATGATGTGCGGGAAGTTGAAGCTGCGCTCGTATCGATGCGAGTACCTAGACACCATCTGTTCGATTGATCGGTACGTCCTGTTGAAGTGCTCTGCTGTGTCCTTAACAGATCCACATTTACTCCAGTAGGTCATGATCTCTTCAATGGTAGACTCTGGAACTGTTTTTGGATTCATATCTTCCCTTCTTCTCTTGCTTTTATTCTTTCGCCAATCCAGTGCATAACTGGGACTGCCATACTGTTACCCATTGCCTTATACCGATGTGAATCTGGCGACTCTTCTTTGTTTCTCCAAGGGACGTTTGTGTGATCATCTGGGAAGCCTTGCAACCGTTCGCACTCTTTTGGTGTGAGTCGTCTAACTTGTGACTGCTGAACAAAACACGGCTGACGCTGCCCGCCTTGTGCAGTGTTCAGCGT
>Ga0209555_10003532_pt1 | contig 10388 bp, 3 predicted proteins | sample SaaInl85LU_5_DNA_FD_184643 | JGI IMG/M metagenome (GOLD analysis project Ga0209555, IMG submission 184643) | Marine microbial communities from expanding oxygen minimum zones in the Saanich Inlet - ESP_85LU_5_DNA (SPAdes) (version 2) | ecosystem: Environmental > Aquatic > Marine > Intertidal zone... | reverse complement strand
CGACCAGGCCCAGCCATTCCCCGGCACCAGGAAAACGGGACTCGGCATAGGTGGATGCGGAGCCCACGCCCAAAGCAATTGCACCAGTAAACCAAGCAATGTCTGCCAGGTTGCCGGCCCACAGAACACCACAAGTCATCAGTCCGAGCAATTGCAATGCCCAAACGCCACGGCGGCGCATGGACATCTTTTTGATTGTTTCCATCCGGCAAAGGTCTGCCGGGATTGTGGAAAACGGATGACTGATCGGCAGATTTTCTGACACGGCTTGCGTCTAGTTTTGCCTTCATGACCCAACACCCTTCCCCTGAGCTGGAATCTCTCCACAGATATCGTCCAGCGCTGCGTTTCTCTGACATTGATGCCATGGGCATCGTGAACAATGCGGTGTTTTTCACCTACTTCGAGGAAAGCCGGGTGCATTTTTTTTCCGAGCTGATTCGAAATCAATGGGATTGGAATTCAGCCGGTGTCGTTGTTGCTCGGCATGAGATCAGCTATCGCCATCCGATCAAGTACCATTCTCAGGTGGAAATCTTCACCTGGGCCGATCGGCTTGGGGGAAAGAGCTTGGACATGGCTTACGAGGTTTGGATTGCGGATGAGGGCCGTGGGGCTTTGCTGGCCGCAGAAGCCCGTTCGACCTTGGTTGCCTACAATCACCTTTCGGGAAAATCCTGCGCCGTTCCTCAAGAGTGGGTCCAGCCGCTGCAGGCCATTGGCCTGGGGCGTCCGAGGCTGCCGCATGATGCGGGCTGACGCATGACTTTTTGCTGGAAGGAGAGGAAACACAGATTGGTTGATAAAGTCCAAAATTTGACACGGAAAAATTGTCCGAGGCTCATTACTTTTGTCATAGTGTGAATTGTACACCTTATAAATCCATACCTTCATTCATGAAACAGATTTTATCATTCTTTGCCCTTTTGGGCCTTGGGTCGGCTGCTTTGGCGCAGATTCCGGTGACGTTCAAAGTCGACATGCAAAACGTGGCCACCATTGCGGACACTGTCAGTGTGGGGGGGAGCTTTCAAGGCTGGACGCCCGGCGAAACGGTGTTGGCCGATGACGATATGGACATGATCTACGAGATCACGCTGACCTTGGATACGGGGCATCACGAGTTCAAATTCATCAATGGTGCATCTTGGGATTTTGTGGAAGATGTGCCCGCCGCCTGTCAGGTGGAGGTGACTGGGAACGACAACCGATTCCTCGACATCACAGAGGACATGACAGAGGCGGAAGTCCATGTTTGCTTCGCGAGCTGCGCAGCGTGCGGCATGACGACAGTCCGCTTCCAAGTGGACATGTCACAAGAAGAAGCCATCTCACCCAATGGTGTCCACGTTGCGGGTGACTTCCAAGCGGGCACCGCTCTGGGCCAGGCATGGGTGGTGAACGGTTCTCCATTGTCCGATGCAAACGGGGATGGCATTTGGGAGCGCATCGCTTCGTTCGATACGACGGGAATGGGCGGTCAAATCGCTTTCAAATTCATCAACGGCAATGCCTGGGACAATCCGAATGAGAATGTTGCGGAGGATTGTGGCGATGGGTTTGGCAACCGGGTCTTGGCACTCGACGGTGAGAATATTGTTCTTTCAGCAGATCCAGCCACAGGTCAGGCATTTTGCTACAACAGTTGCAGCACTTGTGTCGCACCGACACAGGTGACCTTCCGTGTGGACATGACCACCCAGGCCGAGGTGTCCACAAATGGCGTGCACGTTGCAGGCAATTTTCAGGGGTGGACCCCCGGCGCGACGCCGTTGAATGACGACGATGGGGATGGAATTTGGGAGCTGACCATGGGCGTGCCCCCAGGAACGATGGAATTCAAATTCATCAACGGCAATGATTGGGGAGGAAACGGTGACGGGAATGTGGACAACGAATCCATTACAGGAGACTGTTCGGCTTCGGGAAATGACAACCGATTCCTGGAAGTTGGTGAGGAAAATGTGGAATACTTGGTTTGCTACAACTCCTGTGAACCGACCTGTGTGGAAAATCCAGACGCAGCAGATATCACTTTCCGCGTGGACATGAGCGAGGAAGAAATCGATGCAGCGGGCGTTTTTGTCATTGGCAATTTCACCACGCCACAATGGCAAGCAGGAGCGATTGAATTGCTGGACGCTGACGGCGATGGCGTCTATGAGGCCACATACACAGTGGACGGCAGCCCCGATGTGCTGTACAAGTTCGTCAATGGCAACCCGACTTCAGGCGAAAATGGCGTGGATTATGACGAAGAGTCGGGCATTCAGTTGGACGAGAACGATGAGGAAATTGCGAATTTCGAAGCCGATGGCTGTGGCCTGCCCAACGGATTTGGGGCTTACAATCGCATTCACACCCGTTCGGGTGAAGCCGAAGTTCTCGAGGTTGTTTGCTTCAACAAGTGCACAACGTGTGTGGTTGGCGTTGAAGATTTGGCAGCGGGCGCTCTCATTGCTTTTCCGAATCCAACAGAAGATGCTTTCACCATTTCCTTGAGTGCCATCGCCGATGATGCCGAGTTGTCGTTGTTGGATCTTGCAGGACGTGTGGTTTGGTCTACCCAAGTGGTGGGAGCAACGAATGCACAATTGATCATGGACATGAGCGGATATGTTGCTGGCATCTACTTTGTCCGGTTGCAAGTGGATGGTGCCCAGTCGGTCCTCCGGGTGGTGAAGCGATAATCGCAGGGCTGCGCAGCGCAGACGAAAAGAGGTGACTCCTTGGGGGTTGCCTCTTTTTTTGTGTTGTGTTGTCAACAAAATTCTGGGGATAAAATCCCCATCTTTCCGATTGTCAGGCGACTATATTTGAAGCCAAATTGATCACAACTTTCTTGAACATGAAAAGACTTCTACTTTTTGCGGGGTGTTTGATGGCCTTTGCTGGCGCACAAGCCCAATTTACAGGCTTCAGCGTGGAGCTTGTCCAAGAACACACCGGCGACATTGCCGTTCTCGATGGGCATTCTACCTACAGGGTGTATGCTGATTTTACCAATGCGACGGATCGGGTGTCTGCTCTTTTTGGCGACGCTGCCACCCCGCTGACCTTGACAAGTGAAACAGGTTTTTATCAGTCTTCTGCCGGCGGTGATTTCGGAACGGCCATCAATGAGGGCGTTTTCGGCTTCATCCCTGAGCTCGAATTCGACAGCTGGTTGACGATCGGTGCTGAAAACTCTGGTCAGGCGGAGTCGGGCATTTCACAGGTCGGCATGACGGCCGCTTTGGCAGAGTTCAACGCAGGCGGAGATTTGAACCTGAACACCCCCAATGGGGGTTCGTGGTTTGTCACCTTCGGCAATTCAAATGCCATCGCTGGTGAAGACTTGCAAGTGCTTGTTGCGCAATTGACAGTTCAGACGGCATTCAGCGGATCCTTCAACATTCAGGTCTTCAACGAGGGCGTTCAAGCGAATGAGGAAATCATCGAAGCCTCATGTTTCAGTACAGATCCATCAGCGGTGTTTGGGTGCACAGATCCAGAAGCAACGAATTACGTTGATGGTGCGACGGACCAGTGCGGTGCTTGCACCTACCCCTGTACTTTGGCCATTTCTGTCAATGCAAACGATGGAACGTCTTGTTTCGGCGAAGACGATGCCGCTGTCTCGCTGGTTCAGAGTGGTGCGCAATTGGGCATTTTGTACTCTCACCCGATTTTGGGCGACGGCACGCCATATTTGGCAAATGCCTCCTTCATCAATCTTGAGGCTGGAGATTACACAGTCAACGCAGTCGATGGCGCTGGTTGCACATCGGAGATTACCTTCACCGTGGAAGAACCAGACCCCATTGTGGTCACTGCCTCGGTGTCCGATCCGATTTCATGCAACGGTGAGACAGACGGAGTGATTTCCGGCACCGCTACAGGTGGAACTGGTGCTTTTGCCTACAGTTTGGCATCTACATTTGATGTGACAACGGACGTTTTGATGTTTGACGGCTTGGGAGCTGGTCTGTATACGGTCTACGCCCAGGACGAGAATGGATGCGCTGCCTCTGCAACGCCGATGAACCTGAACAACCCACCTGCATTGAGTGTTGGCGTGACCGCCTCATCTTCTGCGAGTTGCTACGATTCACAGGATGGGCAAATTGTCGTTCAATCCATTGGCGGTTCAGGAACAGCTGCGAGCATGACGTACAGTGTGGATGGAGAGAATTTTGCATCAGGAAACATTTTGCAAGTCGGAGGAGGAACCTACACAGTTTATGTCATGGATGTCAATGGTTGCATTGGTCAATCCAACAATCCAGTGACCATCGCAGCTCCAGATGCCATCAACGTCGACGTTGTTGGACAGAATGTTTTGTGCGCTGGTGATGCTAATGGCGTCGTTGACATTTCGGCAACAGGCGGTTCAGGCAGTTTTTCGTACATCTTCAACAACGATACAACGGAGATGATGCTGTTTGAGGGCGTAGCTCCAGGCACATATGACGTGACCGTCTTGGATTCGGATGGTTGTACTGCATCCTCTTCTGTCGTCATCGAAAATGCAGCGCCCATCCAGGTGAACATCAACGTGACCAACGTGAGTTGCAATGGTGAGGGGGATGCTGAGTTGAGCATTTCCGCCAATGGTGGAACCGACGCATTTGAATACAGTTTGGACAATGTCGTTTATGGAGCATCGCCTCAATTCACGAATCTCGATCCGGGGGTTTACAACGTATACGTCATGGACAGCAACGATTGCCTGGCAAATGAGCAGGTGACTGTGACGGAGCCGGATGTCCTGAGTGTGACAGGGTCCTCGACGAACGAGACCTCTGAAGGCGCAGCTGACGGATCCATCGACATTGACGTCTCTGGTGGAAATGGTGGTTATGAATTTGCTTGGGACGGCCCGAACAGCTATTCATCCCTTGATGAGGACATCGATGGTTTGGAGATGGGAGACTACACAGTGACCATCACGGATGCCAATGGTTGTGAAGTGTCTGAAACCTTTGGTGTTGTTGTGGGCATTTCAGAATTGACAGGAGAAGCTGTTTTCTCAGCGTATCCGAATCCATCAGCGGGAATCTTTGCCATTGAATTTGCAGCCGGCGCAAATCGTTGGGATTGGGAGGTTGTCGATGCAAATGGCCGCTCGGTGGCGAATGGCCAATGGAATGGAGTGACCGCGGGACAAAATGCAACACTGAATTTGACAGGTGTTGCTTCAGGCAGCTACTTGCTTCGTGCCATCAATGGTCAAGAAGTGACCCAGTTGCAATTGATGATTCAGCACTGATTGTCATCTTCCAATCATTCAGAGAAAGGCTCCTCGATTCGAGGGGCCTTTTTTTGTTGGCAACAAAATGGCCAAGCAAAAATTGGATGTGAACAAAATCATCAAACCATCCGTACAAGGGCATGTATCAGGACTATTTTCACCGATGACAACAGGTTTCACAACCACCTTCAATTTCAAGGCCATGCCCCAAACACGTGCCCCTTTTCTCAGAGCTGAGACCACATTTGGCAGCCCGTTTTTCCAAGTCATTTTTGCGCTGTTCTTGTTCCTTGCGATCCAATTTCCTGCACAAGCTGAGATGTTGTCGACGCCAGAGACGACAACTGCAGTGGGGTCGAACCCTTTCCTCGGATGCAATGAAGCCATGGCGTTCAATTGTGATCCGGAAGGCCTGGATGCTGTCGATTGCGACATCGCGAACTTCGTCGTGAGCGAAGGGGGGGAATTCTTGCCGGGTGCAGATTTCTTGGATGGTCTTTCCCCAGATGGTGGCGATTTGGGGACTGGCATCCCGGACACCTTGCTCACGGTGTTCGACGCGGGCGAGGTTGAGGGCTTTTTTGGCGTCATTCGTCGGAATGCTCCTGGAGCATTTCCCATTTGGTCGGCTGGTGCTGGCTATCAAGTGCCCGCAGGCTATTCCCCATTGTCAACTTCCAATTCCACCTTGAGCGAATTGTCTACTTGGAACATGATTGGGTACGTTGATTTGGGGTCTTACAATTTTTCGGAGCTTTCGGTGGAGCTGCTGTTTGATTTGGATCCAGCCGCTGGGACGCTGCCAGCCAATTTTTCCAGTTTGTCGCTTTCGGCATCATTGGGAACGGCGGCTTCAATCACCTCGTCGTTCGCATCCAATCAAAACCCGGCTTCTTCGACGTTCACGGCAATCATTGGGGAAGAAGACTTTATGCCATTCAATCCTGAGGTTTTGGGGGAGTATGGCATCGGGATTCGAATCGTGAATGCTTGCGGTGAGGTGCTGTTGGAGCAGCATGAGGTGGTGGAGGTCATTGCGGGCATTTCGGGTTGCGATCAACCTGCTGCATGCAATTACCAGCCGGGGGCGACCTTGTCCGCGCCATGCGACTTCATTTCTTGCCTTTCGTTGGGCTGCACAGATCCGACAGCTTGCAACTATGACCCCACGGCAATCTTTGAAGATGGGTCATGCGATTATTCGTGTTACACGTCTGGTTGCACAAATCCAGCGGCCTGCAACTACAATCCAGCTGCTGCGATTGAAGACGGCAGCTGCGATTTTTCGAGTTGTTCAGGCTGCGTCGATCCCGCTGCGGACAACTATGACCCTGAAGCGACAATCGACAACGGCAGTTGCGAGTACCTCGGTTGCCTGAATCCATTGGCATGCAATTTTGATTCCACAGCCAACGCATCCGATGGCAGTTGTGAGTACCAGTCCTGCGCAGGGTGTGGAAATCCGGAGGCATGCAATTTTGATTCGACAGCGACAATCGTTGACAATGCAACGTGCGTCTTCGCAGCTGTGGGGTATGATTGTTCTGGCAACTGCCTGGCTGATTCCGATGGGGATGGCGTATGTGACGCGAATGAAGTACCAGGTTGTACAGATGAAGGTGCCTCGAATTACGACCCATTGGCGACTGATGACGATGGTGCTTGCGAATTTGGTGTTTCTGGCTGCACGAACCCACTGGCGTGCAACTTCAATGCCTCGGCCACTGATGATGATGGCACTTGTGAATTCACAACATGCATCGGTTGCACATCTGAAGAGGCATGCAATTTTGATGCAAACGCTTTGTTCTCTGACAATTCAACATGCACCTACCCCGAAGCGGGTTACGATTGTGATGGGAATTGCCTTTCGGATTTGGATTTTGATGGCATTTGTGCAGAATTCGAAGTGTTGGGTTGCACGGATGAGAGTGCTTTGAATTTTGATGCATTGGCCACGGATTTGGATGGTTCTTGTCTTTACCCGCCTGTTTGTCAGGACACGACAGCATGTGATGTGGATCCATACGAAGCATATTGTATTCAAGTGGAGGTCTTCGAAACCCACGATGGCATGGTGGGCACCACGGATTTGACAGGAATGACCACGTATCGAATTTATGCGCTGTGTGAAGATTCGACCGATGTTGTGAGTTCAGTGGCTGGTGATGATGAGTTCCCGACCTATTTGAGTTCGACGGGGGACGTTTACCAAAGCGAATTTGGCGGGGCATTTGCCCAGGACATCAGCCCCGGTATTGTGAGTTTCATTCCTGAGCTCGCCTTTGATTCGTGGTTGACCATTGGATTGGAAGGTCCTCCTGGCGCTTCAGAAAGTGGTGCCATGTCTGTGGAAGGCCTTGATCCATGGATTTCGAACTTCGAGGAAACGGGTACCCTCGCGATTCAGGATTCAGTCGGTGGTTTGTGGTTCGTGCTGGACAACCCGGAGAATGCGGTTGCAGGTCCAGATATGCGGGTGCTTTTGGCCCAAATCACGACAAATGGCACCCTCACCGGCTCACTCTTGGTGCAATTCTTTCAGCAGGGGGATGGGCCCAACGCAGCAATCAAAAAGTTCATCAACATCAACGAGGCTTGCATGCTCCCGAGCACAGAAGGGTGTGAGTATGCAGCGGATGGCTATGATTGCAGCGGGAACTGTTTGAGCGATTCAGATGGCGATGGCGTGTGCGACGACAACGAGGTTCCAGGATGCCAGGATGAATTGGCATGCAATTACGATGCGCTCGCGACCGATGATGCGGGAAATTGTGAATATGCAGAAGGCCTTTATGATTGCGAAGGGAATTGCGTTGATGACGCCGATGGCGATGGGGTTTGCGATGCGGAAGAGGTGAACGGTTGTACCGATGCCACTGCGTGCAACTTTGCATCGGACGCTACAGAAGATAACGGCTCTTGCGTGTTTGCTGCCACCGGCTACGATTGTGACGGCAATTGCTTGAGCGATGTGGATGGCGATGGGGTTTGTGACCTGTTCGAGGTGTTCGGTTGCGCCGATGCCACTGCGTGCAACTTTGCACCGGACGCCACAGAAGATAACGGCTCTTGCGTGTTTGCGGCGGTCGAATACGATTGTGACGGCAATTGTCTGAGCGATTTGGACGCGGATGGCGTTTGCGACGCCTTTGAAATTCCCGGATGCACGGACCCCGAAGCCCTGAATTTCGATGAGAATGCGACGGATGACGATGGCAGTTGCGAAGCGGACCCTTGCAATCCAGATGTTGCACCGCCATATTTCACATTTGTGCCTGCCGATTCCACCATCACATGCGATCAGCCCATGCCGATTGGCATGGCCATGGCTGAGGATGAGTGCAGTGAGGTGGTTGTGACCTTCGTCGATGGACCCATTGAGTACATTTTTGATTGCCCGCCATTCAATTACTTCTGCACGAGAACCTTCACGGCAGTAGATGCCGCCGGCAATTTCGCCGATACGGTTCAGTACATTTCAGTCGTGGACACTATCGCGCCTGAATTCATTTTTGTCCCCCAAGACACGATTTATGTGGATGAGGCCTTGGGCCAAACCATTCCTATCGGTGAAGTGGCTGTCGAGGATGCTTGTGATTTGATGGCGGATTGGTCTTATGAGGATTTCGTGCAATCGTCGGAAAATGACACCACGACAATCGAGCGCATCTTCACGGCATCGGATCAATGTGGCAATGAATCTGAGTGGACGCAAATCATTGTTGTCTACGAGGCCATTCTCGGCTGCACGGATGCAACGGCGTGCAACTACGATGATTTGGCGACAGCCGATGACGGAACATGTTTGTATCCTGCGGAAGGTTACGATTGCGATGGGGCGTGCCTTGACGATGCCGACGGCGATGGCATTTGCGATGCCTTTGAAATTCCTGGTTGCACAGCGCCCAATGCCTGCAACTTCGACGAATTCGCGACGGATGAAGATGACAGCTGCGACTTCTGCAGTTGTGCAGAGGGGGTGTTCGGAAATTACGGATTGGAAATTGAGACAGTTGCCGAACACACCGAGGGCGATTTGGCAGGCATGACCACCTACAGGTTCTATGTGGCAACGGCCTCAGCAGATGATTTCGTCTCCAGTGTGTACGGCAGCGATGAAGACACCTTGATTCTGCACACAACCACGGCATGGCACCAAGATCCATTGGGCGCCAATTACGCGCAAAGCGTCAATACAAGTCTGTATGGCATGTTCCCCGAATTGGCTTTCGACAGTTGGCTGACCATTGGGTTGGAAGGGCCTGCTGACTTGGCGGCCGGTGAACAGGAGGTAACGACCTTGGGGCCACCCACAGATGGCTGGCTCACCGCCTTTGCGGCAGGCAATTCGATTCAGATTGACGACGTGGTGGGCGGCGCTTGGTTTGTTCTCAATGGCGCGACAAATGGGGTCGCCGGAGAAGATCAGCGTGTGCTGGTGGCACAATTGACTACCGATGGTGACATTTCTGGCCGCATCAATGCCCAAATTTTTGGTGATGGGCTCGGTGCAAATGACCTTCGCTTCTCTTTTGACTTCGAAGGGACGGAGTGGCTGAACAATGGCGGATTGACGAACAATTGCGGTTGCACGGACGCGACGGCCTACAACTACGATGACGAGGCAGATTACGACGATGGTGCTTGCGCATATTGTGCCCTTGACATCACGGAGGTTGAAACGATGGATGTCTCTTGCTTCGGCGGCTCCGATGGATCTGTCCAGGTTTTTGCGACAGGCGGCTCCACGGACACATTGAATTTTGCGTTCACGCCAGGAGGGCCGGATGGGTTGGACAGCCTGTGGACCGACATTGCAGCGGGAAGTTTCGAGGTTGTGGTGAGCGATGGCAATGGTTGTGCGGACACGGCGTCTTTCGAAATTGCTCAGCCAGAGCAACTTGTGTTGACGCTGGACGAGGTGTTGGACCAAACCGAAGGCCAAACAGACGGCGCCATTTCCATCACCATCACTGGTGGCACCCCGGATTACATCACAGCTTGGACAGGTCTTGATGGCGGATTCTCGTCTGCAGACGAGGACATTGATGGCCTGCTGGCAGGCGCCTATGATGTGCTGGTCACGGATGCAAATGGTTGCACGGTTGCTCTGAATGAGATTCTGGTCGAGTTCATCGCTGGGGTGTCGGAG
>Ga0209555_10003522_pt1 | contig 10407 bp, 8 predicted proteins | sample SaaInl85LU_5_DNA_FD_184643 | JGI IMG/M metagenome (GOLD analysis project Ga0209555, IMG submission 184643) | Marine microbial communities from expanding oxygen minimum zones in the Saanich Inlet - ESP_85LU_5_DNA (SPAdes) (version 2) | ecosystem: Environmental > Aquatic > Marine > Intertidal zone... | reverse complement strand
GGCGGTCATTGAAAAATTGCTGATGATTTCAAACTCAAAGTTTTTATAATCATTAGCGGCCTTATTGTTCAGTACAATTTCTTCACAGGTGTCGTACAACATGTTTAGTACGTCCAACTTGAGTCGAGTGCCTTCCAAGGCGTGTTTACGTCTTTTGTAAATGACTTCTCGTTGTGCACTCATTACGTCGTCGTATTCCAGGAGACGTTTTCGGATTCCAAAGTTGTTTTCTTCTACTTTCTTTTGCGCCCGTTCTATGGACTTGGTCATCATGGAGTGTTGGATAACTTCCCCTTCTTCCAGACCCATCCGGTCCATCACTTTGGCAACACGATCTGAGCCAAAAAGACGCATAAGGTTGTCTTCTAAAGAAACAAAAAACTGAGAGCTTCCAGGGTCTCCCTGTCGTCCTGAACGACCGCGTAATTGGCGATCAACACGTCTGGAATCGTGGCGTTCCGTTCCGATAATCGCCAAGCCTCCAGCGTCTTTTACTCCTTGAGAGAGCTTGATGTCCGTTCCTCTACCCGCCATATTGGTGGCAATGGTAACCACTCCCGGATTTCCCGCTTCTGCAACAACATCCGCCTCTTTTTTATGCATTTTAGCATTCAGGACATTGTGCTTTACTTTTCTGATATTGAGCATTTTACTTAAAAGCTCAGAAATTTCCACCGAGGTGGTTCCAATCAGTACAGGTCTTCCTTCTGCAGAAAAAGCACTCACCCTTTCGATTACTGCGTTGTATTTTTCGCGTTTGGTTTTGTAAATTAAATCCTCCTCATCTTTTCTTGCAATGGGTCGGTTGGTAGGGATTTCGATGACGTCCAAGTTATAGATTTCCCAAAATTCTCCCGCCTCTGTAATGGCTGTACCAGTCATCCCAGACAGTTTGTGATACATCCTAAAGTAGTTTTGCAAGGTAATGGTGGCATAAGTTTGGGTGGCGGCTTCAATCTTTACGTTTTCTTTGGCTTCAATGGCTTGGTGGAGCCCATCGGAATACCTACGTCCCTCCATGATCCGACCTGTTTGTTCGTCAACAATTTTTACCTTGTTGTCCATCACCACGTATTCCACATCCTTTTCGAAAAGGGTATAGGCTTTCAGCAGTTGATTCATACTGTGAATACGTTCACTCTTGATGTCAAAATCTTTAAAAAGCGTTTCTTTAAGGGCTGCCTCTTTTTTAGGATCCAACTCTTGAGATTCTATTTTAGCAATTTCACTTCCAATGTCTGGAAGGACAAAAAAGTGAGAATCAGAATTGTCTTCGGAAAGCATCTGAATTCCTTTTTCGGTGAGGTCAATTTGATTGTTTTTTTCGTCTATAACAAAGTACAATTCTGCATCCACTACGTGCATTTCTCTGTTGTTGTCCTGCATGTAGTGATTTTCTGTTTTTTGCAAGAGTTGTTTGACTCCTTCTTCACTCAAAAACTTGATGAGTGCTTTGTTTTTTGGTAACCCTCTAAAAACCCGAAGCAGTAAAAGACCTCCCTCTTTGGTATCCCCAGCTTTAATTTTTGCCTTCGCTTCTGCCAAGACACTTGTGAGTAAGCTGCGTTGATTGGAGACTAAACTGTTGACATTAGCTTTTAGAACATCAAATTCGTGCCGATCTCCTTCGGGAGTAGGGCCTGAAATGATCAAAGGGGTTCTTGCATCGTCTATCAGGACAGAATCTACCTCATCTACAATGGCGTAATTGTGTTTGGGTTGTACCAAATCCTCGGCGGTGTGTGCCATATTATCTCGTAGATAATCAAAGCCAAATTCATTGTTGGTTCCGTAGGTAATATCCGCTCTATAGGCTTTTCTTCTTTCGGGGCTGTTTGGGGGATGATGGTCGATACAGTCCACGCTTAAACCGTGGAATTCAAAGAGTGGCGCCATCCAAGCGCTATCTCGCTTCGCGAGGTAGTCATTGACCGTTACCAGATGAACCCCTTTCCCTGTGAGTGCATTGAGATATACGGGTAGAGTCGCGACTAAGGTCTTCCCCTCTCCCGTTTGCATTTCTGCAATTTTTCCTTGGTGTAATGCGATCCCACCGATGAGTTGTACATCGTAGTGTACCATATCCCATACAATAGGTTTTCCTGCCGCATCCCAAGAGTTTGCCCACAACGCTTTATCCCCGTTTAATTGAATATACGGTTTGGATTGTGAAAATTCACGATCGGAAGTGCTCGCTGTGACTTCGATTGTTTTGTTCTCAACAAAACGACGGGCTGTTTCTTTTACTACCGCAAAGGCTTCGGGAAGGATAGTGTTTAAAATAGTTTCTGCATTGGCTTGGGCAGCCTCATTTTCCTGATCTATTTCTTTATAAAGCGCTTCTTTTTCGTCGAGGTCATTGGTTTTTTTGACGGCCTCTTGAAGGCGGTTGATGTTTTCTGTAAACTGTTGATTTCCCTCTGTAATTAACGATTTAAATTCATTTGTTTTTTTTCGAAGATCGTCGTGGCTAAGTGATTCAAAGCTTTTTTGAAACGTATTAATTTCAGCAATCAGAGGAGTAATCTTACTGAGATCTTTTTTTGTCTTGTCTCCTACAAAGGTTTTTAATATGCTGTTTAAAATGCTCATAGGTGCTTTTACTGTTGGTTAAAAGTAACTAAAAAAAAAGTCTCAGCTAAGAGACTTTTGTAATTCGTGAGAAGTATAATTCAATATTCATCTTCGTTCCAAAGATAGTCCTCTTCGGTGGGAAAGTCTGGCCAAATTTCTTCAATGGACTCGTAAATATCCTCTTCATCCTCCATGGACTGGAGATTTTCAACGACCTCCAAAGGAGCTCCCGTTCTTATAGAAAAATCAATTAATTCGTCTTTTGTAGCGGGCCAAGGGGCATCACTTAAATAAGATGCTAATTCTAATGTCCAATACATAGGTTAATATTTTTTTGCAAAAATAAATTTTTATCTATTGTGTGCAACCTTTTCTTAAATTTTAGTTTCCGTTCCATTTTATTTCTTCTACATCCAATTCATAGGAAAAGGTTCTAGAAAGAGTGAAAAAATAGTCAGAAAGACGGTTCACATAGGCTATCAATGTTGCAGATATTGGAGCTTTTTGATCCAATTCGGTCACGTGGCGTTCTGCCCTTCTGCAAATAGATCTCGCAATATGTGCATACGAAATCAATACATGCCCCCCAGGGATAACGAAGTTTCGTAATGGGGGAAGCTCTTCGGTCAATTTGTCAATTTCTTCTTCTATAAAAGCAACTGTTTTATTTTCTAAGGGTTTTAGATTTTTAGGGAAATCCTTTTCTGTGTCAATGGCAAGTTGTGCTGCAACAGTCATCAATTGTTTTTGAATATCCATCAACGTATTTTGAATTGCCGTATTATCGGTAGTATCACGGATCAGTCCAGACCAAGCAATGAGTTCGTCAATTGCGCCATAGGCTTTGATTCGGATATCGTGTTTAGGAACTCTTTTACCAGAAATTAAGCTGGTTTCACCACTGTCTCCAGTTTTTGTATAGACTTTATTCTCTCTCATATTCTCGCTTCATTCCTCGCGTAGGTAGATTAAAATTTTGAGCTATTTCAAAGGTATTAATTATATTTAAATGACTTGTGTTTTCCTTTAGGAATTGTTCAAGAGGCTTTCAAACGTCCACTAAGGGCGAGTAAAAAGAAAAGAGCAGCAATAAAAATGGACCAACGAGCAATCAGGTCTCCAAAACGAGTGTAAAAGGTCAGTTGGGACCGCGAGGCTATTTTTCCTGTCAGCACAGTTTTGGTGTTGTACGCTGTCTGTTGGAGAAGTTCACCTCGTGCGTCGATGAATGCAGAAATCCCTGTATTGGCACTTCGCGCAATGTCGCGTCGGTTTTCTATGGCACGTAGCCGAGTATAACTTAATAATTGACGATGTCCTGGAGTTTCTCCCCACCAGGCGTCATTTGAGATGACAGCTAAAAAAGTAGCTCCATTTTGAACATATTCCGTCACAAATTCTCCGAAAATAGATTCATAACAGATAATGGGGGCTGCTTTTTCAGTGGAATTGCTATTTGAAAAAACAGATCGATTTTCTTGAATCTTACGACTTGAAACGGTACCTCCCAAATCAATCATCACATCACCTAAAAGGGGTTTTAAAACCGCTTTAAACGGCATGTTTTCCACTCCAACTACTAATTTGGATTTGTGGTACACGTCCGGTATTTCGTCGTGCTGTTCACGCACTGCACTATTGTAAAATTCAACCCATAGGTTGTTGCGAACAAGATTGGCGGTAAGCGAAGGGGCTTCTTTTTGAACGTAGGTATCGTAAAACTGGATCCCGCTAATCCATTGAAGCTTTGGGTAAGCAGCCAGACCCTCTTGAATTCCTCCGTGGATTTCTGTGGAAGCATAGGTGGCAAACTCTTCTCCATAGCCTTCTGCAAAATAGGTTTCTGGAGTTAATACGTAGTCTGTATTTAGGGTTAAAAAGGGTTTGGATTGTTGCCAAAACTGGTCTAAAAATATTTTGTTGGTCAATTCGTATTTGGTGCTATACGGATCGATGTTGGGCTGCATCAACACCACTTCAATAGTTTTTTCAGGAGTTTCTACGTTTTGATAGAGATACAAAGAAAAAGCGATAGGCAAAGCTAAGAACAGTAAGGGAGAAACAAGGCGAGGGACAAGGTCTTTGGAAAACTTGAAATTTTGCTTTTTAAGGATATAAAAAAACCAAAGGTTTAGAGAAAGTACCCACAGTGAACCACCGAAAGTTCCTGTGTATTCGTACCATTGGATCCAATAGATTTGTTCTGAAAACACATTTCCTAAGTTGAGCCAGGTCCAAGAAAAATCCCATATCAGATGAAGTTTTTCAAAAGCCAACCAAAGGCTTACTAGAAAAATATGAGCACTGCGAAGGGGCAACCTTCCTTTGGCCCAGTAAAAGAGAAGAAAAATAAGAGCGTAAAAAAGACTGTTGCATAGATTGGCAAACAACATTCCAAACAGTGTGGAATTGTATAACCACCAGGTAGTGATCAGATTCCACGTAAGGAAGCTCAAATAGCTGAAGCAAAAAAGGCGAAGTCCTTTTCTTTTGACTGTGTCCTTTCGGATGGACTCCTCCACATACAACAACGGGACGAGTGCTCCAAAAATGAGAAGAGTTAGTCCCTGCGTAGGCCACGAAAGTCCAAGGAGGATTCCTGTGGAAAGGGAAAGGACAAGATGATTTAAAGTCTTCGACATTTATACGAAATTAATTTTTTTGAAGCTATTGCAATTAGTATCTTGTAGAAAATTAGAATATTTTTTGGTGCACTTACTTAAAAAAATCGTTCCCAATCTGTTTACAGCGCTAAATTTTTTATGTGGTTGTTCAGCGGCTTATTTGGCCTACAAAAATTTATTTGAGGCAGCCTTTTTATTGGTTTTCTTAGGTGCTTTTTTTGATTTGTTCGACGGTTTTTTCGCCCGACTACTCGATGCAGAGAGTGAGTTTGGTCTTCAGTTTGATTCCATGGCAGATTTGATTACGAGCGGAGTAGTACCCGGAGTAGTGATGTATAATTTGTTTTTGGAAAATGGGGTTCGGGAGTTGAATTTTTCTACGATTATTTTACAAAGTGAATTCACGTTTTCTTTTGCTCCCCTTGCGCTGGTAGGTTTTTTGATTCCTTTGAGTGCAGGAATCCGTTTGGCCCGATTTAATATTGATAAAGAACAACAAGAAGAATTTAAAGGCCTTCCAGCTCCTGCCAATGCCTTGTTTATCGTAGCTCTTCCATTGCTGATTGAACATCCTATTTTTGAATCTTTAAAGGAGGTAATTACGTCATATTCCACTTTGGTTATCATCACATTACTTTCTGTAATTCTGATGAATGTTCGGTTGCCGCTTTTTTCATTTAAAATCAAGTCTCTAAGTTTTCAAGAATATCAATTTCAATGGATTCTGCTGCTGCTGAGTTTACCGATGTTTTATTTTTTCAATTGGGTTGCAGTCCCTTTATTGATACTAATTTATCTTATTCTCAACGTGATTCGCAATAGCACCACCTTCAATAACTAATTTTAGCGAATCCAATACAGGTAATTCTTGTTTAAAACGAAAGCTTCTTTTTGCGAAGCTCGAAATTTTGACCGAGGTACACCTTGCGGACCATTTCGTCCTCGGCAAGTTCTTCAGGGGTTCCTGCTTTGAGGATACTGCCCTCAAACATTAGGTAAGTTTTATCTGTAATAGCAAGGGTTTCTTGAACATTGTGATCGGTGATAAGGATTCCGATGTTTTTCTTTTTTAAATGCGCTACGATACGCTGAATGTCTTCTACTGCCACGGGATCCACTCCAGCAAAGGGTTCATCTAAAAGAACAAATTTAGGATCGGTGGCTAGTGCTCGGGCAATTTCCGTTCGTCTGCGTTCCCCTCCGGAGAGTAAGTCACCGCGATTTTTGCGAATGTGTGTAAGTCCAAATTCTTCTAAAAGTGATTCCATTTTTTCTTTTTTTGCCGCTTTGCTTAGAGAAGTCATTTGCAGCACACTCAAAATATTTTCTTCAATACTCAGTTTGCGAAACACTGAAGCTTCCTGGGCTAGGTACCCAATCCCGTTCTGAGCCCGACGATACATGGGGTATTTTGTAATTTCATCTGCATTGAGAAAAATACTTCCGGCATTGGGTTTGATCAGTCCTACGATCATGTAAAAAGAAGTAGTCTTTCCCGCTCCATTGGGTCCTAGGAGACCTACAATTTCTCCTTGGGTTACTTCCAATGAAATTCCTTTAACTACTTTCCGTCCCTTGTACGATTTTTCGATACCCTCTGCGCGTAGCTTCATGATTTTATTTTGTTTCCGTTTCTAGTGCTTCCCAATATTCATAAGCTCTTCTCAAGTGGGGGATAACAATGCTTCCTCCCACTACTGTAGCGATCTCCAGCGCTTCTATAACTTGATTTTTGCTGAGTTGTTCTTTGTGACAATTTTCCAAATGATATTTTACACAGTCGTCACAGCGAAGCACCATAGAGGCGACCAAACCCAATAATTCTTTTGTGGCAACATCGAGACTCCCAGCTTTATACGCCTGGTTGTCCAAACTGAAAATGCGTTTTAAAGTCATGGATGCACCCTCTAGGAGCTTGTCGTTCATCCGACTGCGATATTCGTTAAAATTTGTTACGGCATTAGACATTTTTAAGGGCTTTATCTTGATTTCTAACCACAATTCTCGAAATTAAAATACTCACTTCGTAAAGAATCAATATTGGGATACTCACTATGATTTGACTGGCAATATCGGGTGGAGTTATAATGGCAGACAAACTCAATACAACAACCAACGATATCTTCCTGTTTTTTCTTAAAAATGCGGGCGTGATAATGCCTACTTTGGTTAAAAAATAGACGATGATGGGGAGCTCAAAAATGATACCCGACGCCAACACCGAAGCACGTAACAGACCGATATAACTGCTTAAATCAAAATCATTAAAAATTTCACTACTCACCGAATAGTTTCCTAAAAAGTTAATCGATAAAGGGGTAACGATATAATATCCAAAGAGTACTCCAATAAAAAATAAGAGGGAAGCGATAAAAATAAACCCACGTGCATTTTTACGCTCGTTTTCATACAATCCTGGGCTGATAAACTTCCAAAATTCAAAAACAATATATGGGAAAGCAACAATAAAACCTGCTAGAATAGAGGTCCACAAATGGGCTGAAAATTGACCTGCCATCGTTCGGCTTTGGATTCTAAACGGTAGTTCCTCGATACAAAAACTATTTCCCTGACCCAATGTTTGTGAGATGGAACAAAACCAACGGTAGGTAATAAAATCTTTCTGTTTAGGACCAAACAGGAGCACGTCAAAAATAAAATCTTTAAATAGGAAAGCTACCGTAGCTATTATCAAAATTGCTAATACCGAGCGGATGAGATGCCATCGCAATTCTTCAAGATGGTCCAAGAAGGACATTTCGTCTTTAGTAGATTTGCCACTCATAGTGATTCCCTTATTTTTTATTCATCGATTACTGGGTAAAAATATCAAAAACAAATGGTACCCGGTAGCATTTTTTAAAGAATCAATTGTTTCGATTTCTTTAAAAATGTATAAACGTTATATTGTGAATACCTGATATTTTTGGTATCTTACAAATAAAAATGCTTGAAAAATTAACTCCTTACTGTTTTCATGAATGCGGAAGAACTTAAAATTCAGTTAAAGAAACATTTTGGTTTCTCTGCATTTAAAGGGCTTCAGGAGTCCGTAATCACGCACATCCTAGATAAAGAAGATTGCTTTGTCATTATGCCTACGGGTGGAGGAAAATCACTTTGTTATCAGCTTCCTGCCCTGGTTCAAGAAGGTACCGCTATTGTAGTGTCTCCACTTATCGCTTTAATGAAAAATCAAGTGGATGCCATACGGGGAATTTCCTCCGAAAATGGTATCGCTCATGTACTGAATTCATCGCTTAACAAGACCGAAACGGCTCAAGTAAAAAGTGACATTCGCAATGGAATTACCAAACTCTTGTATGTAGCACCAGAATCCCTTTCCAAAAAGGACACTATAGATTTTTTCAAATCGGTGAAAATTTCTTTTTTAGCCGTTGATGAAGCCCATTGTATTTCAGAATGGGGACATGATTTTAGACCTGAATACCGCAATCTTCGGGTCATCTTGGAGCAGTTTAAACAAAGTATTCCGATTATTGCCCTGACGGCTACTGCAACGCCAAAAGTACAAGAAGATATAATGAAAAATTTGAGGATTTCGAAAGCTCAAGTTTTTAAAGCCTCCTTCAATAGACCGAATTTGTATTACGAGGTCCGAACAAAAACAAATCAGGTAGATTCTGATATCATCCGATTTGTAAAACAAAATAGTGGCAAATCGGGTATCATCTACTGCTTGTCACGAAAACGCGTGGAGGAGTTGGCTCAAACTTTACAGGTAAATGGTATTAACGCATTGCCCTACCATGCAGGTCTGGATGCAAAGTCCAGGGTGTCACATCAAGATCAATTTTTGAAAGATGATTGTGATATCATTGTAGCGACCATTGCCTTTGGTATGGGAATCGATAAACCGGATGTTCGTTTTGTGATTCACCACGACATTCCGAAAAGTATTGAGAGTTACTATCAAGAAACCGGTCGTGCAGGACGTGATGGGGGAGAGGGTCATTGTTTAGCATTTTACGCCTACAAAGACATTGAAAAATTGGAAAAATTCATGTCAGGCAAACCCTTGGCAGAACAAGAAATTGGAATGGCACTTTTAGCAGATATGGTGGCTTACGCAGAAACTTCAATTTCAAGACGTAAATTTATCCTTCACTATTTTGGAGAAGCCTTTGACAATGAGACCGGAGACGGAGGAGCTATGGATGACAACATGCGTTTTCCAAAAGAGCAAGTGGAAGCGAAAGACGCCCTAGTCCTTCTTTTAAAAGCAGTAGTAGAAACCAAAGAAATTTACAAGTCTAAAGAGTTGGTAAAAACTCTTTTGGGAGAGAAAAATGCAGTAATTCAATCTCACAAAACCAATACCCTTGCTGTCTTTGGAAGTGGAGCAAACAAAGACTCCCATTTTTGGATGGCGTTAATTCGACAAGCTTTAGTGGCAGGGTATCTCATCAAAGAAATCGAAGCCTATGGTTTGATTCGAATCACCACGCGTGGAAAAGCATTTTTAGACCAACCCGAGTCATTTATGATGACGGAAGACCACAAATTTGTGGGACAGGAAAAGGTTCCTATCCAACCCGTCAAATCACAGGGTGTCTTGGATAAAACTTTAATGCAATTGTTACTCAACTTGAGAAAACAGGTGGCAGAAGCCAATGAAGTGCCTCCCTATGCTGTCTTTCAAGAAAATTCCTTGGAAGAAATGTGTTTAAAATACCCCATTAGTTCGGAAGAACTAGTCACGATTAATGGAGTGGGAGAAGGGAAGGCAAAACGCTATGGGGACCAATTTATCAACCTCATCAGTCAATACGTTGAGGAAAACGAGATCATTCGCCCAGATGATTTGGTGGTCAAAAGTACAGGAATCAATTCCGCATTGAAACTGTATCTAATCCAAAGTATCGATCGGAAACTACCTCTTGAAGATATTGCCGATGCCAAAGGGATGTCGATGGAAAAACTTGTTTCGGAAATGGAAACGATTGTTTTTGCGGGTACCCGACTCAATATTGATTATTATCTGGAAGATCTTTTTGACGAAGATCAATTGGAAGAACTCTATGACTATTTTATCGAGTCCGATTCAGATTCCATTTCGGAAGCAACAGCAGCCTTTGACGGAGACTATGAGGAGGAGGAATTGCGTTTGTACCGCCTTAAGTTTATGAGCGAAATCGCAAATTAAACTTTTGGGATTGCTTGGGATTCTTATCTTTGCCGACAAATA
>Ga0209555_10003517_pt1 | contig 10416 bp, 8 predicted proteins | sample SaaInl85LU_5_DNA_FD_184643 | JGI IMG/M metagenome (GOLD analysis project Ga0209555, IMG submission 184643) | Marine microbial communities from expanding oxygen minimum zones in the Saanich Inlet - ESP_85LU_5_DNA (SPAdes) (version 2) | ecosystem: Environmental > Aquatic > Marine > Intertidal zone... | reverse complement strand
CCATCTTCTTTTGAATTAAGAAAATTATCAGACACTCTGAATTTTTTTGCTATTTGTTGTAAGTTTGCCATTTTTAATTTATTTTATGTTTATACAAATATACGAAATTTTTTTCATATATCCAAGGCCTTTTTTATTTTTTTTATATCCATACTAATTTGAGTAGGAACATTACCATCTGATTCGATTTTATCAATATCTGGTATTCGTTTACTTACAAAATCATAAATTGATTGAGAATCTTCACCTACATTATATATGCCAGATTTATTAAATAGTTTTATCAAGATATCAGGTACTTTGTCTGACCATATGGAACTTTTTACTACATTTGAAAAAGCTTTTTCATGTGGGAATGGCCATTCCACCATTGCTAATCTAATTATTAAAAAATCTTTACAAAGTTGAACTGCACATTCTCCACCAAGTTTTGACCAACTATATTTGTTAGTAGGTAATACTGGTGATTTTTCACTATGTTCATAGTTAGAACCACTATATACATAATCAGTAGATATGTATATTATTTTTTTATTGTATAAATTACAATACTTTACTAAGTTGGATGTTCCAATAATATTTGTATCTATACTAAGATTTGGATTTTCATCATGAATAATCATAGGACGAGATAAAGCGGCTGAATGAAATAAATAATCAAAATCAAAGTTATCAAAAACATATTTTATACTATCACAATCTGTTATATCAAGTTCTTCTTTATTTAAAAATATAAAATTTGGATTATTTCTTACTTTGAAATAAGAACATAAATGACCATCTCCTCCTGTAAATAAAATCTTACTCATTTTCTATTTGTTTTTTAATATCATCTATTATTTTTACAGAATCATGGTATGTTCTATCTGGTGGTAAAAACCAACCTTCACCAAAATAAGTTTCGAATTCTTCAATATTATTTTTATTATGTTTTATAGCTGTTTTTAAACTATTCCACAATAAATTTTCAAATAAAAACATATGTCTTTTAATCTTATTAAAAGAATCTAAATTTAAATCATCTAAAACTTTTTGAAATAACCTAACTCTAACTTCATCTATTGATTTATAATCCTTTCTAAAAAAAGGTAATCCATTTACTTCTTCAGTTCCTCCTCCAATTCTATTTGATTTAAATAAATATTTGGGCACTTCATTTCCCTCAAAAGAAATTAATTCTGTATCGTAATTTAAGTTTTTATATTTTATCAAATAACACCAAAATATATTTGAAAATATAACACCTGGTTCTGATGAAGGTACTTTAAATTCATTTGATTTTAAAAAGTAGTTAATATCATAATCTACTTGATTAGAAGTTTCTACAAACTCTATATTTTTAAATTTAGAAGTTTCTAAAGAAGTTTTTATAGAAAATGAAGAGTTGGTATATAAATTTATTGTTTCAATAAATGGTTTTATATTCAATTTATCATAAAAATAAATGTGCATATGCGTTTCTTTAAATGAATTACCAAACCCATCACTAAATGGAGCTAATGTATAAAATGGCAATTTAGAATTTTTATAATTTACATACATTTCATAAAAAACATTTTTTTGTGAAAAGAAAGCATTATCAGAAATAAAACAAAAAACATCATTATCACCAATTCTATCTATATAATCTTGAGTTATTTTAAATTGAACACCCGATGAGTAATCACTTACATCTTTACTAATTTCATCTGCAAAAAATGAATTTATTTCAAACTGAGAATGTGTATATTCATATGATTCATTTGAATACTTTTCTATAATATTATTTATACCTTCCTTTGAATAACCGTAATCAAATTCATAACCTTCATTTTGAATGAAATCAAATGTACTATAATCAACTTCAGGAAGATATGTATTTTTTAAAAAGGTATCATCTAATGTTTGCCAAAAAATAAAATCAATACAAAAATTATCTTCTAAAAATTTAACTTTATCAATACCCCCATATGTTAAATTCATTAGATATGTTTGTAATTTTTTTTCAGAAAATGTAATTGGATTTGTTAATATTAATATTCTAAATTTATTACCCATTTATATTACTTATTTTTTTAATTATTTTTGGAATTTCATGTTCTAAATTATTCTGTGGAGTAAAACCATATTTAGATATTTTATCATAACTTACATTATATGTAAATTGATTTAAAAGAGGAGTATCAACAAAATTAACTAATAAATTATTATTTTGATTTTTTATAACTTTTACCACATCTGATAGTTTTACATTTTGTGATAAAACATTATAAATCCCATTTGGCAAATCTTTATCAATTGCCATTTCTATTGATTTTAAACAATCAGTTAATCCTAAATATGGTCTAACTTGTTCGTAGTTTTCTTTCCATATAGTTAGTGGAACTCCTGTACAAGATTGGTAACAAAACTTATTTATTGCTGTGTGGAATCTCATTCCAATACTATATCCAAAAATAGTTCCAAATCTAAATATGTTATAATTTAGTGTAGTACTTTTTAAATATCTTTCAATTAAAATCTTAGATTCAGCATAAGGACTTTGAGGATTTAAATATCTATTATCATCTTCAGTTACCGTATCAGCCGATACTCCATAAACACTTGTTGAAGATGGGAATATGAATTTTGAAACTTTTGACTTTTCACATCTATCTATTAGATTTTTAGTTTTGTTTATATTTGTATCTTCGATTTCTTTCTTATTACCAAAACTACCAGCAGCATCAGTAATTGCAGCAAGATGGATTACTATATCGAATTCATCTAATTCTTCTATTGTAATATCATCTATATCCTTTTCAATGAATTTTATTTTTCTGTTTAAATCAAATAAAGAACAAAATCTATTAGTAAGTAAGTTATCTACAGCAGTTATATTATAAGAGTAATCTAAGTTTCTTATTAAGTAAGAACCAATGTGACCACATCCACCTGTAATTAAAATATTCATGTCTTTAATTTTTTAAATTCTTCAAAATCATTTATGTAATCATTTTCATTATAATGAGTATTACATAAAACTAAAAGAATCGTATCATCTGTCATATATCGTTGTTCATCCCAAATCATTTCAGGTATCAAAACGGCTTGATTTTTTTTGTTTAGTATGATTATTTTTCTCATATGTCCATCATCAACCGTAACCTCTACTTCTCCTTGTAGGCAAATTAAAATTTGTTTTGTTTTATAGTGAGCATGCTTACCCCTATCATCTTGGTCATGTACACCATATACATAAAAAATTCTTTTTATATCAAATGGTATATCACCACTTCCTTCAATTGGTACAAGATTTCCATCATCTTCAACAAATTTTCGGAATCTAAATGTTTTTACATCGTTAAGTGTTTTCATAAAATCATTACTTTTGGTACATGAGTTATAATTCTACCACCCGATTCGTACCATTTTTTTTCGTTTTCTAATATATAATTTTTAAAGTTCCAAGCTCCTAAAAAAATGTAATCATAATCATATAAGTTTACATCTTTTATATTTTTTATTGGTATATGTGAGCCTGGTGTTAATTTTCCTATTTTAGTATCACTCGTATCTGATACACATTCTATTAAAGTACTATCTATTCCACAATAGTTAAATACGGTTGTAGATTTAGATGTTGCTCCATAACTTAAAACTTTTTTACCTTTTTGTTTTATATTGTTTAAAATAGAAACAAGTTCTACTCTGGAATGATTAACTCTATTTCCAAAATCAATAAATGTTTGTAGTTTATCCAATCCAAAATCAAGTTCACTACCTACACACTCAGAAACAGATGGATGTATCATATCATGATTATCGTAATGAGTAACCCAAATTCTATTACTTCCTCCATGTGTATCTATTTCATCAACTTTTATAATTCGTAATCCATGTTTATCAACTAATTTTTCCAAAAATATAACAGAAAAAATATGAGGATGTTCATCATATATTTGGTCATATGAATTTTGTTCAATCATCTTTAACAAAGACGGGTCCTCAAATATAAAACATCCTCTTTCATCTAATATATTTTTTACGGTTGAAAAAACATCATCTAAATCTGGAATATGACAAATACAATTTGCAGAATAAATTAAATCAAATTTTCCATGTTTCTCTAACTTAGGAAGTAAATTCATTCCAAAAAAATCACTATAAGAAGTATATCCCAATTCTCTGGTAATATCTGTTAATTGATTAGATGGTTCAACGCATACAGAAGTATCTGTTGGAAAATTTTTAATAAAACACCCATCATTACTACCTATTTCTAAAACACTTTTTGGATTTATCGTTAATTTTAATTCATCAGATAATTTTTTAAAATGAGAAATCATTGGTTTAGAATTAGATGAAAAATAAGCATAGGTTGGGGTGAACATATCAGATGGGTTCACTATATTTTTTTGAGAAAAATGAAAAGTTTCTGTGTTAAAAGTTGCAACTAAATTATAGAAACTTTCTTTATCAACATCTTCTTTGTTTAAAAAGGCATTTGCAATGGGTTGCATACCCAAATCTAAAACATCAATTATCATATTTAAAATTATTTAAAACCTCAACCACTTTTTTCATTTCTGATTTTTTTAAAGTTGGATAAATTGGAAGATTAAAAACTTCATTAGAAAATTTTTCTGTATTTTCTAATTTGTATTTTTTTAGAAAAGAATATCCTACCATCTTATGAATAGGATATGGATAGTTTATATTAAAATAAACTCCTTTAGTTTTAGCATACTCAAGTATTTTATCTCTATTTGGATGTCTTACTACAAAATTATAATAAACCAATCCATCCATATGATTAGATAATGTTAAATCATCTAACTTTATATTATTTAAATAGTATTCTGCTATACTTTTCCTTTTTAAAATTAACTTATCTACTATTTTTAACTTAAATCTTAGTATAGAAGAATGAAATTCATCCAATCTTGAATTCATTGTAACTCTAGCATCTTCTGATGTGTAGTAACCCTTCCTTCTATCAATTCCATGAAATCTCATTCTTTTTAATTTTTCATAGTTTGTTTTTGTTTTACAAACAACCATTCCACCATCACCATAACCACCAAGAACTTTAGTTGGATAAAAAGAAAAACATGATGTATCACCATAAGTTCCAAGTTTTTTTCCTTTATAAGTTGAACCAAATGATTGAGCACAATCTTCAATTAATTTTATTGAATTATTTTTACATATTTTTTGTAGTTTATCTACTTGACAACAATTCCCAAAAAGATGAACACAAATAATTGCTTTTGTTTTTTTAGTAATTTTAGATTCAATTTTATTAATATCTATTTGATACTGGTCATCTACATCAACAAAAACAGGAGTTGCTCCAGTCATAACAATAGAGTTTACAGTTGGTATAGCTGTATTGGATTGAGTAATTACCTCATCTCCCTTACCTATACCAAAAAGCTTCAGAGATAGATATAAAGAATCAGTACAACTATTTGTTCCAACTGAATATATTTTTTTATCAGATAGATATTCCGAAAATTCTTTTTCGAATAGTTCTAATTGATTTCCAAGTATAAAGTTTCCAGATTTTACAACTCTGAAAATACCTTTGAATATTGATAATAAATCTCTAAAGGATTCCCTCTGACCATTGAATGGAATAATTTTTTTCATATTGTTCAATAATAGTTATTATATCTTTTCTAACAGAATGTAATACATAGTCATCTGTAAATTTAGTTGCAAGTTCTTTATAGTGTTTTTCTAAACTTACATCAGTATCTATTGATTGATTTATAAGTAGTTTGATTTTATAATCCACATCTCTTTTTATTTTTAAATGTTTTTCAAGTATAGATAAATCAAGTTCTGTATTTTTTCTTAAAAAATTATACAAACTCTTTAATACTAAAAATACATTTTGTTTATAGTAAGCTAATCTAAAAATATACATAGAATAGGTAGGATTAAATAAAACATCAGGTATCATTTCTTCTACTCTGTCTTTTGTATAGTCAGAATTTGTGTACATATAAAACCATAACATTAGTTCAAAAAAGAAAGGACCAGATTCTAACTCTCGTCTAACCTTAGTTTTATTTTGAATATAACTTTGTAATTCTTCATATCCAATTATCGACTTATTAATAAAATCAGAATAATTTTTTTTATAAATTATATGAGCATTTTTCTCAGATTCCTTTTGGTTAACATCCATTTGAAAAAAGTCAAAAATACCGAATTTAAATTTTTCAGAAATTTTAATTATTTTTTTATCACCTGATTTAAATTCAATATTATCTGAATTATCCATCATTTCACAATATTTATTAAATAATTTATTTTTAATAATAAATGTATTCATAGCATTAGTTCCTATTGTAAAAAATTCTTTTGCATTTTCTGTAATGTGATGTGTTATAAACTTTCCATCATAGATAAAAGGAAGATTTGATTTAGATAATAATTTTGTTTTTTCATAAAACATTGAATTATTTAATGCGAATGCATTAGTTGATTTAAAAACATAATAATCATATTCTTTATTAGTTTGATGATATACATTACCAAGTAAATTAAAATGATGAGTACCGGTATATGAGTTATAATTTTTGTAATCATTTTTTACTTCTATTGATTTGAAGTTTTTATCTATGTAAGTGTTTTCTTCAATAATTTCATTGATTACATTTTTTAAATCCTTTTGAGATTTTAAATGTTCTGTATAGATATTTTTATTTAGATAATCAATACAATTACCTTTCATATTAGAAGCTAAATCATCTATTACATATCCTAAAAAGTTACTTTGGTCAAGAGCGTCCCATTCGTCTATCCTAATACTAATCTCATATTCTGATAAGCTTTTTTTTACAAAATATAATGTTTTTAGAAAAAATAATTCGAGTTCTTTTTTTGTTGTATTTGGATTTGTAACGGTATGTATTAATATTTTTTGCAAATGAAATTATTTATATTAAATATGAAATCAATAAAAAAGGGAGAGTGAATCGCCCTCCCTTTAATTATTAAAAAATATATTAGAATCTGTATTTAAGAGAAGCGTTCCAAGTACGGCCGAATCCGAACCATACTGAGTTTCTCGTATCAATTCCATTCCAAGTTTCTGAACCAGCAGAAGCATGGATATTTGAATTTGATTCTGCAATATAAACAGTATCAAATAAGTTATTTACATTTACTCTAAATGAAGCTTCATGTCCAAATAGATTAAATCTTTGAGTTACACCAGCATCAACTAATCCATAAGATGGAAGTTTCAATGCACCTTTGTTATCAGGTTGTGTAAAATCTGAGTCAGTAATTGAGTAATCTGCATAAAGATTATCTACGAATCTATATCCTAAATCTAAATTCAATTTACCAATTCTATAATCTGCCTCTAAGTAAGAAACGAATTGTGCCGCATCACCAACTTTAGCATCTTTAAGGTAAAGTGTACCTGTACCGATTGATTGTTGGTTATCATCAAATAATTCTGCCTCAAAATCTTTAGTATATCTCCAATCACCGATTGAAACCATACCTCTTAGTTTTAGATTAGAAGATGGGTTATAAGAAGCTTCAATTTCTAAACCATTATGTACTACATCAATATCTCTAAACTGAGCAAATCCATCGACACCTTGTTGGTTTGATAAACTTCTTGTAACAAATCTGTTACCCCAATTTGTAGAGTAAAGGTTTACATTAGCTTTAAAGTTGTTACCAATAAATCCATATCCTAATTCAACAGATGTAATTTCCTCATTTTGTAAATCAGGATTGATTTCATTTGCGAAGTTAGGGAATACTGCATCAAACTGAGGTTGTCTTGAGATGAAACCAGCATTAAAGAATACGTTTTGTTTATCATTAATGTTGTAGTTTGCACCACCTTTTACATATCCACCACCCTGATTCTGAACATCTGATTCTGGATTACCTGGTTGGTCAAAGTAATCAATTCTTTGGAATGCCTGATTAGATAAACCTCCTTGAAGTACAGCAGATAAAGTAGAGTTGTTGTATTCAACTAAACCATTTACACCTTGCCATCCAACTTTACCAATGTTATAGTAATCGATTTTTGGTCCTCTAATACCTGTATTCTTGAATGGAGATGCCTCAACTAAAGTATTGATGATTTGTCCAGCTGAGTTTTTGTTACCAGTTGAATAGTAACCATCTAATCCCATTAAATCATTTAATACTCTGTAATGGTATCCTGTATAACTTCTCAAATCAACACCGATAGAAGTTTTCCAATTTCCACTTTCATATTCTAAGTTAGAAATACCACCAATCCAATCATGTGAGTTCATAGAAGCTCTTCTAACAAGAATTTCTCTTGATACACCATCTTCTCTAAATCCATTAGAACCGATAAGTTGTCCTTCAAATCCACTAATAGCACCTGTGTAAGGTGAAGGTTGTTGTTGATTCTGAGCAACAAGTGCATCGAAATCAATAAACCCTTCAGGAGTTCTTGCTCCTCTACCATTTTCTAAGTAGTGTTCTGTAAGGTCTTTTTGAAAAGGAAGAATATCTAACGTAGAGTTACGATAGTTATTTCCTCTTGGACCTGTTCCTCCACCTCTACCTGCTGAACCATATAATGATGTTGCAAGTTTAAGGTTTTCAGAAATATCCCAATCCCAGTTAAGAGTTGCTAATGGTTTGTTATAGAAGTTTCTTCTCATTGAGAATTCTTCACCATTTAAAACACCACCATTGGAGTTCCATCTTCTATCAATTCCTTCTGAACCAAAGTTTTGGTAATCTCTAATAGATACCCAAACATCTCTTTGGTGGTGCCATTGACCAGCACCTAAGATAGAAAGGTTAACAGAGTGGTCTGAATCTTCTGGTGAATATCCTAATGCAAAGAAGTAAGTCCATCCCTCACCACTTGTATTATAGATATAACCATCTCCTGCCCACTTAGATAACAATACAGATGTAGCCCATCCATTCTCGTTGAGACCAGTAGAGTAAGATGCAGTAGTTTTTGTATAACCATCGTTACCAACAGTTTGTGCTACCGAACCTCCTTCTTTTGCCTCAGCGGCTTTTGTAAAGATTGAAACCGTTCCACCTACTGATGGTACAGCTAATCTCGATGCTCCTAATCCTCTTTGGATTTGGATTCCACTTGCAACATCTGTAAGACCTTGCCAGTTTGACCAATAAACCCATCCGTTTTCCATATCATTAACTGGCTGACCGTTAATTAGGAAAGAAGTGTTTCTTTGGTCGAATCCTCTTAGAGAGATTCTCGAATCACCATATCCACCACCTTGTTTGGTAGCGTAAACACCTGGTGTTCTGTTCATAATTTCAGGAAACTCTTGGTTACCAACTTTTAATGAAATTTCAGCAGGTGAAATCGTAGATACAGCAACAGGTGTTTCTCTTACCTTTGCAATATCAATCACACCAGAAGTTACAACTACTTCACCAAGAACATTGACATCAGGTTGAAGTGATACCAATAATCCATTCTGAGCAGATACTTCTGAAGCTGAATATCCAATAAAAGAAACAACCAAAGTGTCTCCTTGTGATGCATCAATTGTGAATGTTCCATCAAATCCTGCTACAACACCTGTTTGTGTTCCTTTAATAAGGACGGTAGCACCTGGTAGAACATCATTAGTTTCAGCATCAATTACTTTCCCACTAATCTGTGCAAAAGCATTTGTCAATGACATCATTGCCATCAATCCAACTAATAATAGTTTTCTCATAATAATTAATTTTCTATTTATTTAAATTAAACATAACCTAATCACCGAAGTGATTATTTTTTGTGATTATAAAAGATGTGGTTTTGCTTCGTTAATACCCGAATTAGTAACAACAACATATGGAGGTTTGAAATCTTCTAAATTACTTGCACCACCATAAGATAATGCAGATTTCACTCCATCAAGTAATCCATTCACTATGAACTTAACTCCGCCCTTGTAGGGAATGGTTGTGGATTCTCCCTCCACATTTCTGGTTTGTTGACCATGTGTTACTTTCGTTTCTAACGAGGCTGAACCTCTATATCTCTTATAAAGACCTTTTTGAGTTTCAACAATCTGACCTGGTGCTTCATCAGTACCAGCGATTAATGAACCCAACATAACAGAACTCGCTCCAATTGCAAGAGCCTTTGAAATATCACCACTTGAACGTATCCCTCCATCAGCCATAACAGGTGTTTTTGCAACTGATACAATATCTTCCAAGCAACTTACATTCGGTACTCCGAATCCTGTTTTAACTCTTGTTGTACAAAGAGAACCACCACCAATTCCAACTCTCAACCCATCTGCTCCCCAAGATTCCAAGTCTTGAGCCGCTTCTTTCGTAGCAATGTTACCAGCGATGATATCAACTTTATCATCAAGATTTTCTTTACACCACTCAATCATCTTACGAACATTTTCATGGTGCCCATGAGCAACATCAATCAGTAGAATATTA
>Ga0209555_10003515_pt1 | contig 10419 bp, 10 predicted proteins | sample SaaInl85LU_5_DNA_FD_184643 | JGI IMG/M metagenome (GOLD analysis project Ga0209555, IMG submission 184643) | Marine microbial communities from expanding oxygen minimum zones in the Saanich Inlet - ESP_85LU_5_DNA (SPAdes) (version 2) | ecosystem: Environmental > Aquatic > Marine > Intertidal... | reverse complement strand
GGCGTTGATAGCGAGTTCGGTTTTATCAATGTTGATTTCTTCAGCCTTCATCATAGAATCTGCAGCTGCCTTAGCTTTCTGCAGTTTGAGCTGTTCATTACGTAGCGCGGCGTCTGTTTGGTCTTTCTGAGACTTACGCTGTACTTCCTGCGCTTTGATCTGGAGCTCAGCCTGCTGCATCTGGATGAGTGGGTCTTTGGCCTGCTCTTGCGCCTTTTTCTGCGCAGCTTGCTGCTGATGGGCCTGCGTAAGCTGTTTACCAGCGTCCGCAACCAGACGAGACAGTTGTACTTCGACTTCCTCGGGCATCTCTTCGTTTGGTGCGGGTAGCGGCGCGCCAAGACGTTCTTCGATCTGCTGACGGTACTGGAAGCCAAGGTGCTCGGCGATGTGCGCCTGCAAGGAAGCAAGAATCTGCTTCGCCTGCGGGTTTTGCCCGATCATCTGGGCGATCATGGGGTCCTGCAGGAACGCTGTATGCGTAGCAATGTGCGCTTCGTGGTCCTGATAGATAAACGCTTTCATCGGCTTGCCGATTAGCGCGTCCATGTTCTCGCTGATTGGGTCTGTAGGCTTCGCATCTTCGCGTGTCGGAACGATCTTGTCTGCGTTCTTGATACCCAACACCTCCATCATCTCACGGTGCAGCATAGGCAGATCATAAATCTGAGGCGCCTGCTGAGCCATCTGGAGCACCGCTTGGTACTGGACCACCCGCTGAGCCATTGTAGAGCTGTTAGGGTCGCTGACAGGGATCACATCCACCATCATATAGTCCATCTGACGCGCGCTCACCTCGCCTCTCTCAGGCACGTAAGCGTACTCTGTGGGGGCGTGCTCGGCAATAATAGCCTTGAGGAGCTTAAACTCCTGCTTCATCGCGTAGTGGACGCGTGCTTGGACCGCTGCCATAGGCTTCAGAGTGCGCTCAAGCAGGGCGAGTGTGGTGCCCACAGGCGCATTTGCCGACATATCCGATATATTCAGGTCAGAGATAGCCCCGAGGCGGCGTCCTTCCTGTGTAATACGGTCTAACAACGTAAGGAGTGTTTGGGACGGCTCTTTATAAGGCAGAGGCATGATGTTGTCGCGGATTGACCCCGACGGCACGTCTACATCCTTAAATTCACCCGGCTCGATAGGCGAATCGTCGCCTTTGATGCGCAAACCACGTGTTTTCAAGCCCCCCGGCAGGTTCGACAGTGTCCCTGCGTCCACCAACTGGCGGATAAGTGCTGTCCCTGCGCGAGAATAACCCCCGATGATGTGAATCAGGCCCAAACCATAGAAGCCAAAGCCCGGAACATAGGGATAATGTACGAAGAATTGGTTTTTTAGGCGTAGTGTGTCTTCTTCGTCGTAGTTACGACGCACTGCGAGGACCTCACCTGACCCACGCTCGATGGTAACGACGTACGGTTTGGGCAATTCGTCCTCATCGTCGACCCCGGGGACGTTCATCTCCACGTGACACTCGTATAGAGCGTACCGATTGTCGTCAGTTAGGTTAAACCCGCCTTCTTCGGCCTTCTTCTCCTCAATATCGGAGTGATATGGGACCGGATCACCCAAATCGACGTCGCGATAGAAGCCCCCAGCCTGTAATTTAGCCAGCTCGTTCTTAGTTTTACGCATGACGTGTGTCACACGCTCAGCTGTCTCTAGGTGACTGGCGCCATACGGCACAATCACGTCCTCTGCGGGAATGTAGATAGACACTTGACGGCCCATATTCGGGTCGAAGTACACTTTTTTGAACGCGGAGCCAGCCAAACCAAGGCTGTAGAGCATCCGCTCGTGTTCAGACCGGTACTCGACCATCCGCTCGGTGATCTCGTAGTTCATATCGGCCTTGACGCGCTGTGCGGCCTCAATCTTCTCTTTGTTCTCGCTGCCGAGGACCTTAACCTTCACAGGTCCCGCGGCTGGAAACGTCTCTGACATGGCCTCAGCTTGGAACCGTATGGCGGCTTCGGCGAGGATTGTGGAGAACACCCCACACGCGCCTTCCCAAGGCTGCGTACGCTCCTCGTATTTGAAGCCAAGCACGTCCAGACCCTGTACGTATGAGTCCACCCAGTCTTTCCGACTGTCCATATCGGCCTCGATAAGCCCCACCAAGTCATCAGACAGCTCCTGCAGGTCACCTTCTTCCATGACATCCGCGAGGTTAACGTCGAAATCTGCCATGTCGCTAAGTTCGGCGTCGGGAATTAGAGTAATCTCCATGTCCCCGTTCTCGAGAGTCACGGACTCTGGGTTCACAATCTCGATCTCTAGGTCAAGTTCTTGACCTTCTGTTTCCATTTCTTCGTCTTCCAGACCCATTGGGGCAGAATACATTCCTTTTTCGATAGCCATAGCCTAATCCTCAGTAGAAACCGCCCCGGCGGTGTTTGAAATATTGAACCTCTTCCGGTTCATCAGACGGCAGTCGAATAAACCCACCGTTACGGAACCGCATCAGTGCCATCACTGTAGCATCAACGAGGTCATCATGCGACATAAACGGAAATCCAGCGATTTCCTCTACAACTTCTTCGGCCCAGCGAGTCTGTGGTACCCAACAGATACCTGATGCCACGATATCTGCAACTGAATTTAGTCGGGCCAACTTGTCCCCTGACCCACGGTGCGGAGTAAACTCCTGCACGGGCATACCTGTGCGGCGTAGTTCTTGATACAGCGCCGTACCCGCACTCTTTTTCTCCACGATAAACGAGTCAGGCTCCCACTCCTGATATGTCTCCATAGCCACTCGCTTCAGCTCCGGGAACTCCAAACGCTCCTTAATACTATTTAGTAGTATGATGTTGTGCGCGTTTGTCTCTTCGTTGAGGAACACACCCCAAGTTGTTATGGCAGTAAAGTCAGCACGGTTGTGGGTTTCTGCCGCGGCGTCAAGCGTCATGATAATATACTCGCAGCGGGGCGGGTCTTCCCACTCCCATGACTGCCACCACTCCCGTTTGATAAGCGCGGCTTCCTCAGCTGTGGGCTGTTGTTGAAACTGTGCGTTCCACTGAAACACCGGCATTGACGCCTTAGTACGCTCCAACGCTGCCATATCAAAGAACTCAGGCCAGAGCGGCTTCTGCTCTACCTTCTTGGTCTTCTTGTTCGTAACTTCCAAGATTGCTGGAAACTCAACGACCTCGTACTGGTCCGACTTGTCGTTCTTCGCCATGTCACGTGTTACACGGCCTGTCAGGTCATCTAGGTGCCATCTGGTCTGCACAATAGCTACCCGGCCCCCGGGCATCAGACGCGTACGCGCACCGAATGTGAACCACTCGTACGCCCGCTCAAACACCTCGAAGTTGCCACTCAGCACGTCTTGTTCCGAGTGCGGGTCATCTACCAGCAACAAGTCCGCACCACGGCCCGCGATTGACGACCCGATACCACAGGCGAAGTACTCGCCCTTGTGGTTAGTGTTCCAACGCCCCGCCGACTTACTGTCGATAGCCAGTGCCACCGTAGGAAACACCGCTTTATACGCGTCGGTAGAGATCAGGTTCCGCACCTTTCGACCGAAGTCTACCGCCAGATCAGTGGTGTGGGACACCATCATGACCTTCTTGTCCGGGTTACGCCCCAAGAACCACGCAGGGTAAAAGATAGACACAAGCTGCGACTTACCATGACGTGGTGGCATGTTAACACAGATACGGTCTTTGTCCCCACGCTCGATAGCCATGAGCATATTAGAAAGGATGCGGTGATGGCGCCCCACAATATAGTTAGGGTCCATCTTCTTACAGAACCCAAGCAAGTCGTCGTACGCGGTCTGATTGGCCTTCCGGCTCGCCAGCTCGTCTACCATCTGGTCAATCTCGGCTAGCTCTTCTGGGGACAGATCGTCCAAATTATTAAGCAGCGCTTCGATCTCTGCGTCGTCTATGTCGACCATCTTATTCATCGTCGAAGCCAAGCTCTTTGTCTACGTCGACTGTCTCGCCTTCTATCAGAACTGCATCTTCTACAGGGTCTTGGCTGTGAGTGCGGGTTAGTTTTTGAAGTTTGCTGCGCAGCTTCTCTTTCAAGTCGTCGGTCGTCTGGTGAGTAATCGTCACCTCAGACTTCTCAACAAACAGCCCCACATCGCTAATCTTCCCGAGCAGCTCCAGCGCCTTCAGACGCACCCGGGGGTCCGGGTTCTCTGTCTCTGTGACAAGTTTATTGGTAACCAAGTGCCGGACTGTCACTGCGGAGTCCACGACGCTACGCCCCCACTCGCTGAGGATGTGGTCCGTCTCCCGTAATACTGCAGGGGTTAACTGCGCAGCGCGTTTAGTTGTTACGGTGTTTGATGTCTTATCAGGATTGGCGGCGTATGACACGGCGAGGGCTGCAGCCACTTCTTTATCTTCGCCAGTCATCTCTACGTCGAGGCCATGGTCAGATAACAACGCAACAGTCTTCGCGCACGCAGCGGCGCGGTCCTTCAAGTCAAGTTTTGGTGCCCGTTTACTCAACGGTACCCCTGTTTCAGGCGTTATATATAATGTCATCTCTTATCGCAGGCTGTTGGCCGATAACAGGAGTGTAGTTCTTCTGGTGTGATTTCGCAAGACTCCGTAGCGCACCGAAATTTTTTGCGTGGGGGACTTATTTTTTGCACCGGGGGGTCTTCCTGTGAGCGCCGCCGGAAGTGGCGGGGTAGAAAAAGGCCAAGTCTTTGTTTTTATTAGTAGTTTACTGTGCCTGACGGTTTAGGATGCGATTTATTCTTCTGGATTAGTATTACATAGGAAGTACAGGAGTCCCTAACAGTGAAGCGCGGGGTGGGGGTAGGGTATGGGTCGCGTTCTGGCGTTTTGTTAGTGCGTCCCTAACATCTTATCAAGCGATGCGCTACGTTGTCAGGCGTTATCATCTGGGCGTTATCCCTTGTTAGTGACACACTAACATGTCATTACTTGGTTATCGGCACACAAATAAGACCGATACAATCAATCCTAGAAAGGGATATACTATGTCTAACATTACTTTGAATGCCACTATCGCAAACGCAATCACCGAAACTGTTTCGTTGTCGGGCAAGGCGGATCGCAAACTTGGTTCTACTATTGACCTGCTAGTATCTGAGGGTATGCGATCCACTGATTTCATATCGCCTAAGTCGGAGGCCAGCACGGCAGCGCCTGAGCAATTCGAGGCGATCAACGCCGCGATCGTGGCCGGTTTCACCAAGGCCGCGCAGCAGCTCTTGGACAAGCCAACCAAGTCGCTCGAAGATACGGACAAGGCAGAGAAGCGCTATTGGCAGCAGCAGATTGGCGCTAAGCGCAACGACTTCAAACGTGGCCTTGAAAAGCGCGAAGGCGCGGACGACAGCCGCGCGGCGCGACAACCAAAGTCACCAGTCGAGAAACTGCGCGCTGCGCTCGAGACTGTTGAGAAAGTCGTGCAAGGCCACGACGCTTGGGATTTCGACGCTGCCGATTTCCAGACTGCGCTGCGCAGCTTGAATCGTTTGGTAAAATGATTCGCGATATCATCGGAGTGGTGGCGATCTTCGCCACCCTCTACTTACTCTTACTTTTCACGCCCTAACATCTCGCCCCAAGCCGCAAGGTTTGGGGCTTTTTTTGTGTCTTCTGTTTGGTGGTTTTTGTTAGTGACACACTAACATTTGATGCCAGTTCTCAGAGTAGCGTCGCGGGTCGCGTGTTGTGGATACGCTCAGAAGTTAAGACACTAAAGAACATTACGCTCACCACAACGTGTTACCTGTGTTGTTAGTGACACACTAACAAATGATACCAGTTCTTAGAGTTGCGTCGCGCCTCACACTGTGGTACATACATACACATTGCTCAATACCATCTACTGCCCCGCCTCACGGCGGGGCTTTTTTGTTAGTTATACACTAACAAATGATACCAGTTCTTAGAGTAGCGTAACGCCTGACAAGTTAGTGTTAGTGACGCACTAACAACAAAAACAGCTAAGTTATTGAAAACCCAGTAATGTTCCAAATGTTCGCAAATTTTTAGCTAATGTTCTTGGTTAAGTTATTGAAAACCCAGTAATGTTCCAAATGTTCGCACTTTTTAACTATATATCCCCGAGACTGTCGGGCCCCCTTCGGCAGATGTAATCCCCCGTCCCGCCCCGTTTTAGGAGGTCTACTAGAGTTATATATATATATATCTATTTAAGGAACTTTCGAACATTACTGAGTTTTCAAGCACTTGCACCGCCACGTGTTAGAACATTTCAGAACATTATCACGCCTACAATCTCTTACCACTAAACCACATCATTTGACATAAGATGATACCTATGCTATTATAAAAGTATGGTAACAAATACAGCCATACACCACCAACCACCACCCCGCGACACTGTTAGTGACGCACTAACACAGGAGACCAAGACATGACAGATTCAGAAGTTGCCACCCTCGTCGAGCATTACCTGCGCGACGGTAACTATTTACACCGCGTCCGGCAGGGACACAAAACAATCCAATGGTGCAAGGACAACGACCCTGCCCACGAACCACGCGCCACCTTCGGCAGCTACAACAAGACCAACCCGCACACCAAACGCCGTTGGTCCTCATACGAGAACAAGTAAGGAGAAGAATATGACTGATTGTTTTTGCCTCACCTGCGGTGTCACCTTCGACCCACGTCGCCGACAACTCGGCTACCAAACGTGCATGGACTGCGGCGCCGAAGCCGCTGTCGCTATGCGCACCTCATGGTGTATCGCACCTATCGCCCACAAGCAGGGCGCAACCTTAATAACTAACAAGGCCCAACTGCGCGGCCTCAACAAGACGGAGAACTAAGATGAACATGATCGAAAAGGCTATTAAAAATTACTATGGCGAACGCTGCCCTGACCACGATGCCGATTGTGTCGTGTGTCAAGCGTGGCAGGAGTTTGACACGATTGAGTACGTCCACAAACCGATGAGTAAAGACGAGCTCGCAAAAGTTAAACAAATCAAACCCCGTTATATGCGGCACACAGGAGAAGAACTATGAACATGCAAACAAAAGTTAGTGACACACTAACAAGCCAACACACGGCGGGCGCACAACACACACCAACCCCACCAGAAAACAACGCACCCTCTATCGCTTCATCATCCATGCTGTGCGAACTCAGCATCAGCACATGGACAGGGCGCAAGCTAGACAAGCGTGCATCCAAGGACGTCACCCTGCAGAACTACGCTGCATCAGGTGTTGCCAACGTCAACAAGAAGCTGCTGGGCGACTGCGCCGAACTCACCGCGCTACAGAAATTCACTGCCAACTCGCGCAACATTCACTACGGCATGACAATGCCATGGTCCGACACAGGTCTACGACTGCTACCAACGGCTCAGTATTTCAAGTATCACCAAGCCATGACGGACGTAGAGAATGAGTTTCAACGGCTCGTGCAGTTGTTCCTCGACGCATACGACTGGGAGATCATGCAGGCACAGGCCAAGCTGGGTGACCTGTTCAACCGCGACGACTACCCCACGCTGGACTCGCTGCGCTCCAAGTTTCGGTTCCGGCTGACCTACATTCCACTACCAGACGCGGGGGACTTCCGCATCGACATCGGCAACGAGGCGGCAGAGGAGATCAAGACACACTATAACAACTACTACAGCGCCCAACTCAGCACCGCCATGAATGACGTGTGGCACAGGACATACGATGCGCTGACGCGTATGAGTGAGCGGCTCGACTACGCCGACCACGAGAAGAAGAAGGTGTTCCGCGACTCACTCGTGGAGAACGTGTCCGAGATGGTAGAACTACTGCGGGTGTGTAACGTCACCAAGTCATCGCAGATGACCGCAATGGCTGACAAGCTAGAGGATGCGCTGATGGGCGTGACACCTGATGCGCTCCGCGAAGATGCCTACCTGCGCGCCGAAACGAAACGCACAGTGGACGAGGCGATCAAGTCGCTACCGTCACTCGACATATAATAACGAAACAGGCGGCGTTAGTGCCGCCACTAACAAAACGGAGAACTACAATGAGCAATGCACAACAAATGTACGCAGTAACACTCGACCAGTGTGTCGATCTTATCAAGGCGGTGGGTAGCAAACGTACCGTACTCGCACAGGGTGACATGGGTAACGGCAAGTCGTCGATGCTCACTACCTTGGCAGGACAACTCCCCACGCACCGACCCGTCTACTTTGATGGCACGACCAAAGACCTTGGCGACATCATGATACCGTCCATGCAGTCTATCGAAGAAGAGGGATGTGTGCGTATGATCCCACACGAGGAGCTCGGTCTGCATATCGAAGGGCCGATCATCCTGATGCTCGACGAGTATGGCAAGGCGAACCCCGCTGTGAAGAACGCTATGCTGCGTCTGATGTTGGAACGCAAAGTTGGTAGCTATGAGCTACACCCTGACAGCTTAGTGTTTGCCACTACGAACAAGGGCAGCGAGGGGGTTGGTGACATACTACCACCACACGCACGCAACCGTATGACTGTGGTGCAGATCAAGAAGACTGACCACATGGCGCTGATTGAGTTTGGCATCAACGATGGTTGGGATCACAGCATGTTGGGTTGGATCAAAGACAATCCACACCTGATGGCGTCGTTCGAAGATGTGAAAGACCCCGATGAGAACCCGTACATCTTCCACCCCAAACAACAACGCGCCGCGTTTGTGACGCCTCGGTCTCTGCACTCTGCGTCTGACATACTCAAGGAGCGTGACAAGTTTGACGATGTAACACTGACCGCAGCCCTGATGGGCACTATCGGCGACCGTGGCGCGATGGACCTGATGGCGTTTGTCAAGCTGGCCGACCAGCTACCGTCACTACAGTCTATTAAGGACGATCCGATGGGCGCCAAGGTGCCTGACTCTGCCGCAGCTGTCTGCATGGTGGTGTATCGGACGCTGGCAAGTTTGGAGAAAGACTGGCTCAACGCATGGATGGACTACATGCCACGCCTCGACAAAGAAGCGCAGGGTATGTTCGCCAACGGTGTACGAGCGCCGAAGTACAGTAAGCAGTCAATGGTCATGACCAACAAGAAGTTCACGCAGTGGGCGATGGACAACAACTATATGTTCGCAGCGGACAAGCAGTGATGCGGACGTTTTATGTAACCGTTGAGGGATTGGTGAGCCGTGTCGAACGTGTGCAAGCCAACAACATAGCAGAGGCAATGACCGAAGCTAAACAAGAGTTCACCGCAAAGGTGGGCGCATTAAACGCTGTCGTGGTGACAGCCAATGAGGAGAAAAGAAATGGGTAGGAAATGGACAGATAAACAAGACGGCAAATTAATAGAGATGCGGCGCGCTGGTAAAACATACGTGGTGATTGCCAAGGCGCTGAAGCGTAGTGAGCCTGCGATACAACAACGAGCGTTCAATCTAGGCCTCACTCGGAAACAACCCAAACCCGCATGGTGGAAGCGGTTGTTGGGCATAGGAGGATAACAATGTTGAACTTAGGTAAACAACTTACACCAGAGCAACGTGTGTCAAAGGCTGTCGTGGATATCATGGCAAACCCCAAATACACCGCACTCGCAGGTGTCCTTATGATTGGTGAGCGCAGGGTCGAGACAGACCCTGCCAAGTGCCCAACTGCGTACACGAACGGTAAGAACGAGGTGTATGGCGCGGACTTCATCGCTGACCTCAACGACAAGCAGCTACGCTTTCTAGTCTTGCACGAGGTGTATCACAAACTCTATCGCCACCTGACAACGTGGCAGCACCTATACAAGCAAGACGCACAGCTCGCGAACATGGCGTGTGACTATGTAATCAACGTGAAGATCGCAGACGACAACGCGCAAGATAAGTTCGCCACTATGGACGGCAAGCTCAAGTGTGGTTGCTTCGACGAGAAGTACCGTGGCTGGGACAGTGCGCAAGTGTTCAACGATCTAAAGCAGCAGGGTGGCGACGCGCAGGGTGACGGACAAGGCCAAGGGTTCGATGAACATGGCTGGGACGACGCCGAGGGTATGACCGCGGATGAACAACGTGACCTTGCCCGTGACATTGACGAAGCCATACGACAGGGCGCGTTGGTTGCCGGTAAGACTGGGTCAGGTGGTGACCGTGACCTCGCCGAATTGCTTGCCCCACAGGTAGACTGGCGTGAGGTGCTGCGTGAGTTTGTGCAGACAACATGCGCAGGCAGTGACTACTCTACCTACCGCAGACCCAACCGCAGATACTTATCGAGTGGTATGTATATGCCAAGCGGCATCAGCGAGAGCGTCGGCGAGTTGCTCGTGGCTGTTGATACGTCAGGCTCTATTGGGCAACGTGAGCTGTCTGTGTTCCTGTCTGAGATCAAGGAGATATGCGACACCGTACATCCCGACGCTATCCGCCTGCTGTACTGGGACACCAAGGTGTGCGCAGACGAGCGGTATGTTGGCGCCGAGTGTGAGG
>Ga0209555_10003497_pt1 | contig 10452 bp, 9 predicted proteins | sample SaaInl85LU_5_DNA_FD_184643 | JGI IMG/M metagenome (GOLD analysis project Ga0209555, IMG submission 184643) | Marine microbial communities from expanding oxygen minimum zones in the Saanich Inlet - ESP_85LU_5_DNA (SPAdes) (version 2) | ecosystem: Environmental > Aquatic > Marine > Intertidal zone... | reverse complement strand
CAGCTTTGAGCTTCATATTGAATGTTATCAAATAAGGCTTGGTACATTTTCATCGCTTCAATATGTTCTGTTTTACCGTATGTGCTGGCTCCATAAACAGGTGGTTGCCAGTCTAAATCATCATGAATCAAGGCAGCTTGGGATTGCCAGTCTTCAACACCGTGTAACACTATAAATTTTTGCGCTGTGGCTAAGTTCTTTTCGAAATCAGGATTTGAGGTGGTATTACCTGTGCAAGCAATGGTAAGAATAGATAATAGTAAATAGATAGTTGTTTTCATTGATTGTTGTTTAGCACTGGTTGTTTCAATAATTAGTAATTAAATATAGATTAAAATAATTAACCTGCAATATTGCAATATAAAATAAAATAGATATATTGTTAGGACATAATCTATAAATAAACCCAAAATGAAAAGAATTATCTATTTACTATTACTATTATTTACCGTGTCTATCTGGGCACAAGAAGGAGCTATCGTCACAATGCATGCGGTACTCGTTGAAGGTGATACAGAAGCCTTTGAAACCGTACAGACAAAGTATTTTCAAAAAGTCGCGCAATCAGCTGTTAACAATGGGGATATTAATGGTTGGAATTTTCTTAGAGCCGTAAGATTAGACGGTATGAATGATGAAGAACAATATAATTATATGTTCGTTCAAGGAAATTCATCTGTTTCTGCAACTTTAAGTCCAAAAAACGCATTTTGGAATAATGCTGAAAAAGTATTGTCGAAGAAGGAGTTCAAGGAGCTTCAAGAATTACAGACTAAGTTCACTTGGAAAAAGGATGTTAGAGTAATGTATCGAATTGATTCGGGACTTTGGATGGTTTCTAGCGCTGATGACTATGTGAACTCTATTATTCAATTTAATTTTGCTAGACCAGCAAATAGTGCTGCGTTTCTTCAAGAAAACAAGGAGTTATGGAAGCCTTTTTTCCAAGAAAATGGATCAAAGATGAACATGATTTCTTGGGGTACAGGGCAAAAGATACATCCAACCGGAGCCGATTGGGCTGCTGTGATGTCATGGGACATGTTTTCTTCTCTGGAAGATTTATTTAATTATCGTTTAGGCGATGGTATCAACTGGCCTGCAGATCAATCTAATATGGCCGAGATCAATCCTGACGGTTTTTATCAAGTAGCGACATGGCAGTGGCTAACTGGCACATCATCAAATTAATAGTTAACCCTAATCAATTTTTTAATCATGAAACAAGTTTTAGCTTCCATCTTAGTGCTTTGCTCAGCTTTTGTCTTGGGGCAGTCTAAGAATATCAATGGAAAAATTTATGATCAACATCCGGCAATAGACATTGTAGATCAATTCACTGATGCCTTTGTGAAAGGTGATACATTAACTATGCATAATCTTACTACTGAAGATTTTCGTTGGTGGCAGATGAATATAATGCGACCACAGCCTATGACTTTAAATGATATGATTGGCAGATCACGATATTTAAGTACCAATGTTATCGGCTTTGATATTAAAAATCGTGGCTCAGCGTATTCTGATGCTCTGGAATTTGGTAAGGGAAAAGACAAACAAATTCATGTGTATACCTACCAAGCGATGCATGGATATGATCAGAATACTGGAATCGAATTAAATATTCCGAGAAACTCTATTTTCTTCATGAATGAGGATGCAAGTAAAATAGCTGGTTTAGGCGTCTCTGATAGTCAATTAAAATGGCAAAAAGCTTATGACGCTTGGTCTACTAGAACTAACGGAACGATTTATAAGGATCATCCTATGATTGCTAAATCACGATTGTTATATGCATATATAGCTATAGGAGATTTAGAATCAATGCACGCCCTGTATGCTGATAACGCTGTTATTAGAGATGTAATGAGTATTACAGACTTGAAAGACACAAAAACTCCTGATGAAGAGATGGAAATGCTTAAAGAGTTTTACTCTGATTACGAGGTTATGGATGTAACTGAAATTGGCTACCCAGATTTATTAGAATATGAGGGGGCAAATGATGTTACTATTATTTCGTGGTGGGAAATGACTGTAAGAAATAAGAAATCAGGAAATATTTCTAAAGGGTATCATCACTCTCAAATTACAGTAAATAAGGAAGGATTAATTACCTCTGAAGACTACTATTGGAACCCTGGATTACTTCCAAAATAATTAAGAAAAGTCCTTGATGCATAGGACGAGTTGTTACTGTTTAGCGTAAAAGGTGATTTTTAATTAAATCACCTTTTATTATTTATAATTCGGTCGTACTTTTGCGCCCCGAAAATCACATCAATCAATCAAAAATGACTATTTCATTAAATGAAAATCGCTCTCGCATCATGGCGAGAAACACACGAGCAAAACTTTCGAATAATCCAACTTCGTTATTATTGCTCATCGTGACTCGTCTGCTAAAAAGCAGATTAGCCCACTAAGAATTCGCTTGTTTTTCGCGAATTATTGATCGGATTTTTATGACCAATATCACCGCATTCAACCCGGATGTGGTGAGATTGGCATAAATCATGGGTTTATCTTCTAAATCGAACCCATGAAGCGCCCAAAGTAGGGTCCCCACAAACATCATCAAAAACATAGAAAGACTCAAGCTCTTTGCTTCGCCTGTGCGAATCACTTTAAAGGCCTGAGGTAAGAAAGCAGTGGTAGTTAATACCGCCGCGATTGCTCCGTAACTTATACTTTCCATAATGCGGCAAATATAGGCGAAAGAACTACTCGATGAATCAAGCATACTTTACCTTTGAGAAAAGGATCTAATTTATGGTAATGAGTAGGCTTGGACGATTGATGTTTAAAGTTCGAATCAAAGAAACAATCTTCTTACTACTGGGAGTGTTTTCTGCTAGTATCGGTCTGAAGGGATTGCTTCTTCCCAATCAGTTTCTCGATGGGGGTGCGATGGGAGTCTCACTTCTTGGTGAAGTACTTACGGGTTACAACTTGTCTGTTCTGATTATTCTGGTTAACGCCCCGTTCATTGTCTTGGGTGCTAGACAGATTTCAATCCCTTTCGCAGTAAAGAGTAGTATTGCTATACTTGGTTTAGCTCTTTTGGTTCACCTCCTTGAATTTCCTGTTGTTACTTCAGATAAACTGCTCATCGCTGTTTTTGGCGGATTTTTCTTAGGAGTAGGTATCGGTCTCTCGATTCGGGGGGGAGCAGTTATCGACGGCACAGAGGTTTTAGCCTTATCTATTTCCCGTAAAACAAGTCTTACCGTCGGAGATGTAATCACCGTTTTCAACGTCATTCTCTTCTCTGTGAGTGCAATGATCTTAAGCCTAGAAACGGCTATGTACTCGATTTTAACCTATATCGTAGCTTCGAAAACCGTTGATTTTATCATCAATGGTATTGAAGAATATATCGGAGTGATGATTGTTTCCCCAGATTCGGCAGCCATCAAATCGCAAATTATGCACGAAATGGGCCGAGGAGTTACCGCGTTTCGTTCAGATGCTGGTTTCGGAAGTCAAGGCCAATCACTCCCCGACCGGGATATTCTATTCTGTGTGGTAACGCGATTGGAGGTTAGTAAGCTAATTCTTGAAATCGAAAAAATTGACCCTACGGCCTTTGTGATACAATATCCGATCAAGGATACCAAGGGCGGAATGATTAAGAAGCGCCCTTTGCATTAGGCCTTACGACGCTGACGTCGGTAATAGGCCTCTAGGATATTTTCAAGTTCCACTTTACTATAACGCTTCCCTTCATAATAGAGAGAGTGAACCGCTAAAGTTTGATGCTCTAGAAGTCTGGCAACGCGTATTTTTTGTTTAGATAAAGTGGCCATTTTTAGAAATGAGGAAGACTAAGAAACAAAAAAATTTAGCATTTTCAACTATAGTTACTTGATTTTCTTGTAGTTGTAAAATCTAATAAGCTGTTACCCCTTTTTTTAATCGTTCAAAACTATCTTTGAGATATGAGAAATTTCCTAACCATTATCTTCTTTACCTGTTTCTTTTTTGCAGTGAATGCGCAGTCCTTTACCGGAGAGCAATTGAAACAAGGATATGCCTTATTTAGTAATCGTTTAACCTTTTTGTATGATGCGAATATCTATGATTCTGCTCCCGAGCGTGTATATGTCACTGGTTCGTTTCGTGGTTGGGATGCTGCTTTTGATGAAAAGTGGCAATTGATAAAGTCGGGAACGATTTGGAGTTTAACCATAGATAATGCAGATGATTTGAAGATTCCTGCTAAATCTGAATTTAAATTTTTAATCGATAATGCTAATTGGCAAGAGGTAGCACATAGCCCAAAGAATGAAAAGGGAGGTAATCTGGTGTATAAATACAACGCATTTGTTCCCTCGTTTAAAGCCGAAATGCTCGATGATAAAGCGATTGCATTACTAACCAATTTCAAACCAAGTTTTGACGCTTATGATTACAGGCTAACGCGAATCGATGGTCGAGAAATTGGAGTTGAAAAAGTCTTACCGAACACAGCTTCTAAGGCGCTCCTTATTCCTTCAGAGCCCATCGATATAAGAAGGGTTCATTACCTAGAGGATTTGGATAATGGAATTAAAACTCAAGTCTCATTTGATGGATGGTTTAGGAATCTCTACAGCGATAAAATCTTAGGCGCGGAGATTGTTAATGGAAAAACAGAGGTGCGATTATTTGCTCCCAGAGCTACCTCGGTGTATCTCTATTTATACGATAGTTCGAGAGCCATTAATGCGAGTCAAACGGTTAAGATGAAGGTTGATGATCAAGGGGTTTGGGAAGCTTTATTTAATAAAGATCTGTCTGGGATGTATTATGATTTCACGGTACACGGGCCCGTTGACAAGGGTAATTTCTTTTATGAGACTACAAAGACTCACGTAAGAGATCCTTATGCGAGGGTAGTTGATACCAGCTGGGGTAGAGCGCGTATTTGGCCAAAAACGGTCCCTGCTACTCCTCTTGATGGTGGTATTCCAGCAATGAAAGACGTTATCGCTTATGAAATGCATGTTCAAGATTTCAGTGATCAACTACCAATTTTAGATAGCGAAAAAGGAACGTTTAAAGGGGTAATCGCTAGTGGACTTCGCAATCAGATTGGAGAGAAAATAGGATTTGATTATTTAGTTGATTTAGGAATCAATGTAGTGCATTTGATGCCCGTTCAAGAGTATTTGCATTTTCCAGATGAAGACTGGAAAGCCTCTTTTAAAGATGACCCTTATATGATTGATCAGGGTGTGGCTTTAGAGAATTATCAGTGGGGGTATCGTACCACCTTTGCGATGGCGGTCGAGTCTAAATACCGAACTAAAGGCTCAGAGCCTGGTGCCGAGCGAGACGAGTTTAGAGATCTTGTTCAGGCTTTTCATGAAAAGGGGATTGCGGTGATTATCGACATTGTTCCGAATCATACCGGAGAAAATATGGATGGGGGTGAGCAATACTTCAATTTCAATGGAATTGATAAGCAGTATTACTATCGCACCAAAGATCTAGTGCATATTGGAGCTTATGGGAATGAGGTGAAGACAGAGAATCGTCCTATGGTACAACGATGGTTGATTGACCAATGTAAAAACTATATCGAAGAATTTGGTATTGATGGATTTCGCATAGACTTGGCAGGTCAGATTGATCAGCAAACACTTATTGCTCTAAAGGAAGCCATTGGAGCCGATAAAATTGTTTATGGAGAGGCATGGATTGGCTCGAATGACCCTGAATTTGAAAACAACCCTGACTGGGATTGGTACAAGGAAGATGCACCAATCACCTTTTTCCAGGACGATTCTCGTAATGCATTTAAGGGCCCAGTATTTACGCTGTCAGATAAGTATCAAGATCGCGGATGGCCGGGAGGTAAGTTCGATGAGCGCGAAAATGTATTGAAGGGGTTGGCAAGCACTTTTGATACCGATAAGACCCCGATTAGCGGAATCAATTACCTGGATATTCACGATAACTTCGCACTGGCCGATCAATTTGCAGAAACTGATTTTGATGGTCGACTAGCCGTAGATCAAGACGCGTATCGCATTGCAGCAACTCTACTCTATACATCGCTTGGGCCGATTGTTACGCATGGTGGATCTGAAATTATGCGAAGTAAAGCCCACGCTCCGCTAAAAGAGGTAGTGAAAACTACAAATGCCGGATTCAAAGTGTACATGCATGGTTATCGAGATACGTACAATCATCGCACGGCCAATCAATTTATATGGGAGCAGGTAGGTAAGCGTCCGACAGCAACCAACAGAAACGACTATGCTATGATGCAAAAGTTCTGGAAAGGTCTAAATGAGTTTAGAAGCTCAAGCTACGGTGAAGTATTTCGCGTTGATTCGGCTAGTGACGATTACTATCAATTTATTCTTCCAGAGAACGAGGGTCAATTGGGTTACCTAGTTGATGACCGAGTGTTGGTGCTCTTAAATCCTTCTAAGATTCAAGGGTATTTTGATACACCCATGTTGAAGGAAGGTCTATGGCAACTAGTAGGTACTAAACAAGGCATTTCTTTGAGAGGAATGAAACATGCAAGAATACCACAACGCCTCTATGGTGGCCAAGGCTATAGTATTAATTTGAATCCGGGGGATATTGCGATTTGGGTAAGAGACTAAAACTCTCGAGCGGCTATCGCTAGAGAAGTGATGGCGCCCCAATAAGTGGTAAGGATAAGAATCGAGGCAAATGGGATCGGGTTTACAAAAGCATTGATCCCGAGAAGCGCGTCTGAAATCATAAAAAGTAAACCGCCTAGGCCTAATTGAAGTCTAATTTTAGATCGTCGATTTAAAGCAATACTCATCGATAAGCTGCTCATTAACCCGATCACCAAGACATAACTGAGGATTGCAATCTGTAAAATTCCTGAAACCTTAGGCCAAATGAAATACAGAGTGGTGATAGCTAAAGTAGCAGCAATTGCAAGGGCGATCCAGTGAAACTTAATTCCAAATCGCGCCTTAAATGCTCTAATAAATAAGAGGTGTGCAATTAAGAAGAATCCAAGCCCTAGTAAAAAAGCACTTTCCCAAATAAGGGCAATATCTCCTAACAGACAAAAGAATAAAGCAGTGAGTACTCGAGCCCCTAGTCTTGAAATCTGTCTATGACTTGATGCTAAAAGCAAAACCAGAACGGTTGTTAGCCCCTTCGCGATACCATACGCCCAAAGAGGAGCAATAGCTTCTAGAACTATTGAGGTGATACCCATTACAAGAATTGCAATGAGGAGCGAAGTTTTTGTTGGATACATGTTATAAAAATAGAATTAAATCGTCATAAGTGTCAATTAGACTCATTTTTAGCCAACCAACCATGAGAAAACTTTTGATAACAGCAGCACTGCTTTTTTCGGGTTTGATTAACTCCCAATTTGAAATTAAAGGAACGGTACAGGATGAACTTGGCGTTCCTTTAGCATTTGCTAGTGTGATTTTGCAAAATTCAGAAGCTTCAAGTCAGGTTTTTGGTTCCATAACCACAGAAGAGGGTATATTCTCTATTTCTGATGTACCAGAAGGGGAGTATAGTCTAAAAGTGACTTTGTTAGGTTTTGCTTCGTACGAAGCAAGTATTCTGGTTAACCATGATGTGGTTCTTCAGAGAATCGTTTTGAGCGAATCGGCCACTGCGCTCGATGAGGTGGTTGTTCAGGGTAATAGGCCCACCCTTCGTCAGTCTGCAGAGAAGTTAATTCTAGACTTGGAGAACTCAGAACTAGTTAGTTCTAATCTTCAAGATGTGATGAAAAATGTCCCAGGGGTGATCGTTATCAATGGCCAACTGAGCTATGCAGGGCGTCGAAACTTAACTATTCTAATTAACGGAAAGCGAACTGATTATATCGACACCGAGGCACTTCTTAGAGATTTCCCTGCAGATAATATTGCACGAATTGAGCTTATTCAACAACCGGGTGCTGAGTATGATGCGGAAGGTAGCGGGCCGCTGATTAATGTGGTGCTTAAAAGGAACGCAAAGCTTGGGACAACTGGTAGTCTAAGGTCGCAAGTTGGTAACAATAATGAGTTCACTTTTGGTACCTCGGCCTCGATTGCGAGTTATGTCAATCGACTCAATTGGAGGGTTTACGTAGGTGCGAGAAAGTCGGCCTGGAGAGAAGATCTGACGATCTTAAGAGCTTTAGATGGAGTTTCTTACAACCAATCTTCAATATCGCCGTACGACCCAAGAACGTATCAGTCGAGTTTAAATGTTGATTATTATCTAGCAGAAAAACATTCGGCTGGGATCAATGCGAGCTTCTTAGAGACTGATTCGGATCGAATCGCTACTAGCGTAACGGGAATACAAAGCGGAGGCTCTAAAGCAGATTTATTGACAAATAATTTGATTGACCGTCAGAGAAATACCACAAACATTAATCCTTACTACGAGTATAAGGATGACAAGAATAAGGTAGTAGCTGATTATAATTTCGTTCGATTCTCAGATGTGAGCGAGAGTAGCTTGGTGCCGACCTTAATGAACGAGGTTCCTTTTGAACCACAAAGATTTGATCAAGATGGGGTCTTTCAAGTCAATACTTTTCGCCTTGATTACACCTATAATCCTTCTGAAAAATCAACCTGGCAGATGGGTTTAAAATATGCAAATGTAGCCACAGATAGTGATTTAAAACCGTACGCTTTGGGGGATCAGAACAATCCACTCTTTGTCGATGCACAGAGCAATCGTTTTTTAATCGATGAAACTATAGCAGCTATTTATTTAAAATGGAGTGCATCTTTGGATGATTATAAGTTGTCGGCGGGACTTAGATATGAGGACAGCCGTACAGCGGGTACCTCAATAACCGCCAACCAAACTTCGGTCAGAGATATAGAGCGTTTGTTTCCAAGTGCTAGTTTGACCCGAAAGATTACCGATGAGCTTTCTGCAGTTGCTTCGTATAGTTATCGAATCAATCGCCCTGATTACTCATCCTTGAATTCCTTTGTTAGCTACTATGACCCCTATACTTCAGAACGAGGGAATCCGACCTTGCGACCCTCTTTTACTCATAATCTCTCATTGAGTCTTACCTATGAAGGACAACCCTTTTTCTCCTTAAGTAGGCAAACGGCGAAGGACGAACTATTTTTATTAGTAACCCAAGATAAAGCTACAGCTCAAGTTTCTAGAGCAACGGTGAACTTAGATGATTATGAATCCTATCAGTTTCAATTATTTGCTCCTATTGGCTTTATCGGCAAAGCATTTGATGGGTTCACGGGTGTGATCGTCGATTATACCGATTACAGTGCTCCAAGTCTTGAAGTGCCGCTTTATCTCGATCGTTGGAGTGCAACTTGGTTTACCAGTCTTGATGTGCAGTTACCCTTTGGTATTACGTCTTCTTGGTCAGCGTTTTATAATAGTGGAAGCCTTGAGGGTGTTATTATCACCGATCACATCGCTAATTTTAACGTCTCTTTTAGTAAAACTCTCGCCGATGATGCGATCAAAATCAATGCTTCAATCGGAGACATTCTCAACCGAAAATTTTATGGTAGAATCGAGTATGCAGGGATTAATGCTAATGTTATTAGTAACTGGTCGCGTCAAACCGTACAGTTTCAAGTGACTTATAATTTTGGGTCGAACTTTGGAAAGAATAAACAACGAGGAAATGGTTCAGCTGAAGAGTTGTCTAGGGTTGGAGACAACAACTAGTTTTAACTTTTTTCTTACGGGACATTTCACTAGTTTGCCGACTTAATACCTAACAATGAGCAGAAAATCACAAGAAAAATTTAGAGAATTTCACCGCTATTTAGGATTCTTTTTAGCTGGAATTATGGCCGTTTATGCGTTAAGTGGTATTGTACTTACTTTTAGAAATACAGACACCTTTAAGAAAAAGGAAGTCGTTGAGGTTGTTTTACAACCGGGACTGACCCCTGAAACTTTAGGTCCTGCACTAAAATCTAGAATTAGAGTTGAGAATACGGATGGTATTCAGATTTTTTTTAATGGTGGAGGTACTTATAATATTGCCACTGGGGAAACCAGGTATTCAGAGACGAAGTATCCCCTTCTACTGGAGAAAATGAATAAGTTACATCTGATGAACACGACGAATCCGTTATTCTGGTTAGCGATATTCTTTGGCTTGTCGCTACTTTTCTTTTCGATATCGGCTTTTTTTATGTTTAATACAGGCGCTCCTATCTATAAAAAAGGGTTGTATTTCGCCATTGCAGGTGCAGCGCTCACTATCGTATTACTCATAGTATAACCTGAAATTTTTAACTGTAACTAACGAACAATTTGGCTATCTTCAGATGGCCAAATTTGTTTGATATGAAAAATACGCTATTAGCGATACTTCTCGCATTACCTATTCTTGCATCAGGACAAGAAAAAAAGGAAAAGAAAGGACTTCCTCTTGAAGCCGAACGATTTTTTGAATTAAATACTACTGAAGGTTCTTGGATGTCGGTGGATGTTCATCCTACA
>Ga0209555_10003492_pt1 | contig 10460 bp, 13 predicted proteins | sample SaaInl85LU_5_DNA_FD_184643 | JGI IMG/M metagenome (GOLD analysis project Ga0209555, IMG submission 184643) | Marine microbial communities from expanding oxygen minimum zones in the Saanich Inlet - ESP_85LU_5_DNA (SPAdes) (version 2) | ecosystem: Environmental > Aquatic > Marine > Intertidal... | reverse complement strand
TTAACTAAACAAGAGTGTGGGTTATGTCCGAGCAGAGAGAGATCACAATCGATATCAGCATGTACCCTTTGCGCGAAGAGTACATAGCGCCGATCGATCGCTTTATTGAGCTGGTTAACGGCGACAGTGCCCTCAAAGTCGTCACTACGCCCACCTCAACCATTGTGCAAGGGCCTACGCTTGTCGCTATGGCGGCAGTCCAATCTGCGCTGTTGCAGTGTTATGACGAATTTGGTCGCGCAGTATTTGTTGTTAAATATATACCCGACTACCGAGCGCTCGATTGATGGGCGATGCGTTCAACTGGATCAATTTAGAAACTCTTGGGGTTGTGCTGGCGCTGGCTTTTTTGCTGCTAGCTACGGCTGAAAACAGCGCCTGTTGGCCGATCGCCGTGGTTAGCAGTGTGGTTTATATGGTGATATTTTGGCGTGCTCAGCTACCTCTCCAAGCGGCGCTCAACGGATTTTATCTGGTGACCGCGCTCTACGGCTGGTGGGCTTGGCGGCACGCTGGAGAACAGAGTGATGAACGCGGTGAGTTAGCTATTCAGCGCTGGCCGGCACTGCGTCACGCGCTGCTGCTAACAGCGGTTGCTGTGCTGACACTGCTCTCAGCCTACGCATTGCGCAGCGGCGGCGATCCGCTCAGTTGGTTGCTGCTCGACGGCTTCATCACTTGGGGCGCGGTTGCCGCAACCGTGATGGCGACGCGCAAAGTGCTCGAAAACTGGCTCTACTGGATTGTTTTAGATGCGGCGGCTATCTACCTTTATTTAGAGCGCGAGCTCAATCAAACGGCCTTTTTGTTTGTCATTTACACCGCGATGGCCTGCTACGGTTATTGGCGCTGGCGTCGCCACTATTTGCAGCTACACACAGTGGCAGAGAATTAGTTGTCAAAGCCTATAACAGTAGAGCAGGTGCTCGATGATTGGCAGAGTTGGCAGCTAGATTTTTCAGCGCGCCCGGAGATCGTTGCTCCGCTCAGCGGTGGTCGAGTCAATCGCAGTTATCTGATAGCTGCTGGGCAGTGGCGTGCCGTACTGCGTCTGAACTGTGAGCGCTCTGTAAAACTCGGTATAGACCGCAATAGCGAAGCGGCAATTTTACGCTTGTTGGCAGGCCAACCTTACGTCGCACAACTCTACTTCAGCTGCAGCCAGTACATGGTCAGCGAATATATCGATGGCCGCCAATGGCAACAGTGCGATTGGTGTAACCCACACCAACAAGAACGATTGCAGCAGCTCATCGCCGACTACTCGCAACGCACAGAGTCAGGCTCGCAAGCCGCAATCCGCTGCTACGGGTATCACAGTTATTGCAAACATTACGTGGATCAGCTGGCCGAGATCGCCCGGGCCAATTGGCAGCCGCTTTTAGATCTCGCTTTGCAGGTCGATCAGCAGCTCGACAGTGCCGGTCGTCAGCTGGTTCACCACGATCTGAGTGCCGCCAATATTATTGAGGCTGCGCGCGGTTTGGTGATTTTGGATTGGGAGTATGGCGGGCTCTCAAACTCTGCGGTTGATCGCCTTAGTTGCCCCAACTACTCCGCTAAAACGGACGATGAAAAGCGCTTGCTGAGCCTGACTGAACAGCTCTGTAAACTTTGGGAGCAGATCCCGAGGGGTTGAACTGCTAGTATTTTGACCAATTTGCCGTTAAGCTGCGCGCTCTTGTCAGTCCTGTTGTGTTGTCCTTAGCAATTTTCTCGCTCACGGTTACTTTTCACTCCAAGCTCTGACCCCCCAAAGCAGTACTTTTTAACCTTGGATATGAAAATGACTAAATTCAGCGACCTGGGCCTCAGTGCGCCCATTCTTTCTGCTATTGAAAAACAGGGCTACACCAGCCCAACCCCAATACAAGCACAAGCGATTGAGCATGTTCTTGCCGGCCGTGATGTTATGGCCGCCGCGCAGACCGGAACCGGTAAAACTGCCGGCTTTACTCTGCCTATTCTAGAGCGTCTCAGTGGCGGCCGCGGCGCCGGTGCCAACCAAGCGCGCGTACTGATTCTGACCCCCACCCGCGAACTGGCAGCACAAATACTCGACAGCGTGCAAACCTATGGTGCCGGCTTATCGCTGCGCAGTGCAGTGGTCTTTGGTGGCGTTAAGATCAATCCACAAATGATGAAGCTGCGCTCAGGTGTCGATATTCTCGTCGCCACTCCCGGTCGTCTGCTCGATTTATATCAGCAGCGCGCCATTAAGTTCGAACAGCTAGAGGTCCTAGTCTTAGATGAAGCTGACCGCATGCTCGATATGGGCTTTATCCACGATATTCGCAAAATTCTTGCCGTCTTGCCGGCCAAACGCCAAACCTTGATGTTCTCGGCAACATTTTCAGAAGATATCCGCAAGCTGGCCAAAGGGTTGGTCAAAGACCCGGTCGAAGTGTCGGTAACACCGCGCAACACCACCACTGAGTTGGTCAGCCAGCGACTCTGCTCGGTAGATAAAAAATCCAAACCTGCACTGCTGGTAGAGCTTATGCGCAAAGGCGATTGGGGCCAAACACTGGTATTTACCAAAACTAAGCACGGTGCCAATAAACTCACTAAGTACCTTGAGAGTGAGGGGATAGTGGCCGCAGCCATCCATGGCAATAAAAGCCAAGGTGCGCGCACCAAAGCATTGGCTGATTTTAAAGCCAATAAATGCCGTGCTCTTGTGGCGACAGATATCGCAGCGCGCGGCTTAGATATTGATCAATTACCTCACGTAGTTAACTTTGATCTTCCCAATGTGCCAGAAGATTACGTTCACCGTATTGGCCGGACCGGCCGTGCCGGCGCCAGCGGTGAAGCGGTATCTCTGGTCAGCCACGATGAAGTGGGCTTGCTCTCGGATATCGAACGTTTGATTGGTCAGCTAATTAAACGCGAGATCGTCGATGGCTTTGAGCCAGAACACAACCTGCCTGAAACCTGGCTGCACAAAGCGGTTCGCGGCCCTAAACAAGCGCCGTCTCAAAATCGCGGTCGCAACCGCACCGGCCGCCACAATAGCGGCAACCGTCGCACAGATGGGCGCAGCGACATCAGCCGCAGCGAACGCAGCAGTGGCCGCGGTCACACCGGTGACGGTGCATCGGCGCGGGGTGCCGGGCGCTCTGCGAACCGCAGTAGTGAAAGCCGTGACGAAAACCGCGGCAACCGCGCCTCCAGTGTCGTTCGCAACAGCAGTATTTACGGTGGACGCGATAGCCATCGCGACAATAACCGCGATGATAATCGCGGCAATCGCGCAGGCCGTGGAGGCGACGACAATCGCGAGGCCAATGGCAACCGCGATGATAACCGCGGTAATCGCGCACCCAGTAGTGCGGCTGAGGGTCAGCGCGCTAATAGTCGTCCAGGTGGGCGCCCCGGCGGACGTTCATCGGCTCGCCCGCAGGGACAGGGCCGTCCGGGTAACAGCCAGGGCCAACGTCGCACTGGCGGTGGCCAGCGTCGCCCGCAGGGTGAGGTCAACGGCAACCGTTAAGCTGATTTACTCGCGGCCCAATCTGGGCCGCAACTGTATTAAAGTCTATTAAGGAATTGTTATGTCTAGCTCCGTTGCTTCTCCACTTGTGCGCCTCGGTGGCGGTGCCGCCGTTAAGAACGACGTACTCTCCGGTTTAACGGTTGCTCTAGCGCTGGTCCCAGAGGCGGTAGCATTCGCCTTTGTTGCCGGTGTCGAGCCGCTAGTAGGGCTCTATGCGGCATTTATGGTCGGCCTGATTACCGCTGTTATTGGGGGTCGCCCTGGGATGATCTCCGGTGCCACCGGTGCGCTGGCGGTGGTTATGGTAGCGCTAGTTGCGGACCACGGCGTCGAGTACCTGTTTATTACTGTGGTATTGATGGGCTTTTTGCAGTTAGTCGCCGGTTGGCTCAAGCTCGGCAAATTTATTCGAATGGTGCCGCACCCGGTAATGCTGGGTTTTGTTAACGGTTTGGCTATCGTTATCTTTCTCGCTCAGCTCAACCAGTTTGGCACCGCCGGCGAGCCCGGTTGGCTAGCGGGTACGGCATTGGCGGGCACCATTATTGATGTCGCTTGGTTGCATGGCAGCGCCATGACGAGTTTGTTACTGTTGGTGGGCGCAACTATGGCGATCATCTACCTGCTGCCGCGAATCACTACCGCTGTACCATCCTCGTTAGCAGCTATTGTTGCGGTGAGCTTGGCGGTGATCTACTTGGGTATCGACACCCGCGTTGTGGGTGATGTGGCCTCTATTAAAGGTTCTCTGCCCAGCTTCTCGGTACCCAGCGTGCCCTACAATTTCGAAACACTCACCATTATCTTCCCCTATGCTTTGGTGCTGGCTGCAATTGGTTTAATCGAATCGCTACTCACACTGCGCCTGATCGACGAAGTCACCGAGACGCGCGGCCGCGGTAATCGCGAGTGCCGTGCGCAGGGTATTGCCAATATCGCTACCGGTTTCTTCGGTGGTATGGGCGGCTGTGCGATGATCGGTCAAAGTATGATCAACATTAACTCGGGTGGCCGCGGGCGCCTGTCGGGCATCACCGCAGCGCTTTGTCTGTTAGCTTTTATTCTTTTTGCTTCGCCACTAATTGAACAAATTCCCGTCGCAGCACTTATCGGTGTGATGTTTGTTGTTGTGATTGGTACCTTTGAGTGGAGTAGCTTCCGAATTATCGGCAAAATTCCGCGCAGCGATGCATTGGTAATTGTATTGGTCTCTGCGGTCACTGTGGCAACCGATTTGGCCGTGGCGGTAGTCGTGGGTGTGATTGTCTCGGCATTGGTGTTTGCTTGGGAGCACGCCAAACACATTCGCATTGAGAGCCGTGAAGATCACAAAGGCTCAACTGTCTACGCGGTCACCGGGCCACTGTTCTTTGGTTCGGTCACTTCGTTTTCACAGGCGTTTAACCCCGCTAAAGATAACGATGATGTGATAGTCGATTTTGCTCGCTCACGGGTGGCAGACCACTCTGGCTTGGAGGCGATTGATGCACTGGCCGATCGCTATGTGGCGGCGGGCAAAACACTGCACTTGGTACACTTGAGTGAAGAGTGCCGACGACTGCTCAAGCGCGCCGGCGGCATGGTCGAAGTGAATGTGATTGAGGACCCGAAGTACTTTGTCGCTGAGGATAGCCTGGGTTAGTAGTGTTCGATTGGAGTGTTTTGGCGCGGTTTGATCAGCCGCGCAAAGATAACACCCACTTCAAAAAGCAACCACATCGGTAAGGCTAGAAGCGTTTGTGAAATGATATCGGGCGGCGTAAGCAGCATGCCGACGATAAAACAACCGACAAACACATAGGGGCGTTTTTTTCCCAATTGGTCGGGGTCTACAGCGCCCACCCAGCTTAAGATGACTACAGCAATGGGTATCTCAAAGGCCAAGCCGAAGGCAAAAAACAACTTTAAAACAAAGTCCAAGTAACTGCGGATATCGGTCATGATCGATACCCCTTCGGGTGCTGTGCTGGTAAAAAACATGAAAACCAGCGGAAACACCACAGTGTACGCAAACGCCATACCGGCATAAAAGAGCGCAATGCTAGAGAAAAATAGCGGTAGGGCAATGCGTTTCTCTTCGCGATAGAGCCCCGGCGCGACAAAAGCCCAGAGTTGGTAAAGTAGATACGGCATAGCCGCAAAAACCGATACCACTAGGGTTAGCTTAAAAGGCGTGAAAAACGGCGAGGCCACCTCGGTAGCAATCATATTGACCCCTTCGGGCATAAACGCGCGCAGCGGGGCAGAGACGTACTGGTAGAGATCGTTAGCAAAGGCAAACAGCGCAACAAAAATTAGCAGCACGGCAATTAAGCTGCGCAACAGACGATCTCGCAGTTCTAGCAGATGCGTAATTAACGGCTGCTGTGCAAACGGTTCACTCTGTGACTGACGGCTTTCGCTCATTTAGTTTGAGGCTCTTGCGAGGTGGGCGCAGGGCTATTTTGCTCACCGTTGAGCCCAGAAACAGCCTCATTGGCACCCTGTTTGACGCGAGCTAGCTCATCTTTGCTGGACTCAATATCGCGCATAATTTTCTCGTTGTGCAGCTGCTGGCGAATATCATCCATACCCACTTCGCGTTCAAGTTCACGTTTGGCGGCTGTAAAGGTCTGCCGTGCACGCCCGACCCAAAGGGAGATAGAGCGAATCATCTGCGGCATGCGCTCGGGACCCATAACGACCAAAGTGATCACAGCTATCAGCAGCAGTTCGGTAAAGCCGATGTCAAACATAAGTGTGCTTAAGCTTTAGGCGGTATTTCGTCGTTATCGGTAGTTTTGTGCTGCTCTGTGCTGCTCTGCTCAGCGGAGTCGTCAGCGTTACCTTGTACAGAATCTTTAAAGCCTTTAACGGCACCGCCTAAATCACCACCGATACCACGCAATTTCTTGGTGCCAAAGATCAGCGCAACGATAACTAGAATAATCAGTAACTCTTGCCAGCCCGGCATAGTAGGCTCCTTTTAAAACGGTTAAGAGGGTGTACGGTTGGCCTTTTCGACCAATCCGGAAAGATCAAAGCGGTTCGCCAATTCCGCGAGTATAGCATCGGCATCGAGATCGAAATACGCCAGCATCACCAGTGAATGGAACCACAGGTCGGCGACCTCTCCGACCAACTCTTCAGTATTGCCACTCTGCTGGCTGTCGCGTGCAGCCAGTAGAGTTTCGGTCGCCTCTTCACCAATCTTTTCGAGGATCTTGTTGAGACCATTGGCGTGCAGTGAGGCGACATAGGATTCGCTCGGATCGGCTTGTTTGCGTTGGGCAATCACTGCGCAGAGCTGTTCTAATACTTGGCTATTATTCATGGTAAGGACTCAGTAAATCTCTTTAGGGTCTTTTAAAACAGGCTCTGTAGTCACCCAGTTATCTTTTTGCCAGCCTCGGTAAAAACACGATTGACGCCCTGTGTGGCAGGCGATATCGCCGAGCTGAGTGACTTGCAGTAGCAGAGTATCGCCATCGCAGTCGAGTTCAATACTGTGCAATTTTTGTACATGCCCAGAGCTTTCGCCTTTGCGCCACAACGCCTGACGGGAGCGAGAGTAGTAAACCGCCCGCTGCTCGGCAATTGTCAGTGCCAGTGACTCGGGACTCATCCACGCCATCATTAACACTCGGCCACTGCTGGCATCTTGTGCGATAGCGGCGACTAAACCGTCACTGTTCCACTTTACCGCGGCTGTTAGGACGTCGTTCATTGCCTTTTATCCTGTGGGTATATTTTTAGCAAAGATATTATGCCATTAGCAGTGCTGCAATACCGGTTGCAATTAATAGTGTTGCCGCGCCTGGCCAGTGGTTGATTGGCTGTGCCAGCAATGTATTAAGCGGGGTGCTTGAGAGCAAGGCGATACCGCAACCCAGTGCAGCTGCACCCAACCAGCGTTGAGTTCGACGCGGTTTAGCAGCATCGGCTAGCGAGCTTTGGTTATTGTGTTGTGCGGCTTGCTGCTTGAGCCCGGCAAAGATTAGCTGTGGCACCTCAGGGAGATGCTCCAAAATATCCGGTAACTGCTCTTTAATCTGCCGCCATGCACCTTTAGCGCCGTAGCGCTTTTTAAGCCAGCTTTGCAAAAAAGGATAAGCCGTCTGCCACAGATCAAGCTGTGGGTAGAGCTGGCGGCCGAGCCCTTCGACATTGAGGAGGGTTTTTTGTAGCAATACCAAACCGGGTTGAACCTCCATTTCAAAGCGGCGAGCAATTTGAAACAGATGGATTAACATTAATCCCACTGAGATCTCGCCGATTGGGCGCTGGAAAATAGGCTCGCAAACCGTGCGCACGGCACTCGAAAGCTCAGCGAGAGTAGTGTTTTCGCTGACCCAACCCGATTCGATGTGCAGGGCTGCAACTTGCTCGTAATCGCGGCCAAAGATAGCAATTAGGTTGCGCGCCAGATAGTAGCGATCCTCACGCGTCAGCGAGCCCATAATGGCACAATCAATCGCGTAGTAACTGGGCTGGTGTGGTGTGCTGACGTCGACAAAGATATTGCCAGGATGCATGTCAGCGTGGAAAAAATTGTCGTCAAAAACCTGCCGGAAAAATATCTCCACACCGGTCTCAGCAAGCTTTTTAAAGTCGACTCCCGCTGCGCTGAGAGTGGGTACATCGGTGACTGGCACGCCGTAAATACGTTCCATAACCATGACGCGTTCGGCGGAGTGCGACCAGATAATCTCCGGCACATAGAGCTGAGGCGAGTCGCTAAAATTGTGGCGCAGCAGATTAGTATTGGCCGCTTCGCGGCGCAGGTCGAGTTCATCCAAGATAGTTATCCGATAGTCTTCGACCACCTCGACGGGGCGCAATCGCTTGCCATCGGCCAAGAACCGTTGCAGCAGAGAGGATAAAGTAGAAAGAAGACGTAAATCGCTATTGATGACTTTGTCTATGCCGGGTCGAATCGCTTTGACGACCACTTTTTTGCCATCGGATAGTGTGGCGGCATGTACTTGAGCCACAGACGCAGAGGCGAGTGGAGTGCGTTCAAAATCGGCAAACAGCTCTTCGATAGGAGCGCCAAGTTGCTGCTCAACCAGCGCGGCAAATTGGTCGTTGGAGAAGGGCTCTACGTTATCTTGCAACTCGCGCAGTTGTGCGCAGATATCACTGGGCACCATATCGGGACGAGTGGAGAGCAGTTGGCCAAATTTTACAAAGATAGGCCCGAGTGACTGCAGAGCCTGGCGCAGCCTTTCACCGCGCTCTAATGAGGGTGACAGGAGAGAGTAGGGGAGTAGCAGCAGCCGCAACCAGACCGGCCGCTGGCTGAGCAATAGATCTAGCCGATAGCGGCCGATAACATGATAAATAGCCAGTAGTCGTCGCAGTCGAATCATTAGTTTTGCTCGCTCTGGTCGCGCTGACGCTGGCGCAGCGTATAATCAATTTTTGCTTGTAGCCGGTCTGCTCCGCGGCGCAGCTCTAATAACTGTCGATCAAATTTTTCTGTACTGGCGCGGGTCGGCAGCCATTGCCACTCTTGTTGCAATACCTCAACGGCATTGGTGGCCGAGCGCTCGAGGGTGCGGCGACCGTGCTCGACAGCGGCTTTAGCGCCCTTGGCGAGTATGTGCCCAGCGACATCACCAAACGGGCGAGCTAAAATACCGCCCCAATCGATATCTATATTGGCGAGTAGTGCATTAAATTGCCCCAGCCAAGCTAGATCGCCTGTGGCGGCAACACCACTGCCGGCAAAACTGTGTTTTTGCTCACCGCCCATCAGTGCGCCTAGCGCACTGGCACTACCGGTTAGTTGTGCGCGCGATCGAGTGGCTTGCTCTGTATGCTCCTGGGTTGTGTATACCTGCAGGTTGAGCCTGTTTTCAATGACGCTCAAGTGCACCTCTACGGTAGGTTCAGTCACGCTGATAGCCAGTGTGCCATCGTCGAGTTGGCTGAGCTGGTGGCGAGTAACCGGAGCTTCACTCAGCGCTAAATCGACTAATGCTTGTAGTCGATTGGTCGCGCTGGCAACGGCCAGTTGTGAGAGTTTGAGACCATTTGGATCTCGGGCGGGCAGCGTTTGTGAGAGCTGCTCCAAAAAATTGCCCAATGTTGCGCTAATCACGCCGGTTTAACTCCGCTGTGTAACGCGACAATACCGCCTGTCATATTTTGGTAGTCGCAGCGTTCAAAACCGGCTTCGTTCATCATTGCTTTGAGGGTCTCTTGGTCCGGGTGCATGCGGATCGATTCAGCGAGGTACTGATAGCTGTCGGCATCACCGGCAAACAGTTGGCCTAGCTTGGGTAAAACAGAAAAGCTGTAGCCGTCGTAAACCCTGGCCAGCAGTGGATTGGTGGGTTTGGAGAACTCCAACACCAGCAATTTACCGCCGGGTTTTAAAACCCGTTGCATGGAAGCCAGTGCCAGCGATTTATCGGTGACATTGCGCAGGCCAAAGGCGATGGTGATGAGATCAACACTCTCATCCGGCAGCGGCAGGTATTGTGCATCGGCTTGCAGATAGTGGATATTGCCGATCAACCCACTGTCGGTGAGCTTGTCGCGGCCGACATTGAGCATCGAGGCATTGATATCGGCCAGGACAACGGTTCCATCTGGGCCGACCAAGCGCGAGAATTTGGCGGTTAAGTCACCCGTGCCACCGGCGATATCAACAATTGTCTGTCCTTGACGAACGCCGGCCAACTCGATGGTGACACGCTTCCACAAGCGGTGTATGCCCGCGGACATTAGGTCGTTCATCAAATCGTATTTGGCCGCTACCGAGTGGAAGACATCGGCTACTTTAGCGGCTTTTTCTTCACTGCGGACGGTCTTAAACCCAAAGTGGGTAGTCTCTTCGCTCATTGCGCACGGGCCTCTGATTGATGCCTGTGCATTGTACCTGCGTTTGTTTGTGTTGAGTACATTCGCCGACTGTGGCTTCGGCTTATAAGGTGCGATCAGCCGATATACCGAGTTCGCTTATTGGTTTTGA
>Ga0209555_10003487_pt1 | contig 10467 bp, 8 predicted proteins | sample SaaInl85LU_5_DNA_FD_184643 | JGI IMG/M metagenome (GOLD analysis project Ga0209555, IMG submission 184643) | Marine microbial communities from expanding oxygen minimum zones in the Saanich Inlet - ESP_85LU_5_DNA (SPAdes) (version 2) | ecosystem: Environmental > Aquatic > Marine > Intertidal zone... | reverse complement strand
TTTAGGTGTTCAGGCGATTGTAGGACTTATTCAAGCAGGTACTGTAAGCACCAGCTGGGTTATTCTAAGCGCTTTAGTTACCATTGGCGTTATTGTAGGGGGCATACTCCAAGTATTGCAATTGTCTATTTCGGAAATTCTTCAACAACGCATTTTTACGAGGGCTGCCTTTGAATTCACTTACCGTATACCAAGGTTTCAAAACCAATCCATTCGGGGCACCTATCCGCCCGAGCTTATTAATCGCTTTTTTGATACGCTCAATGTGCAAAAAGGACTATCGAAAATGCTCATGGATTTTAGTGCTTCTACGCTACAGATTGTCATTGGTTTAATCCTACTTGCTACGTACCATCCTTTCTTCATCACTTTTGGATTAGCACTCATTGCACTGCTCGCTGCCATTCTTTATTACACCGGGCCAAGAGGTCTCGAGAGTAGTATGAAAGAAAGTACATTCAAATACAAAATCGCACATTGGCTAAAGGAGATTGCTCGCACTATGGATACGTTTAAACGTGCTGGGCATACAGAACTTCCGCTAGAGAAAACAGATCATTTGGTTGAGCAATACCTCATTCACCGCAAAAAACATTGGAAGGTGTTAATCTTCCAATACGCAAATATTGTAGGCTTCAAAGCACTGGTAACGCTGGGTTTATTAATCATCGGCGGTTTGCTTGTGATACAAAATGAAATAAATGTTGGCCAATTCGTCGCTTCGGAAATCGTCATCATCCTTATCGTTAACTCGGCCGAAAAACTTATTCTAACCATGGAGCCCATCTACGATGTACTCACTGCCGTAGAGAAAATGAGTTCCGTCACTGATATCCCACTTGAGGAAGACCAAGGAAATGTACTTTTCGAAGACATTGACACAGGTATGGGCGCTGATATTGAGCTGAAAGACCTCGTCTACACATCCGAAGACGGCTCTCGCGCGATTCTCTCTAGCCTAAACCTTACCATACCTACCGGTTCGAGAGCTGTAATCACCGGTAAAAATGGATCGGGAAAATCCACTCTATTGCGCTTAATGGCGGTTCAATATGAACCCACCAAGGGAACGGTAAGCTTTAACGGGTACCCAACAGGGTCCCTGAATACTGCCGATTTAAGGTACCATGTGGGCGATTGTTTTCTAAGCGAAGACCTTTTCGAAGGAACACTTTTAGAAAATATCACATTAGGACGTCCTGAAATAGAACTTGAAGACGTACGTTGGGCAACTGCCGGATTGGGACTCTTAGCATTTATTAAAAGCCTAGATAAAGGATTGGAGACCGCCGTTGGCCCAACCACCCGACCTTTATCCAGCAGTATTGTTGAAAGAATTCTCCTCGCAAGAAGCATTGTGACACGTCCACGCTTGCTACTTCTTGATGATATTTTCCATCTGTTTGACCCAAAAGAACGTGAGAAAATCATTGACTTCTTGTGGGACGATCGCCAGCCCTGGACACTCGTGGCGGCATCTAATCTTGAGACCATAAAAACCCACAGTAACCTTACCATTGAACTCTAACAGCAGATGCTAAACATAAGTAAACAAAGAATAAACGAGCGTCTAAAAACAGAACGCTATCGAAGCTTTGGACTTTTAGGCAATCCCTTCATAGGACCTAAGGTTAAGCGTAATTTTATCATTGCTGGAGTATTGAGTCTGGTCATCCTGTTTCTACCATGGACACAAAATATCCAAGCCAAAGGCACGGTAACCATGTTACAACCTGGACAGCGTGCGAGCGAAATACAATCTGCTATTGCAGGACAGATTGCACAGTGGTATGCACAAGAAGGTGATGTCGTTAATGCAGGAGATACCATAGCACGTTTACGAGAAATTAAAAATGAATACCTCGACCCGCAACTCATTGAGCGTACGAAAGAGCAAATAGTCGCAAAAGAAGATGGTGTAAAGAGCTATGAGCAAAAAGTAGAAGCGTTAGTCTCTTTAATTGAAAGCTTGAGGATCAACCAGCAGGTTAAGGCACAAAGCTTACAATACGATCTAGCGGCAGCAAAGGCCCAAGCAGAAAGTGATAGCGCCCAATTTATTGCGGAATCGCAAAATTTAGAAGTTGCAAAAACGCAAGTTTTACGTTTTAACCAACTGTTAGAACAAGGGTTGAAAAGTCGAACTGAGGTAGAACAGTACAGAATGAAATTGGCGCAAAGTCAAGCGAAATCTCAGGAAACTGCGCAAAAGTGGGAAATGAGTAAAAATAAATTGCTTGATGTACGCTTAGCATTAAAGAACAACACCAATGCTTTCTTAGAGAAAATAGCGAAGGCGCAGAGCGATCTGGCAACAGCAAGCAGTATGCTTGCCACGTCTCAAGGAGATTTATCGAAGCTGAGAAACACTTTGAGCAATTACGAAATGCGCAATGCCTATTACTACATCACCGCACCTCAGAATGGCATGCTCGCTAAAATCACCAAGCGCGGTATTGGCGAAACAGTGAAAGAGGGTACTTCGCTTGGAACAATCGTACCTACTTTATACGATTTAGCCGTGGAGCTCTACATCAGTCCCATAGACATGCCACTTATTCATGAAGGCTCTACGGTCCAATTCCAATTTGACGGATGGCCTGCCATCGTCTTCCGCGGATGGCCAAACACAAGCTATGGCACCTTCACCGGATCTGTGGTCGCGCTCGATCGAATCACAAACGAAAACGGCAAATACCGCTTGCTTGTTGCGCCTAGTGAAGAATGGCCTGAAAATTTACGCGCCGGTACTGGAGCGAGAGGAATAGCCTTACTAAATACAGTTCCAGTATGGTATGAAATGTGGCGACAGCTCAACGCATTCCCACCGGATTATTACGAGCCTATTCTTACTCAAGAGAGCATAGGTAAAACAAAAAGCCTGGTTGGACAATGAGACGAATTAAAGTAATATTCATCCTTCTTTTCTCTGTTTCAACTCTATCGTCTTCGGCGCAAATGATGGCGGATACCCTTTCTGTTGAGCAATTCCTATTTTGGGTAGATAGCTATCATCCGCTGATGAAAGCGGTGAATTCAAAGCTGCCTATAGCGAAAGCCGCGCTCTTAAAACAACGCGGCCAATTCGACCCCGTTCTGGCAGGTCATTTATCCAACAAAACCTATGAGAGTGAGACTTACTACAATCTTCCATCTTGGTCGCTATCCACTGCTACTGCAGGTCCCGTTCGTATCGATCTGGACTGGAACGCAACTGCCGGTCTCTACACGAACCCTCAAGATAAGCTCCCGGAAGAAGGTATGTTTGCGATTGGCGGAATGCTCGAATTGGGCAATGGACTAATCACGGACGAGCGACGCACGGCCCTTAAACTAGCGAAAGTCGGTGTGCATCTTGGCGCCGCAGAAGCTGAACTTTATCGAAACGAACTTTTACTCAAAGCTGCTAAAGATTATTGGAAATGGTTTGAAGCGCAGGAGAGCAGCCTGGCGTATTTCAGCGCACTTCAAGCGGCTAAAGAAATACAAATCATGACGCATCAAGCATTCGCTGCGGGCGATGCTTCGGGCATGGATACCTTAGATGCTAATGGCCTCGTTAGCACTTGGGAAGCCGCATATTTCTCTGCACGTCAAAAAGCCATTCAAGCATTGTTGACCATGAGTAATTGGCTTTGGAGCGAATCTTCTCAACCGTTGCTTTTGGACCCCAATGTATTGGCTTCAAAAAACTTACCTAAAGGCAGCACCCGTTCGACCCAACTGAGCGAAGAACACCCTTTACTCAGGTACAATGATGCAAAAGCCCGCCAATTCAAATTAAAAGAGAATTTGGCTAAAGAATACTTAAAACCAAAGGTCGGTATAGGTGGTGCATTTTTATTGCCAGGAAACTTTGTGTCCACTCCCACGTCGACCAATTTCAACGATGGCAATAGGATCGTTAAAGCAAAAGTGGCCTTACCACTGCTTCTGCGCGAAGGACGAGGATACTCAAAAAGTCAGTCTCTGCAAACTGAGCAGTTTAACTGGGAAAGAGATGCGCAAGAAAATGCATGGTCGAACCAACTCAACGCGACTGCACAAAGTATTTTAATTCTTGAAAATGCGTTACAGTCGAATCAACGCAATGCACAGAACATGAAAGCATTATTGCGGGCTGAACGTGAAAAACTGCGAATGGGAGATTCTGAATTACTTAAAGTGAATCTTCGCACCAGTTATTACGCAAAAGCATTAATACAAGAAGCCCAAGCACAGAGTGAGTTAGGAATGATGTGGGCAGAGTGGCTGTCACTTTCCGCCGGATTTTAAGCGCAGTTACCGCCTTCTATTTTCGTTACATTGCAGAGCGTAAAACATGCACTCTGATGAATAAAACTTGGATTTGGTCGCTAACTGTGGCGCTAGCTGGATTTTTGTTCGGCTTTGATACCGTCGTTATTTCCGGCGCCAACGCACCCATCAAAGAACTTTGGCAAACCTCGGCCTGGTTCCACGGCGTTTTCATCATGTCGATGGCGCTATGGGGCACGGTATTAGGCTCGTTAGCAGGAGGGATTCCCACAAAGCGCATTGGACGTAAGAATACCCTAATCTGGGTGGGGGTACTTTATCTGGTGAGTGCACTCGGTTCGGGACTCGCGTCAGACCCGTATATGTTCTCCTTTTTCCGATTCCTAGGCGGTGTTGGCGTTGGTGCCTCCACAGTAGCAGCTCCTACCTATATTTCCGAAATTAGCACTGCAAAAAACCGAGGGCGCTTGGTCGCTATGTATCAATTCAATATTGTCTTCGGAATTCTTATCGCCTTTATATCTAACTTCCTGCTAGATGGTTTTAACGGAACCAACGATTGGCGTTGGATGCTCGGCATAGAAGCTATTCCAGCAGCTCTCTATTGCCTCCTGATATTTGGTGTGCCAAATTCACCACGTTGGCTCGCCGTTACGAAAGGAAATGATGCACAAGCCTTGCAAACACTGGAACTTTTGTTAAATGACTCCAATGCGGCAAAGAAAGAATTAGCTGAAATTAAGCGCCACACGAATACCACTTCAGTGCAAGACAATGTCTTCAATGGAAAATTTAAGAAACCGCTCCAATTGGCTTTTCTACTCGCATTTTTCAACCAACTCAGCGGGATAAACTTTATTCTCTATTATGCCCCCGTCATTCTCGAAAATGCGGGTTTCGCATCTTCAGACTCATTATTATCATCGATATCGATTGGAGGCACGAACCTCCTTTTTACCTTCATAGGCCTGTACCTTATCGATAAAATGGGTCGTAAATCACTCATGTACATAGGCTCCATAGGTTACATTCTCTCATTGCTGATGGTAGCTTACGGTTTTAAAACTGGGGCTTCAGCCGGATTCAATCTCTTCTTCATTCTTTCCTTCATAGCTTCACATGCTGTAGGACAAGGCGCTGTGATTTGGGTATTTATTTCTGAAATATTCCCGAACAGCGTCAGAGCCGCAGGGCAAGCCTGGGGAACTGGGACGCACTGGGTTTTTGCTGCATTAATTACAATGTTAGGCGAAGTAGTCATAGATGCATTTCCCGGCTGGACAATCTTCGCATTCTTCGCCGCATTTATGTTCCTACAACTGCTCTTCACGCATTTTATGATGCCAGAAACAAAAGGAGTAAGCCTTGAGGAATTGCAGGACCGCCTTTCGTCTGAAGATGCCTAAGGACAACTCCTTTGTGGATCACTATTGTTTTCCTCGAGAATACAGTTTTATAGAACCGCTAATTTCGCGACGTTCGCCAGGAGTTACCTCAAGCCAATCAAAGTCAGGATGTCCGAGACCAGTTATAGGCTCTATGGCAATAAAGGACGCACCAGCAGGTCGAAAGATCTGAACTATTGACGCCAAAGCACTTATTTCCAAGCTGTAGTCCTCGTTACTGAGTCGCGGATTTTCAGCAAAGAAAAACGCGCCATCCACCTCTTTTGACCAGTCATGGCCAGCGTGGAAGAGTTTAGGTCCTGGATGGCTAAATTCATTTTTAGCCAATCGAAAAGTAGTATCTGGGCTTAATTCCCAGCGGCTCTTAACACTGAAATAGGGGTGCCAGCCCAAATGGAAAGGTAACGTACGGTCGCCATCGTTTTGTACAAATGCTTTAAAGAAAAAACCTTCTTTGCGAAGCGCATAATGAAGCTCTAAAGTGCATGGAAAGGGATAAAAATCGTGACGACCGTTGTATGAAAAAACGCACTTTATACCTTCGTTGGCATAGGAAAGTTGAAACTCTTGTTCGGTGGTAAATCCATGCAAGGCGGCACGGTGCTTTTCATCATTAATGGGCCAGTTAAATTGACGACCTGCGTAGTTCATTACATGACCCGATGCCATGCGTATTGGAAACGGAAACATAACTGCACCTGCGGCCCAATTGCCCGACTCATTTCCGAAATCATAAAGAAGGTCTTGTCCGCTTATTTTTAGCACCAATAAAGAAGCGCCTTTACTTCCTACAGTAAAGGCGCCGTACTCATTTTCAAAACTAAGGGTTTCAGCCATTAATGTCGTAAATCGCTTTCATGGCCTCCATCTGCGCTTTGTAATCGTAGTCAAGATCGAGAAGCGTTCCTTTTGAAATGTCAAAAATCCACCCGTGAACTGATGGTCCACCAGCAGTAGCATGACTTTTCTGGAAATATTCTGTTTTCAAGATATTATTACACTGCTCCAACACATTCAATTCAATTAATCTATTGTATCGATCACTTTCGTTACCAATAGCATCAAGTTCGGTCGCGTGCAATCTATAAACGTCTCTTATCTCGCGAAGCCATCCGTCGATAAGACCTAGACTTTGATTACCCATTGCCGCGGCAACACCGCCACAATTGTAATGACCACAGACAACCACATGCTTCACTTTCAAATGTTCTATCGCATAAAGAATCACACTATGTATGTTCATATCAGTATTGACAACTAGATTGGCAACATTGCGATGCACAAATACTTCTCCTGGTTCAAGACCCATGATATTATTCACTGGAACGCGAGAATCGGCGCAACTAATAAATAAAAAATCCGGGCTTTGCCCTTTAGCTAAATGCTCAAAGAATTCTGGATTGGATGCAGAATGATGTGCTGCCCAATTCTTGTTATTCTCAAAGACTTGACGATATGTGTCGCTCATATGTAGATGATTTTGTTGAATCCCTAAGCTAAGAAATGTGCTCAACTACCGAAAATTTTATTTGAATGGGCTACGTAGCACATAATGCTTGGGCTGGTAGCGTTTTTGAGCCAGTCTCAACAGTCGTTTGAAAAACCAATTTTCGGAGTAAAATGAAAAATAATTCTCTTCAGGTACAGCACCGTAGGTACTTTTAATTTCAGTGGCCGTTCTGCCTAAACTCACTTTATTGAATCCTCCTTCAATACCCAAGCGAATCATATGAAACATAGTAAAGCTGTAGAAATCTTGGGGAGCACTGTGCTTCGATCCGAAATGCATAGCGCGTAAGAGTTTTCCGTCATCCACAGTTGATATAAATCCAACCAATTCATCTTCATGAAAGAAACCGTACATCTTAAATGAAGCTCCAAAGCAATCCTGGTACATTTCTAAAAGCCATTCTAAATTTTCTGGCATAGCCACCACCTTATCAGTCAAGGTAATAGCCAAAAGCTGGGCAGCTGTTTTAAACTCTGTAGTTGCTGATTGTAAGATGCGGACTTCTAGAGTAGAGTTGGACTTTACCGCCTTATTAAGGCGGGCTCTGTACTTCTTTTTCAACTCTTGCGCATAGGATTCAAAAGATTCCCACCGCACAGGAACAATCATTAACGGATCAGCCTTGAAGGACACCCAATGACTACTCTCATCCATGGACTCCTCGGTCACAGTCAATAATAACTTAACGCGAACACGCATCTGTGTTAGCGCCCCGAGCGCATGATTCGCACGTTCGGTACTCAATATCCAGAAACCCGGTAACCACGGACTACCTACTACTTGCAGAATTCCTTTACGTATCCAACGGTTCAATACCGCCAATCTTCGTTGGCGTGCATATTGACCGGAACTTTGACGTACTAAGGGTCTAGTTAGCGGCAGTAGCGTTCCATCCGGCAGGGAAATGGTTGTTCCAGGCAACTTACCTACTATTGCATTTTCAGCGGTCGTCTGCATGTAATTTAATTATACGATATTAGAGGTTCAGTCAACGCCTATGTTTACACCCAACGAGTTCCAAGTTCAATTGTTTGCGCAGATTTTCGGCTCGACCAAAGGTAAATCGAAAATCACTCAAGATCTCATGGGCGTTTTGGGATGTTCGCGTGCTTCACTTTACCGAAAACGTACAGGTTCGACGCCATTGACAGCGGATGAACTCGTAAAATTAGCCAACCATTTCTCACTGAGTATCGACGCTTTAAGAACGAATTCTGAGGAGAACGCGCAAATCGTTGTCTGCACAACCATGCCGCCTATTAAGCAGTATAGCGATATCGATTTCTATCTTGAAAATACACGAAGAAATCTAGAAATAGCCGTTCAACAACCTGATGCACAGCTCTACTTTACTGCCAAAGAACTCCCCCTCTATCGCTACATGAATCAGCCGACGCTTAGTGCATTTAGGTACTATTTATGGATCATGGAAAACATACGTCGTCACCAACGTTTTGACCCTGTGGAGGTTCCTTCAGAATTGATTCAAAAAGGAGCCGATTTAACAAAACTGAGTCAAAGCATTAAAACCACTGAGTTTTGGACGGCAAGTGCATTCGATAACTTAATCGGTCAAATCAGCTATACTCAAGCCTCGGGACGTATTTCGGGTCGTATACTCGCGCAGTTAAAACTAGAATTACTTCAAGTAGTTGACGAATTAGCAGAAAATATAATCAGCGAAAAGTCTAGCGCTGGTGCTCCCTATCAGATGGTCTTGTGTCATTACTTGACATTAAGCGATGGAGCGCTCATTGAAATTGGCCCCAATTACAGCGAAGTCCTCTTCTCTTATGGTTCCATAAATTACATGAAGAGCACGAACCCAAACCTGGTCAACGCCTTCAAACATGGACTGCGCTACCACAAACTTGAGGGACAAACACTGGGGTCGCTTGATCGTGACATCGTTAAGTCATTCACAGAACCTATACGTGCAAAAATTAATGCACTGTAATGCCACTGGCAATTCGAGCCGCACGTGCGCGGAGCTCGTCCATAGTCTCTTTTTCTGATCGGTCATAGGTTAACACCACACCCATTCTTCGATACGGACGTGTTGTTGGCTTTCCAAATAGTTTAAAATCCGACTGAGGTTCCAAGCTAGCTAACTCCATACCTCCGTAAAGGGGTATTCCTTCCTTTTCTGCCAATACCACAGCACTAACGGCCGGATAACGCAATTCGATCTCAGGTATGTTCAAACCTAATAAGGATCTTGCGTGCAATTCAAACTCATTAAAATTCTGATTTCCCGCGAGCGTTACCATTCCTGTATCGTGGGGTCGAGGGCTCAATTCAGAGAAATATACAGCATCGTGACCTAAGAAAAATTCGATTCCCCAGATTCCCCAACCTCCTAGAGCTTGAGTCACTTTCTTCGCCATAGACTGAGCTTCGATGAGTTGCGATGATTCCATAGCACACGGTTGCCAGCTTTCCTGATAGTCACCGCGCTCTTGGCGGTGTCCGATAGGCGCACAAAACAGTGTTTCACCCGATTTCTGAGTAACGGTCAACAAAGTGATTTCGGTATGGAAGTCAATAAAACCTTCTACAATAATTTCTTTTAAATCACCGCGCGAACCCTCCATAGCATAGTGAAAAGCGGTTTCGAGCTGCGAAATTTCTTTTACCACACTTTGGCCTTTTCCAGAGCTTGACATTAAGGGTTTAACCACACAAGGAAGACCTATTTTATCTACTGCTGCAGTAAACTCTTCTATGCTGGTAGCATATGCATAAGGAGCTGTTTTTAATCCTAGTTCTTGCGCAGCCAAATCGCGGATAAGCTTGCGGTTCATGGTGAAATTTGCCGCTTTTGCCGAAGGGGTTACCTGTATACCTTCTTTCTCAAATTCATACAATTTATCCGTACGAATACTTTCAACTTCAGGTACTATAATATCGGGCCGATGTTTGAGGACCGCACGCTCGAGTGCATCTCCATCGAGCATAGAAAAGACTTCAAATGCATCTGCAACTTGCATTGCAGGAGCACCTTCATAAGCATCACATGCAATCACAGTACATCCCAATCTTTTTAAGGCGATAACCACCTCTTTTCCCAGCTCTCCTGAGCCCAACATCATTACTTTTCGCATGGCATAACTATTGTACCTCAAATGTATTGGTTAAATTTGTCTTCATGCAGAAGGTCATAGTATTGGTATTCACATTGTTTTACACCCTTGTCTCAACGGGTGCAGTGAGCTTCTTGCACTTTTGTCAACATGAGGAAAGTGTCCATCTTAGTGTAGCACACGAAGAGCATTTATCCATTACAGAGGCGCC
>Ga0209555_10003486_pt1 | contig 10467 bp, 10 predicted proteins | sample SaaInl85LU_5_DNA_FD_184643 | JGI IMG/M metagenome (GOLD analysis project Ga0209555, IMG submission 184643) | Marine microbial communities from expanding oxygen minimum zones in the Saanich Inlet - ESP_85LU_5_DNA (SPAdes) (version 2) | ecosystem: Environmental > Aquatic > Marine > Intertidal... | reverse complement strand
TGATCCCCTGCATGATCGCGTCGGGATATAAGCGCTGTAAGTCTAACGACAATGAACCGTTCATCAATCCGATACCTATAAAGCTTACGTTCATGATGCAATGCGTTTTAAGGCTTCTTGAATTCGTGCTTCGGGTACGCACAGTGAAAAGCGGACATAGCCCTCCCCTGCAGTTCCAAAAATAGTTCCGGGTGCAATAAAAATATGGTGTTCTTCCAGTAGCGCATCTATGTAGGCTTCACTATCCAATGCGCCTTCGGGAAGTTTCGCCCAAACAAACATGCCTGCCGTATCACGCTCAAAAGTAGTACCCAAGGCTGTAGCAAGCTGCCAAATAAGTTCTCGTCTGCTGCGGTAGGTGGCGTTGAGTTCCGAAAACCAATCTGTTCCTTGTGTCAAGGCAGCTATGGAGCCTTGTTGCAAACCAAAGAACATACCCGAATCCATATTGCTTTTTACCTTTAAAATATCTTGAATATGGGCTGCACTTCCACATACCATTCCCACGCGCCAACCAGCCATGTTGTACGCCTTACTCAAGGATTGCAATTCTAAGGCCACGTCCTTGGCTCCAGGCACTTGAAGCAAACTCATGGGCGCATCGTTTAGGATGTTGGCATAGGGGTTGTCATTGATGATGAGCAAGTCGTGGGTTTTGGCAAAGGCCACCAATTCGGCTAAAAATGCCGAATCGGCTTTGGCGCCCGTTGGCATGTGTGGGTAATTGACCCACATCAGCTTTACGCCTGTTAAATCTTGTTTAGCAAGTACCTCCAAATTTGGTAGCCAATTTGTTGCAGCACTCAGCGTATAGGGAACGGCTCGCGCACCCACCAATTCGGTTACTGAGGCATAGGTCGGGTAGCCAGGATTGGGAATCAGCACGCCATCGCCCTGGTTGAGGAATGCCATGGAAATATGCATGATACCTTCTTTAGAACCCATAAGCGGCAGCACCTCATTTTCTGGGTTTAAGGCTACGTCAAAAGCATCTTGGTAGTAGGTGGCTATGGTTTGGCGCAATTCGGGCGTACCTTGGTAGCTTTGGTATTTGTGTGCCGTGGGCTGCGATAGGCTTTCCGTTAGGGCCGATAGGGCCGCTGCGGGTGGCGGCAGGTCTGGACTGCCAATACCCATATTGATGACGTCTTGCCCACTGCCAATGCGTTGACGCACCTCACGCAGCTTGCGTGAAAAGTAGTATTCTTGGACGCTATTTAGTCTGTTAGCAGCTCTCATGAGATACGTTGGTTTTTATAGGTTCCCAATACTTTTAGCGATTCGGTCATGATTTCCAGCAGCTGAATGGTCTTGGTATAAAAGGCCACTTCATCAAAAGTTACGTCCACAAAAAAGGAGTATTTCCACGGGGTTTCCACCACAGGCATGGACTGTATCTTGGTGAGGTTTAGTTTGCAATCGCTGAGTACGTTGAGTACGGCTGCCAAGCTGCCACGTTTGTGGTCTAGGATAAATTTTAGTGATGCCTTATTGATGTCTTCAGAGCTGTTGGGCGTGGTTTTAACCACAACAAAACGGGTGGCATTGTTGGCAATACTGTGGATGTTGGGTGCTACAATTTCAAGTCCGTAGAGCGCAGCAGCCGTTTTGGAGGCAATGGCGCCAAGGCCGCGGATTTGCTTGTCGGCGATGCGTTGTGCGACTTCTGCGGTATCGGCATCTTCAATGAGTTTGATGTGCGGCTGGGTAGCAAAGAAGTCTTTGCACTGCAACAGCGCCATGGGATGAGAAGCCACTTCTGCGATATCTGCAACAGCCGTTCCGGGCAATGCCATTAGCTGGTGCTCAATGCGGATATAGGCCTCGTCCACAATATGGAGGTTGTGTTTGTCTATAAGGGCGTAGTTGGGAATAATGGAGCCGGCTATGGAATTTTCCAAGGCCATAAGGCCGTGGCTAACGGCACCCGAAGTAACCGCTGCAACGAGGGCATCAAACGACAGGCACTCGTCCAGTGCCGTGTTGGCACCAAAAAGCTGGGCTGCTACCTCGTGGTGGTAAGAGCCTCTGATTCCTTGTATCGCAATTTTTGTTTCCATTGTTTCTGTTACTTCATGCCCCATGGGCACATAAAAAAACCCCGAACGTTAGCTCAGGGTTTTAAATTCGTTTGTGAAAAACTATTATACACCCAGCTACCTCCCGTTATAGAAGTAGTAGAAAGATGAGTAATATGTATTTGTTTTCATTACGGTGGCAAATGTACACCCAAAATTGAAATAAACAAATTTTTTGTAGTTTTAGGCTTGAATTTACCCAAATCTGTTCTTCAAACATAAAGCCTACGCTGCCCACAGGGTGATTTTGTTTTTTGTTTTAGGGTTTTTTTGGGGATATATCGGAACGTGGTTCTGGTATATGGTAGTTCGCATTTATTAAAAAAAGAATGAACAGAATTGGTAACTCAAGGAAAAATTAAAGACAGAATTAGTGACACAAACTGGTACGTATACATATTAAAGCTTGAAGATGAAAAATATTATATTGGGATTGCAATTGACCCAAACAAACGTTTTTTAGAACATCAACAGCAAGGAAAAGATTGTGTAAGTTGGTGTAAAAAATACAAACCCATAGAGATTATTGAAATTATCGAAACCAATTATAAAGCAATGAAAGATGTTACTCTAATTGAGGATATTCATACTCTAAGATATATAGAAACATTTGGAGCTGAAAATGTGAGAGGTGGGAGATATTTAGGGAATGAATCAAGCGTAAAAAGAAAATCCAAGTCCCATTTGGAAAGAGGTTATATTTCTATAATGCATAAACTAATTAAAGGTTTTGATATTACATATTCTGAAGTAAATAGATTAGGATTTTATGAATTTGTGACAAACAATAAAAACAATCCTTTTTTGAATAATCTAATATTAGTAACCCGAAAAGAAAAAAATCAAAGAGAAATTATACTCAATAAAATAAACGAACGCACAACAATGGCCCCCGCTAGCGCGAGGGCCTGCCTGTCGGCAGACAGGTCTTCTCTCGTGCCAAAAGAAAAACTAAAACCCTAAACCATGAACACAGAAAACGAAAAAAAGAAAACCAAAAGTACCATAGGCGGACTGGTCTTTGTCGGCTGCCTTATGTTGGGCATCGGCATTGGCTTTATCAAATACGCCGTACACATTGGTGCGGTTATCGGACTGGGCGTTGGCTTTATTGCCATGGCTGCCGTATGGGCTTATTATGACAGGAAGTAAGGTAAATCCTTATATCTTTGTTAAAAATAAACTATGCTCCTATCAACTCTAAAACAAAGTTTATCTAAAGCAAATAAACTCCAGTTTCAACTCCCCAACGGGCAGTATGTACCCGCACATTTTCACCTTACCGAAGTGGGGCATGTGACGCGGAACTATATCGATTGTGGCGGTACGCTTCGCCAAGAAAACAAACTCAACCTACAGCTTTGGGTGACGTCGGACATAGACCATCGCCTAAAACCCAGTAGCGTTTTGGAAATATTAAAAATGGCCGAAAAACAGTTGGCTTTTGCCGATATGGAAGTAGAAGTGGAATACCAAGAAAGCACCATTGGACGTTATCGCTTGGCTTTTGACGGAAGTGCCTTTCAGCTTCTCAATACGCAAACGGCTTGCTTAGCTCCTGACCAATGCGGCATTCCGCAAGAAAAACCCCGTGTACTCGTTACGGAGAGTGGCGTGAACTGTGATCCCAACTCGGGTTGTTGTTAAAAAACAGCACTTGCCACCTTGTGGATATTATCCGATTTACCCATAGAATAATAGTGTAAAAAGGGCACGCCAGCAGCAATCAACTCCTTGCTTTGCGCAATACACCAGTCAATACCCACTTGGCGAATCGCCTCCTTGGTCTTGGCTTTTAAGACTTCTTTTATCAATGCTTCAGGCAGGTCAACATGAAAGCGGTGTGGAATCAAATTGAGTTGCTTTTGGGTTGCCAGTGGCTTTAAGCCCGGAATAATGGGCACCTCAATACCCGCCTTACGGCAGCTGTCTACAAAGGCAAAAAACTTGCTGTTGTCAAAAAACATTTGGGTCACCACATAGTCGGCGCCAGCTTCAATTTTCTTCTTTAGAAAGTGAATATCGCTTTCCATATTGGGGGCTTCCATATGCTTTTCGGGATAGCCCGCCACACCTATGCAAAAATCCGTTTGGGTGGAGTTTTTTAAATCCTCGTCCAAATACACCCCGTGGTTCATCTCGTCTATCTGACGGACCAAGTCCACAGCAAAAGCATTACCTGTAGGCTCGGGTTTAAAATAGGTTTCTGACTTTACGGCATCGCCTCTAAGTGCCACCACGTTGTCAATCCCTAAAAAACCCATGTCAATCAAAAAGTTCTCCGTGTCTTCCTTTGTAAAGCCACCACAGAGCACATGCGGAATAGCATCTACTTGATACTTGTTTTGGATGGCAGCACAAATTCCCACCGTACCCGGGCGCTTGCGCACAATGCGTTTTTCCAACAGGCCGTTGGGAAGCTCCTTGTAGTCGTATTCTTCACGGTGATAGGTCACGTCTATAAACGGCGGCTTGAATTCCATCAACGGATCAATATTATCAAAAATCGTTTGGATGTTTTGACCTTTTAGGGGTGGCAAAATCTCAAAAGAAAACAAGGTTTTGCCCTTAGCGCTTTGGATGTGATCGGTTACTTTCATCTTATTCGTTTAGGTTGGGTTGTAGCCACTTGGTGGCTGTTGTTAAGGGGATGTTTTTTCGTGTGGCATAGTCCTGCAACTGGTCGGGGTTAATCTTTCCCAAACCAAAATAGCTGGCTTCTGGATGCGCAAAATAATAGCCCGATACCGAGGCTGCAGGCCACATGGCCAGGCTTTCGGTCAGCTCTACGTTGATGCGCTCTTTTACTTGTAGCAATTCCCAAATGGTTTCTTTTTCCAAATGGTCGGGACAGGCAGGATAGCCCGGTGCCGGACGGATGCCGCTGTATTTTTCTTTGATTAAGTCCTCGTTGGTCAGGGCCTCGCTAGGTTCATAGCCCCAATGTGTGGTACGCACCTGCTTGTGTAAATACTCCGCAAAGGCCTCTGCCAAACGGTCGGCAAGCGCCTTAACCATGATGCTATTATAGTCGTCGTTGCGGGCTTCAAATTCTTTGGCTAATTCTGCCGTACCAAAACCTGCCGTCACACAAAAACAGCCCATATAATCTTGAACACCCGAGTCTTTTGGCGCAATATAATCGGAAAGCGCACGGTAGGGTTTGCCCTTACTTTTCAGCAGTTGCTGGCGCAAGGTTCTAAAGTGGTGCGTCTTATGTTCGTGTGTTACTTCAATGTCGTCTTGGTCGTTGCTGTTGGCCTTAAAAAGACCAAACACCGCTTTGGCTTTGAGCAGCTTTCCATCTATAATTTGTTGCAGCATGGCTTTGGCATCGGCAAACAGTTCCGTTGCTTGAACACCAACTACCTCATCGGTAAATATCTCAGGATAGCGCCCATGCAAATCCCACGAACGGAAAAAAGGCGTCCAATCAATATAATCCAACAAAGGGAGTAATGGTTGCTCTAAAACTTGTATGCCCAATTGTTTGGGTGCTGAGGGCGGTTGCTGTTTAAAATCAATTTGAAAACGTTTTTTACGAGCCTCGGCTAAAGGTACATAGGTCTTGTGCTCGCTGCGTTGTTGAAAGCGTTCACGTAGATCATCATACTCCGATTTTATGTCGGATTTATACTTTTTATTGCTGTCTGGCTTTAACAGATTTCCCAACACAGTAACCGCGCGAGAAGCATCGTTTACATGCACAACGGTATACTTGTACTGGGGTGCAATTTTTACGGCAGTATGCGCTCTAGAGGTGGTTGCTCCACCTATCAATACGGGGATGTTTTTACCTGTCTTTTCAAGTTCTTTTACCAAGTACACCATTTCATCAAGCGAGGGTGTAATCAATCCCGACAAGCCTATAGCATCCACTTGCTCGGCAAGGGCTGTCTCAATGATGCGCTCTGGCGGTACCATAACTCCCATATCAATGATTTCGTAGTTATTACAACCCAAGACCACTCCCACAATATTTTTGCCAATATCGTGCACATCCCCTTTAACGGTTGCCATCAATATTTTCCCGGCAGCTTCAGGTTTACCTTCTTGGGCTGCTTCAATGTAGGGCAATAAATAGGCAACGGCTTTTTTCATCACCCTTGCAGATTTAACCACCTGTGGCAGGAACATTTTTCCACTACCGAACAAATCGCCAACTACATTCATACCATTCATCAAAGAGCCTTCAATTACTTCAATAGGCGCTTTGGCCGCTTGGCGTGCTTCTTCCACATCTTCCACCACAAACTGATCGATGCCCTTGACTAACGCATGCGTGATGCGCTCCTGCAACGGAAGGCTGCGCCATGTCAGGTCATTTTTGGCTTTAGCTTTGCTCCCACCTTTTACCTGTTCGGCAAATTCCAGCAAGCGCTCGGTGGCATCCTCTCTGCGGTTGAGCAATACATCTTCTACACGTTCCAACAAATCTTTTGGGATTTCGTCATAGACCTCTAACATGCTGGGGTTCACAATGCCCATGGTCATGCCGTGCTGTATGCCGTGGTATAAAAAAGCGGCATGCATGGCTTCACGTACCGTATTGTTTCCCCTGAAAGAAAAGGACACATTGCTCACACCACCACTGACGTGGGCATGGGTAAGGTTTTCGCGTATCCATTGGGTGGCCTTAAAAAAGTCTAAGGCATTGGTTTTATGTTCTTCCATACCTGTGGCAACTGGAAAAATATTGGGATCGAAAATGATGTCTTGTGGGGGGAAGCCTACTTGATCTACTAGAGTATCGTAGGAACGCTTGCAAATCTCAATGCGTCTTTCAAATGAGTCTGCCTGACCCTTTTCATCAAATGCCATAACGATGACCGCAGCGCCATAGCGCCGTATGAGTTTGGCTTGTTGGATAAATACTTCTTCGCCTTCTTTAAGGCTTATGGAATTAACCACGCATTTGCCTTGCACTACTTGCAGTCCAGCTTCAATGATTTCCCATTTTGAACTATCAATCATGATGGGAATACGGGCGATGTCTGGCTCGGCTTGAATAAGGTTTAAAAAGCGTCGCATGGTGGCTACGCCATCGATCATGCCCTCATCCATGTTCACGTCCAATATCTGTGCGCCGCCGTCCACTTGCTCACGGGCAATTTCCACTGCCGTTTCAAAATCGTTTTGCTCAATAAGACGTAAAAAGCGTCTTGAACCTGTAACATTAGTGCGCTCGCCAATATTGACAAAATTGGTGTCTGGGCGCACAACCAAAGGCTCCAATCCAGAAAGGGTTAAAAACTTTGAGTCAGACATCTTGTGAAATTTTTCTAGGCGTATGGAGTTGTGCTGCTTGGGCGAGTAGTTGAATATGCGCAGGCGTTGAGCCGCAGCAACCACCAATAATATTAACCAATCCCTCAACCATATAGGATTCGATTAGATCAGACATCTGTTGAGGGGTTTGATCGTATTCCCCAAAAGCATTAGGCAACCCAGCATTGGGGTGGGCAGAAACAAAGCACTGGGTTTGTTGGCCAAGGCGTTGTACATAGGGTTTAAGTTGATCAGCGCCCAAGGCGCAATTAAAGCCTACACTTAGCAAATCAATATGAGCGATAGAAACCAAAAAAGCTTCAACCGTTTGTCCCGAAAGGGTGCGTCCAGAAGCGTCTGTAATGGTGCCGCTAACCATCACGGGGATATCAGAATTCAGTTCTTCTTTGAGTTCGTCTATGGCAAAAAGGGCTGCTTTGGCATTGAGCGTATCAAAAACTGTTTCAACCAAAAGCATATCAACGCCGCCTTCAATAAGACCATTTGCCTGTTGCTTATAGGCCACTTTGAGTTCATCAAAAGTAATGGCACGGTAGCCGGGGTCGTTCACATCTGGCGACATGCTCGCGGTTTTGTTGGTAGGACCTATGGAACCTGCCACAAATCGAGGTTTGGACGGATCCTTAGCAGTATATTCATCTGCTGCTTTACGAGCAATATGTGCCGAAGCGACATTGAGTTGAGTAACGTGGTCCTCCAATGCATAATCGGCCATGGCAATGGTAGTCCCTGAAAAAGTATTGGTTTCAATAATATCTGCTCCAGCTTCCAAATACTTGGCATGCACTTCATAAATGGCATCGGGTTGGGTAATGGAAAGCAAGTCGTTATTGCCAACAAGTGGTATGTGATGGTCTTTGAATTGCGTACCGCGAAAATCCTCCTCATTAAAATTATAGGCCTGCAACATGGTACCCATGGCACCATCCAGCACCAATATTTTTTCTGACAATAGGGCTTCTAGACTTTTCATTTTAGAAGTTGTCAAGGGCTTGTTTTAGATCTTGAATAATATCGTCTGGGTGCTCTAATCCAACTGAAATACGAACAAGTCCGTCTGTAATTCCAACAGCCAAACGATCTTCCACACTTAGTTTGCTGTGCGTGGAAATTGCGGGTTGGGTTACAATGGTTCGGGAGTCGCCCAAATTGGAAGAGCGTGAACACATCTTTACGCCATCCATCAGTTTTTTACCGCCATCTATACCGCCTTTCACTTGAATGGTAATGATATTACCGCCACGTTTCATTTGTTTTTTGGCAATGGCATATTGGGGGTGATCCTTGTGGAAGGGATAACGCACCGCTTCAACAGCCTCGTGCTCCAGCAAAAAGGCTGCGATTTTTTCAGCATTGTCACAATGTCGATCTACGCGAACGGCCAAGGTTTCCAAGCTCTTGGAAAGCGTCCAAGCGTTGAACGGAGACATCGCCGGCCCTGTTGTTCGGGCAAAGGCATTGATTTCTTGAATAAGGTCGGTTCGACCAACGGTTACTCCGCCCAGCACCCTACCCTGTCCGTCGATAAGTTTGGTTGCCGAGTGGATAACCAAATCGGCGCCAAAGGCAATGGGTAGCTGCAAGTATGGCGTGGCAAAACAATTGTCAATGACCAATATAAGGTTGTGCTTTTTTGCCAAGGAACCCAATCGTTCTAAATCCAAAATCTGCAATCCGGGATTGGTAGGCGATTCGGCATAAATCATCTTGGTTTTGGGCGTAATAAACGCCTCAAAATTGTCCAAATCTGCAATGTCAAAATAGGTGGTTTCAATATTCCACTTGGGAAAAATTTTAGTAAACAGCCCATGTGTGGAGCCAAAAACCGCTCGAGCAGAAAGGATATGGTCGCCACTGTTTAGGAGTGCGGCAAAAGTGCCAAATACGGCAGCCATACCAGTGGCAAAAGCACAGCCATCAGCGGCTCCTTCCATCTGGCAAATTTTCTCAACAAATTCATTGGTGTTGGGATTGGTAAATCGGCTGTATATGTTCCGTTGCTTTTCCTCGGCAAAGGAGGCGCGCATTTCTTCAGCATCGTCAAAAACAAAGCTAGACGTTAGATATAGCGGCACGCTATGCTCGTCGTGCTGCGATCTTGCTGCTTGCGTACGAACGGCATTGGTTTCAAATTTTTTTGGGCTCATAGGGGGTGTTGTTTACAATTACAGAAAAGCTTACCTCGGCAGTGGCTGCCAGTGTTAGGGAAACCGAACAATACTTTGTGAATGACAACTCGGCTGCACGGTATATTTTTTCGGGTTTTACATCTCCGGTAACGCGTACCGTCGCATGCACTTTTGTGAAAAGTGATGGTGCAAGTTTGTCTACACGGTCGCCATCAACATCAATTTCTAGGCTGTCAAAAACTACTTTTTGCTTGTTTAAAATTGAGATAATATCAATACTAGAACAGCCAGCTACTCCCATAAGTAGCAGTTCCATTGGGCTTGCGCCCTTGGGATTTTCTACAGATTTATTGTCAATAGCAATTTGATGACCGCTATTGTTTTCGATGGTGGCGTAAAAGCCAGACTGGTGGGTGAGTTTTACATTCATACGTGTTCATGGATTTGGGTGAATACTTCTTTTAATAGGTTTCTTAGTTGGTCGTGTTCAATCAAAAAGGCATCGTGTCCGTGAATGGAGTTGATGGTCTTAAAAAACACATTGGGCTTTACATTCAACAGTCGACGGTAGGTTTCTCTATTGTCTTCGTGGGTAAAAAACAAGTCCGTATCAATGGATACAATAAAAATATTACCCGTCACTTTTTCTACCAATGTTTCAAACGAATCACGTTCGTGGCAAATAGCAACGCTGCCCAACAAATGATTCATCGACTTATAGGCGTTAATAGCAAAACGGCTAGCCAATTTATCGCCATGATACAGCAGCCATGTTTCGACGTTAAATTTGTTTTGCTCCTTGTTGATGGTACGGTCGAATCTAAATTTTAAAGATTGTGGCGTTCTATAACACAACATCGCGTGAATACGCGCATCCTCAAGTGGGTTTTGGGAGTTGTGCAGCAATCGGTCTTGGAGCAAGACATTTGCCAAAATCCAATCGGAAGCCTCCCAATGACAAGCAATAGGGA